>JACKZZ010009864.1_pt1 | contig 20316 bp, 16 predicted proteins | sample 8027871 | NCBI WGS metagenome assembly JACKZZ01 (sample SAMN15724774, study PRJNA655200) | protist metagenome | isolation source: fluorescence activated cell sorting (FACS) single amplified genomes of... | place: USA: West Boothbay Harbor, Gulf of Maine | collected 2000-07-19
CGAGGAAAAGGGCGCCGGCTCTGGCGACGACTCGAGCGGCTCGTAAATCACTCCTTCAGAAGCATCACCCTGTGATTTAGTCAGCGCAGCTTGTTTTCTCCTCGGGCTTCGCTCTGGACTACGAACTGGACTACGAAGCTCCGAGCGCTTTGATTCGCGCTCTGGACTGCGAAACCCGGAACGCTTCAGTTCGCGCCTCTCCGGGCTCAGCGGCCGCTTCGCAGGGTCGGTACTCTTAGCAACACCCCCCCATGATTTGCGACGCGAAAGGCGCTTCTCCTTTTCCAGTGCCTTGAGCTCTTGCGCCTCATAGAAGTGCTTTGCGGCCTCGTCAACTTCATCGGGTAGATTTTCGAAAACGGGCGAGCTGTGAGGGCTGCTTTGTTGCGTTTGCGTGAGCGCGACTGCACAGTCGAAAGCAACGTAGGCAAATAAGCGACCACCGCCAATGATTTGCTCATCTTCGTCAACACCGAGGCTCCCGCTGCTGCGTGAAGCGGCGGCAAGAAACTTGAACCCTTCGTGCCCGTCCTTGACGGGTTCGAGTGCCACCCACGTCGACTTTTCCCTCTGAGCCCAAATGTCGTTCAGTGGCACGAACGCACTTGCGATCACCGTTGATTTGTCATGAACCTCAATCAAAACAGCGGAGTCGTGACTATCAATTCTGTCCCATTTACAGTAGCCCGCCTTCCCCTTCTCCCCCCACGAGACGTTTCGCGCCCCGCTCCCCGGGCCAGGTACTTTGCGCTTGGAGCCAAACGCCGGGCCGTCTTTCGCGTCGACCAACTGAAGTTGCAACGAGACCTTCGTTGTGGAGGAAGGCAAGTTCGCAAGCTTGCGGAAGTGGAGTTCGATGGCCGGGACCTTTCGCGGCCCCATGTTGTTTGGAGCCTGCGGGAACTAAACTGATCACAACGCACACCGGTCGGCCGGCGCGGGGCTGACCAGTCAAACTGTATATTCGGTATGCGCGGTGTTGTCCCGGCCGGGCGGGAAAGCGCGGGGAAGCCGTCGGATGGCGCCTCAGCGCAAATGCTGGGCGTTGGATGGGGGTGTTGGTGGCTATCGCTTGGCGAGAGTGTTAGAAACGGTTCTAAAAATAGAGTGCCGTCTGTTAGATAGTTAGATGGCCCACATCATGCTCCATGCCCCTTTGCTACTACGGACGCACTCCCCACTAGTAGAGTGTATAACTAACTGCTGGCAGGCAGGCGTGGGTGCGTGAATACACAGCCAAGACCTTGACCTTGACCTTGACCTCGTGAGGTCGAACGATTGGCACCACACTTTTTGTTTCTTCTTCCTTTGTGAGACAAAGATGACGAACAGGGCTGCCTTTCTTGCTGCCCTCGCGTGGTCGTGCGCAGTTGCAGCGTCCGCCACCGCAGCTGCACCACATCCGGTGCAAATCCATTTGGCTTACGCCGGGACCGGTCCCGCTTACCGTAGCCGATCCGTCACTTGGAAGACGCTCGGCCCGACTGTTGTGAGCGAACCCTTTGTGGAGTTCGGAAAAGCCGTTGAGGAGTTGTCGGGCGGGTCGAAAGCCAGCTCGCGCACCTATAACGCGTCCGTGGGTTACATTCATGTCGGTTACATCGATGCTCTCCAGCAGGGGGCACAGCGGATTTTTTTCCGGGTCGGCGACCGCGCAACGGGCGTGTGGTCGGACGTTAGCAGTTTCGAGATGCCGGGAGTGGATCAGGCGGAGAAACCCTTCACGGCCCTTGTGTACGGTGATATGGGTGTGAGGGGCAGCGAGACCACAGTTGCTAGGGTCAACCATCTCGCACAATCCGGAGAGGTAGACATCATCGCTCACGCTGGCGACATTGGTTATGCCGGGGACTATTCTTCACACGAGTTTGAGCCAGTTTGGGCCCGTTTTTTCGACCAGCTCCAGCCTGCGATGACCCGCGTTCCGTATATGGTGGCGGTCGGCAACAACGACCGTGGATGCAAAAATGACACGGTGTGCAAGGGCGTGCTCAAGTACTCGTATAACTTCACCAACTACAAGCAGCTGTTTCAAATGCCGAGCTGGGAGAAAACGCAGAATATGTGGTACTCTTACAACTCGGGACCCGTGCACTGGGTGTCCATCTCCACCGAAACGGGCTTCAGCGACGCCCCATTTGGCGACCACGGCGGGCACCAACTGGAGTGGCTCGCGCGGGACCTGGAGGAGGCGAACAAGCCGGAAAACCGAAAACTCCGGCCGTGGATCGTGGTTTTGGGGCATCGGCCGATTTATTCTTCGATCATCATCTACAACGACTTTTTCAGCCCCATTGGATTTTGCCGGAAGTTACAGGAAGCGTTCGAAGATATCATGTACAAGAACGGGGTTGATCTCTTTTTTAATGGGCACGTTCACGGGTATGAGCGCAACTGGCCGGTCTACAAGTCTGAGGTAGAGCAAAAGAGTTACGACAATCCCCGCTCGACCGTTCACGTCATGGCAGGTGCCGCCGGAGACATGGAGGGAAACGACCCTTGGATCGCGTACTCTTTTATTGAACCACGGTGGACAGGTATTTGCCCCCCTCCCCCCCACTAGCTCCTCTCAAGAGTCTTTTTGACATTCTGCTGACTTTTTATTTGGCCTGCATGCACAGCTTTCCGATATATCGATCCCTCATTTATTGACAAGTACGATTACAGCCACAATGGGTACGGTGTTGCAAAATTTGCGAACGCTTCAACGATGACGTGGCAGTTCTTTTCCTCTGTCACGAATAAGGAGGTTGACTCCTTCACCCTCACCAAGGAGAGATGAGATAGCGAGCTTCGGCAAAGTGCATTTTGAGCATATCAAAACCAAAAAGAATTACACGAAAAAACTGAGTGGGAGCGGGACAATCAAATCCTCTTGTTGTTTTGATGCGATGGGGGAGAAAGTTCACCGAACTTCAAATAAAAAAGGGCTTCAATTCAATATCGAAAGCGACCTTCAGTTATTATAGTTGCTTGCGATTGGACGACCGAGCGTTGGCGAACACGGGAGTTCGTAATTGGCCACTGACCGCTACGTCGGCTCAATGTCTGTTAGATGATGGGAAAGGTTCGGTAATTTCGGTTCGACCACACACATAACTATAAAAAGATGGCAACATCGCTGCTTGCGGCTTTAATACTGGCTTCGTCTTGGGTCGTATGGAACGGGCGGCGCGGCACCACCCTGAACTCCGGGCGCACCGGCCGCGCCAGGGGCCGACTTGTTTTGGAGCTTTGCGAGCAGGGACTGGATCGAGTCGCCGCCGGTGGATGGGCCAGCACCACCCATCGATCCGCCTGGATTCTGTTGAGGGGGCTGTTGGGGCATAACGGCCTGTGGCATGGGTTGCTGCATCGGATTCGCGGCATATTGCTGCTGCATCTGCGGGGGATACCCTTGCGCCATCGGCTGCTGGACCGGTATTCCCATCATCGGTTGCTGTACCTGGGGAAGAACTTGCTGCGCGCTGCCGGAGACGGCACTGGCGTTGGCGTTGGCTGCAGCAAGAAGCTGAAGAACCTGGTTCATGTCCAAACCTGTGGTCGCCGGTGCTGCGGCGGCAGGCGTAGCCCCAGTCGCGGCAGGCACACCCAACGGCTGTCCGAGCAGACCGCCCACGGCGGCCACAGGTGCGCCTGCGGCTAGGCCCAATCTAGCCAGCACGTCACTCGCGGATGCCAGGCCTTTGTCTACCTGCGAATGATGCTCGCAAAACAGCTCTTCCTGGCGAACAAGATACGTGGCGTCCCTGACGGGGCAGTCGTCAGTCACGTCAGGAGCAACTCCTGGGCGAAATATGGTCAGCCGGCAGGCCCTGCGCTGCTCGTCCGTCTGGTCGGCCACGAGACAATACTTCACGCCGGATCTCTCGGCGCGCTGGACTTCATCGCGGATGGCATGGGGAGGCTCGTGCGAGGCCTCTATCTCGTCTGGCCGGAGCATCGCGTCGCGGCACAGCGAGTCGCCAATGTGATCGGCGTAGGGCGCCAAGTCTTTCGACAGAAACAGGATAAGGGCCTTCGGGGCACGGCCGCGGTCTCCGCCGCGGCGGTCGCGGCTGCGGTCGTCGCGGCGTGGCGGGCTGGGCGAACGGCGCCGCCGAGAGCGCGGCTCCTCTCGGCGCCCCGATTGGCGCTCCTCCTTGCTCCGCGCCCCGCGATTGTCTGCAATGGACAGGTCTATCGCCATACCGCCAATGTCGCGACGCTGCTCGCCAGCGATCGCGGCCACGGCAGCGGGCGGGCTGCTGAACTGGACGAAGCCAAAGCTCCGTCTTACTACGACCTCCAAAATTTCCCCGTATCCCCCAAAAATCCGCCTAAGGTCTCCCTCGGACGTGCGCTCGGAGGCAAGGTTTCCGACAAAGATGCGGCTGTTCGGCGGCGCCTGCACCGTCGTGTTGGGGTTGCGCTCGAAACTCTGCTGAGCAGTCAGTCGGGAGGGTGCATCGGAGCTCTGCTGGCTGGGGCGCGGGTCGTGAACCACCGCCACCGGAGCGACTGCCCCGGACGGAGCAGATGCCGCAAGATTCATTGACGTTGTTGCTGCGACAGTGGCGGGGGGTGCGGCGGCGGCAGCAGCGGAAGGAGCGGCTGTCGCAGAAGGAGTTTGCTGCAGCGGCGCCGGAGGGGCTCCAGCACTAAAATCCGCCGACGCGCCCATGACAGTAGGCGGCGCCTGTTGCTGTGAGGTCGGCGGCGAGCCACCCTCGAGCGGCGGTGGCCCGGGGGCAGCACGCGGATCCGTGGGCGGGGCGGCCATTTCTCCACTCTGATTTTCGGGAGGGAGGCGTCTGCTGCTTTTTGTTGTTCCCCAGCCAGGAAGTCGGGGGCGGTGGTGGTGAAGGAACAAAAGAAAGTAAAAAGAGGCGCCACGACGCGGCAACAAAGCCGATAGAAGAGAAGGGAGGAAGAGCCTGAACAAAGAACAATCCACACGCTCCCCCAAAGAGAAGAGAGAGAGAGAAAGAGAGAGAAGGACCCACGCACACCCAACCCAAACAGTGAGAAGAAGTCCAGAGGAGTGAGGAACGGCCGCGGGGCTTCGCTTTGGCCTTCCCTCTTTTTTTCTTCCTTTTTCCTTCCTTCCCGGTAGGTAGGAGAGGCTCGCAGGAAAAAAACCCCAAAAAAAAACCCAAAAAAAAAAGAAAGCAAAAAACTGCTCCCTCCCGCTCCTGATCCTCGTCGCGCTCTCGGAGTAGCTCTCTTTGAGGGGATCGCTTCTGCTGGGGAGGGGAAAGGGGCAGCGCAAGTTGGGTGTTGCGTCTATCCAGGATGAGCTTGGAAGAAGCCATCGTGTTGCGGAGGGACATCCGCGCGCGCTTTGAAGGCTCGACGCGGACGCTGGAGGCGCTGCGGAAAGCGGTCGACGCAGACCCCGTGGCGGCCTCGAAGGTGGATGTCGGCCCCCTGTGCGCAGCGCTGAAGGCGGTGGCGGATGCTGCAGCCCTGGCTGTCTCAGGTTTTGGGGAGTTTCTGTCACCCTATCTTGACCCCGAGGGCAACCCGATACCGCTGGATGCAGCGCGGGAGAAGGTGGAACGTGCGAGTGGCTTTGTTTTACAATTGGTTGGGACGCTGCCTGATGCGTTTGCTGGGAGTGCGTTCTTCCCCCCCTTCCACCTCTTTGTCTTTATTTTTTTCATCTTATCCCATTCGCGATGCCTCTTCTCTCCACCAAAAAGTTACACCCTCGTTTGTGTCTCGCGCTTTGTTGGACTGGGATACGTTCCTTGCTGCGTCTCTTCCCCCTGATGTCCGTTTGGCGTGTTTCAAGCGGTGGCTCAGTCCTGACTCGCCATTTTGGTCGCCCTCCCTCCTTCCCTAACTTACCCACAACCCTTTTCATGCACAGTCGCCGACAAGGACGTCGTCGATAAGCAGGCTGTGGAATCTCTGTTGTTGACCTTTTCTCAGGTTCAGAAGTTGGTGCAATTTCTTCACGACAGCTCTGAGCTCGCCGATGAATCAGTTGAGGCTCGAACAGCCCCTGATCCCCGGCCTGTACCGAAGATGGCACCCAAGGCAGCTCTACAAACTTCCCCGAAAACTTCACCAAAGATGTCTCCGAAACCGGCGCCGAAAACTGGTCCTAAGACGCCGCTAAAAACGGCGCCGAAGGGTGGACCGAAGGTCGGCCCGAAGGTCGGCCCGAAGGTTGCCCCAAAGGTTGACCCGAAGGCCGGTCCCAAGGCTGGTCCAAAGGTTGGCCCGAAGGTCGGGCCGAAGGTTGGCCCGAAGGCCGGTCCCAAGGCTGGCCCGAAGGTCGGGCCGAAGGTTGGCCCGAAGGCCGGTCCCAAGGCTGGCCCGAAGGTTGCGCCCGGTTCCGAGTCCCCTAAATCACCTCCGCAGGTCGCGGCGAAACCGGATCCGAAGGCCCAGTCGAGCCCGCCCCCCATTGTTGCAGCCAAGTCGAATGGGGATGCCGGGCACGAACTGTTCGGGGCGGTCAAGGCGGGTGATGTCACTGCCTTGGAAAAATTGATCGCTGCAGGAGCCTTGACCACCGATGTAACAAATGACGATGGTGATACGCCACTCCATAGCGCTGTTCGTCTCGGGCAGCCGAATTGCTTCGTCAAACTTCTGCGCTCGCCAAACTGTGATGTGAATAAGCCCAACCGCGATGGGGATACGGCTCTCCACCTCGCTGCGAGGTTGAATTCTTCTGATTGTCTGAAGCTCTTGGTAACCGTCCCGAATCTTCGCGCCGACGTGCCGAACAAGGAGGGCAAGGTGGCTTCTGATCTCTGCACAGATGAGGGAATGCTTCAGCTGCTGCAGGTTCTGTCCACCCGCAGAAGTTCACAGGTTGCCACTGCAGCCTCCCCCAAAAGTGCAGTAGTCTCGGAACCCGTTGATGACTCCCCGAACAACATTTCGAAGTCACTTTGCAGTCGCTGCGACAAGCACTTTCTTAAGGGCGAGGTGAGATTACGAACGAAAGGACACTTGTGGCACGACAGGTGCTTTCGCTGCGGCACTTGCGAGAAGCCTTTCAGCGATAAGTTCGTGGTCAAGGGGGCGCAGGCGTATCACCTAGAGTGCAAACCAGTATCCAAAAAGAGGGCAGAAAGGGCGAGGGCGACTTCAGAATTCAGTGCTTCTGCCTCAGCTTCTGGGGATTCTTCTGGCTCAGCTTCTGCATCGCCTAAGCCGGTAAAGTCCGCGGATTCTTTGAGAATAGACGTTTTGAAAGCGTCACCGGGTGCCGCAGCGGGAAGGCGGCCGTCGACCTCGAATTTGCGGAAGTCCCAAGACACGGTCCTCCCCCCCGTCGGGGCAACGTTTGCTGAATTTATGCGGGCTTGTGTAGAATAGAAAAACGGGTGCAGAACCGAGTCTTTTTGATATATCTTGTTTCGAGCATTATTTTCAGCTACATTTTACGGTTGGTTGAGCTCCGCTTCACATGTCAATTCCCTCAACTTTCAACAAGTCGCCAACAGCTTCCCAATCGGTGCTAACCTCTGAAAATTGCGGATCGCCCCCCACAGCAGGGCGCGAGTCCCACCAAGCGGCGGATGCGCCCGCAAGTCGAGTCCACACTTTTTTGCCAAACTGCCGTGGCCACTTCGCCCCGGTGTCTTCGATAGAGGTGCAATTTTCGAGCGTGAGTTCCCACGCACAAGCCACGGCGCCCAAGAACTTTGGCTGTAATTCCCTTGGAATCGAAGCAGTACTCAACTTCCGACACGCATCAGCATCGGGGCATGCCCCCGCCAAATCGAAGTACCACTTGCCAGATTGAATCGCATACGCACCGCTCTTAATGATGTTCGCAATTTTTTTTTCTCCTTGCCACTCCTGAAAAATCAACCCAAGAGACTTCGGTGGACTGAGACCATTTCCGAACGAGTCGTCCCACGCCAGCATTGCATGCTTCTTGTGCCCCTCCAAAACACCAGCAATTCGATTCTGAAATTTTGGCACCTCATCTGCCGGAATTCTTGCTTCCTGCAAACATCGTTTGGGCACTTCGTCGCCACCTGTGTGAAACCACGGGTCAGGGAAGAGCGCCACAAGCTCTTCAATAACCTTGCTAACCGTGGCCCACAGCTCCTTTCCAAGAATATTCAAGGGAACGTTGGCCGTGTACTGCCCTTTCCGTCGATTGGCACTTGCTACCCAACCTGGGCAATCCACAGTCAAGTTTTTGTTCCCAATCCCCCAAGATCGCGCGTGGGCCGGCAAGTCGAGCTCGGGGACGATACGAACCCCCCGACTGCGAGCAAATTCTACCAGTTCTGCGATATCTCCTTGTTTGTAAAAACGACCGGGAGGTTGAGAACACTCTGAGACCTCTTGATTGTGAATATAGCCGAGCCATCCGGCGCCTGCCTGATGTAGACTGGGAACCGACCTAATCTCTATCGGAAAGCTCTGGTCATCGACAAGGTGCCAGTGCAGGTAGTTCAGCTTCAGCAGCGCCATCCCGTGAATAATGCGTTTCAAATAAGCCACGGGGAAGAATGCTCTCCCTGTGTCAATGAGCAAACCCCGCACCCGTAATCGTGGAGCGTCGTTGATGATCATTGGCAGCTCCTGAAATTTTCCAACCCGAAGGCGCTGCCCAAGCACTTGGGCGAGCGTTGCCGCGCCGCGCAGCAGCCCAGGTAGTGCACAGCTTTCAAGCACACCTTCCACCCCAGGCGCAGAGTCCTGCCCGTGTAAGACTTTCGAAAGTGTGAGAGAATACCCCTCGTTTGCGCCAAAGGGGACTCCCTTCTCCGTGCCCAACACAAAGTGAGACGTGTTTCCGCAGTCTCCCAGGGAAAGCGACACATGAACTCGAAGCAGTCCCTCAACTCCTTTGCGGAGTGAGGACTTATTTGACTCAGTCACGACGACCATTTGGGGGGCTGGGACGTCAACACGTTGAAAGAGAGAGTGCATCGTGTCTCGAAGAAACACCAGACTTCCCGCGGATTCCGCCGTGAACACAAACTCTGTCGACCGGAACTCCGCTGCTTCGTTCCCGGTACGCACACCAGACGGGAGCGGCCAAAATCTTAACTTTGGCAGAGAGCTGGGTGGAGAAAACGATCTGCGCTCTTGCTCTTCATGGTGTGGCCGCGGTGGGGTCGGCTCACCCTCGGACGATCGCCTCTTCCCAGAACCCACCGCGAAGCGATCACCGGTCTCTGCCTTTGAAACCGCCACAGGGGGCGGCACAGACCTGTCGAGAGACGCACCAACAACGTCGTTAGTTCGTTTGATTTCTTGTGAGGACTCACGAGTTAGAAAGGAAAGAAGCTGCACTGAAACGAGCAGCACGACCGCCCACATCACGTGAGAACGGCCACAGCGCATCATCGCGGACACTACTCTTGCTCTGTGCGCTCACTGACACTGATACGTAGGAAGCATACAATTAAATACGCTTAAGATAAGCTTAACGGTGTGGGCGTAACACGCAAAAAAGTGCCACCAATATACTGACCGGAAATGGGAACGGCTTCTACATGTAACCGTCTGTCAACAGTCCACCTGAGACTCGAGAGGATTGGAGCCAGATATGATACACAATTCACGACTTCAGCTGGGTGCCCGTCCGTGGCAGACAAATGTGATTGTTGCACACCAGGTGGCGTGGGTCGCGTGGATCGCGTGGGTTAAGGCGATATGAGGATTCAATGAAGCGAACTACTTCCGGGTTTCTCTTCCCTCGCACGTGCGAGGGTTCCTCCGGCCGGTCTAAATACTCCTCGGAGGTGTTCTTCAAGCACTCACCTGCGTTTTTTGTGCTCACATTGGTACCACCGCTCAGATGGGTGGCCAGGGGGAGGGATTGTGATTAGTTTCCTGCCGATATTTAAGGAGTGGCGTACCAAAGGATGCTGGTTGCGTGGATTACCACTCAGGAGTAAATCTGACGACTGGCGTCCGCTCTCCGCTACTTTTCCCGACAGAAACGGTTTCACGTTCTCACCGATGGCCTTTGCAGAATGGAGCGAACTAGGCTTTTCGTCTTTATATTGGGCTCAATGATGACCAAAAAAAAGCAAAAAAAAAAAGCACACGTGCACAGCACACTTGATCTTGCCGTACCAACACCCCTAGCTAGAATCATAGCTAGCTAGGCCTGGTGCATGGAAGCGTGTGTTTATTTCACAGTATTTTTATAGAGGCATACGTGGCATGAATCATGTGACATGGGATAGGCATCATTCTCGCTCTTTTCAGGAGATTTGCGATATCGATAGGCCCGATTTCGCGACAGCTTTGTTCGCCCTTGGAAAATCATATTTTTTGGACTCAAAGAGGAAGAGCTGATGAGGCGGCCCTTTTATTTTTATTCTTTTCCGCCTTTTTCTTCCTTTCGCCTCCCTCTCCCTTCTCGCTCTTCTTTGCTTGCTCAGTTCGTTGGCAAAAAAAGAAAAAAAAGCACTTCTGGCAGATCTCTCCTGTTCTCCTTTCTTCAAGTTGAACACTCTAGAAGGATGGACCTCCTGCGGGGGGCTCGGCGGGTACCGCTTTTGCGCTTGTGGCTTCTGGTCGTGTGTTTTCTGCTTGTGTGCGGCCGGGAGTCTGCGGCTCAGCAGTTGACTGCGCTGCGCGTAGCGTTTATTACTGGGACGCCGGCAGACCCGGACGAAACGTCGCTGGCGGGAGCGCTTGGGAGTAATGCATCGTGGGCGATGACGGTGACGATGCTGGAGGACACGGGAGGGTGGGATCAAAGCGTCCTCTCTAGTAACTACGATGTCGTCTACATTTCGCAAACTGTCCTCTCTGGGAATGTCCGAGGTTCGCCCAAGTTTGCAGCGGCGGCCGACATCGGCTCTGTCGTCGGCGAGCAAGTGTTCTTCGTTGAGACAAATCTAAACGACCTCTGGATGTGCACTGGCTCACAACTTTCTGCAGCAACTGCGGACTCCCTGGTGGTTCTGGACGATGCACACCCCATTACCTGCGCCGCCGCTGGAATTGGCGCCAACCCCGCAATATTCTCTGGGGCCTCTCCATATCAGGCGTACGTGAATCGACTGTTTTTTTTTGTTCTTTTTTTTTTGGGGGCGTCTCCCGATGCTTTTATGTGTTGTTTCTGCATTTGAATCTCGGAGTGGCGTGTCCGCAGTTCATTGGGCGGCACGCGTCCGTTGGATTTTGCTCGCTTGATTTGTCCTGGTTTCGTTTTTCTCTTGCCGTTGATGCCCCATATTAATCGAGCTTACGCATCTCTCTCCCCCCGTCCCCCGCCACCACACACTCATTCCACGCGCGATTAGCGCTACTTGCACTGGCGGGGTTGCAACGAGCCACCCAAATCGCGCGTTGGCAACCCTTGAAGGCCAAAATGCGATCGTTTACCGCGAGAACGATCCCTTGGCGGGGACCACACGGCGTCTCCGACGTCGGCGAGCAACGTGGCCAGGTTGGATTGCTGGCGAAACTTCCAGCATAGGACTCTGGCTGCTTGCACGGACGCTTCGGTGGGCAGCGGACTTGAACGACGCACCTGTCCTCGCCGGCCCTCTCACGTACTCAACAAATCAAATTGTCAACTCCTCCTCCGTAGCGCTGACTGTCACGGCGATTCTTGCAGCGAGCGGGTACTCCGACGCAGACACCCAAGACGTTGGCGCTGAATGCACATATTCTGGCATTGCAATTGTTGGCGCCTCTGGCACTTGGCAGTGGCGCGTGGGTAACGCAGGTTCGTGGACTACATTGAACTCAGGTTCAGTTGGCGATGCGCAGGCTTATCACCTGCCATCGAGTGGCCAAGTTCGCTTGGCTCCATCAGCGATGTGTACCATTGCGGCGCATTCACTCCAGTACCGTGCATGGGACAGGACGGTCATCGGAAGGCCTGGTCAGCTCCCGCTCGACCTCTCCTCTTCGACGGTGGACACAACCGTTGGTGCAACTGGCGCACAATTTCCTTATTCGGCAGCGCTGAGTAATGTGACGGTCAATGTCGTACCGCCCGGGGCTTCAACCACCACGACAACCCCGACGACTACGAGCATTACGACGACGACGACGACGACGACGACATCCTCTACCTCGTCTACGACTACATCAGGCGGCACCGGCACAACCGCAACTTCGCCCGCGGATGAATCGTCGAACGAGTCCTCGACGCCTTTCACGGCCTCCATACTCTTCCTGTCTATCATCGCCGCGGCTGCTTGCCTTGTGCTCTGTCTTTGCGCAGCCTTGCTATTTTTCCTCAAGAAGCGTCGCGCTCGAGGTGACAGCTCCGATTCTGATGCCAGCGGTCTTGCTGCTGGCCATGCATCGATCGAACTCGCAACCCCCGATGACATGGCAGACTTTGAGAACGTGCACCAACCGCACAATTCTACGTACACTCCTGTTGTGGGTCGCACCACGCCACCCGAAAGTTTTTACGGCTCGCGCGCCAAGCTCCGGGACCCAGGGCACGGCGGGGAAGATAATGGTGGCGGTGGAACGGAGGGTGGGTTGCAGCCAGGGACGATCACGGGCGGAACTACTGGGAGACAACGACCTTCGCTGCCCAGTTTTGGTCAGAAACACCACGAAACGGAAGTGCCTAAAGGGATGGTCCGTGCCTCGGACCTCGCGAAACCGAGGCGCGCAGCAGAACCTGTCGACAAGTACGGGCCCAAAGTACCTCGGACCGCGGGCGGTGGCGAGGGCGATTACGGAAAGCGACCGGGTTCCACCAATGGTGACGGTCCGAGGGATGCAAAACCGTCATCCCCGCTGCTGATCGGATCCGTGGGCGGGGACAGCACTGGCGACTACGGTGCTGCTTCTGCTTTTGCGAAACCACAGCGGGCGGCAGGCTCTGTTGGCGACAGCGAGGGCGATTACGGAAAGCGACCGGGTTCCAACGATGACGCTCCAGTGGATGCAAAACCGTTATCCCCGCTGCTGGTCGGATCCGTGGGCGGGGACAGCACTGGCGACTACGGCAAGAGACCAGAGCCACATGCTAAACCGGTACTGAAGGGAATGGTTGCAGCCTCTGCGTTGCCTAAACCTCAGCGGGTGGCGAAAGGGTCCGTTGGCAACAGTGAGGGTGAATACGGATTTAATTTTTCTCCAACCGCGGGATCCGTTGACGCAAGCGAGGGCGGTGAATATGGAAAGCGCCCAGAGGCAACCGAGTCGTTGTCGATCGTGGGCTCCGTCGGCGGAGATACCGACGGAGGATACGGCAAGAGGCCGGACCCCGAGCCGACATTAGACCCAAAGACGACCTCCCATTACGGTCCGACACCAGCTCGTAAGCCTGCCCGAAAGGACACCTCCCATTACGATGCGCCCGAACAGGTTGGTCTGTATGGGAGTACCGCTGCTGCTGCTGCCGCTGCGAGGGCCTCCACGTGGAAAGCAGCCGAGGCACAGTGGGTCATCCCCGCGGAGGACGTCGTATCGCATGAGGAAATTGGGCGTGGGTCGTTTGGGGTCGTCGTTCGCGGAACCTGGCGCGGGGATGACGTTGCGATCAAGAACGTGACGGAGCTCTCTGAAGAAGCGCTCTCCGATTTCCGTCGAGAGGCGGTCTTTATGATGAATCTCCCGGCCCACCAACATGTGCTACGTTTGGTCGGCCTGATGGACGAACCGGTTGGGCTTGTGACGGATTACGCGGCTCTCGGATCCTTGCACGATTACCTAGGAACTGACGTGGACGTTAAAGTGGAGCAGCTCGTGGAAATCATTCATGGAGTGGCGGACGGAATGTCATTCCTCCACAAAAACCAAATCATCCACCGAGAGTACGTCACCCAAGCCTTTTCCCTTTCCTCCTTCTCCTTCTCTCTCCTTCTCTCTTCTGCTTCCCGCTTTGATCCCCTATTTTGCCGCTTTTTGGAGTCATACATCTTGATCAATCTGTTACGTTATATCTCCTTGCTAACGCGGTGAATTTTCGTACCACGCCCCCTTTTCCGCGCCTCCCCTTTCCACGAAATAGCCTCGCCGCCCGAAACGTGCTTTTGACTGCTGACTTTCGGCCATTGGTCGCTGAGTAAGTTCACCCCACCCCCAACATTTTGCGGAGTCTCTGTTGTTGTCCCCTTCTTTGCTGACACAAATCGTGCGAATTTCCCGCATTAGCTTTGGTCAGGCGCGCCAGGACTCAAGCGGGGCCGAAAATAGCACGAGGTCTGAATGCGGGCCTTTGAAGCACATGGCACCCGAGGCAATTCTAAACAATAAGTTCAGCACAAAGACGGACGCGTGGTCCTTTGGCGTCACGGTTTGCGAAGTTTTTTCAAGGAACGACCCGTTTCCCGGCATGGCAGCGATCAAGGTGGCAACCCAGGTTGCTGCGGGAGGGTTAGTCCACCCAGTGCCACCAGCAACACCGCCCGACATATCTGACATTATCCTCGGCTGCTTCGAGTATGAACCAGAAGACCGGCCTGATTTTGATGACATTTCGGCACTGCTCTCGTAGCACCCACCCCCGTCATGGCACGGATTCCGGTGAAAAGCAGATGCCGTTTTCATCACAGGCACAGCGACCATGGGGCACTGACAGAATAGGGCAGCCCTCCGACATACCATTTGCTGTATGCCGATTATGGCGCAGTTCTTCATACCATTGCATTGTGATAGATTATTTGTGGAAATGTTCATGTGTTCCCACTGGGGAGGTTCCCACTTAATGCCTGCTGGAGTCTCCCTACCTCCGGCGAAATGGGCAGTGGCTGTTTCCCCCTTCGATGCGAAACCACCTCAAATTCATCGAAAGAGAGTGGTCCATCAATGTATTCTGCGAGCGCCTCGACTGATTCCGCCACGAGGTCGGATGCCATAAATGCCTCTAGTGCCTCGCGATTGGCGAACAGATTAAACAAATACACACGGCCGTCATTGTAAACTGCGTTCGCGAGCGTGCCCCCGAAGCCCGTGATCTGGGCCAGCTTTGGAACGACTTGACGAATGTACGACCGCATCGCACTTTCCATGACGAGATCCCCCTGAATCATGTTGAGGCGCGTCAGATGCGCCCACTGTTGGTCCTCGGCCTTCACAAGGACCGGAACGCACTCGAGAACTTCGCGATAGAGGGCCGAAGAACACTGCGCCGCTATGTTCATCCCCAGCTCCGAGTGTTGCGCGGCAAGGGCGTCAGAGTCTCGCAATCCGTTAATATCAGCATATAAAATGAGACCGTAAAAGAGATTATGCCTGCGGTTCACCAGCGTGATCGAGCCTTGGCAAGCATCGATCTCGGAGAGAGCAGACACGATCTGCCGCATGGAAGCCAGGGCCGGATCAAGGGAGTTCCGCTTCATCACCGCGGAGTAAATGCGCGCGTAGCAGTTGTACTTTGACTTCGACACATAGAGCTGGCCTGAGAGCCCTCGAAAAAAGTTCTGCGCGTCGGTCCCAAACTGGTGTGCGCGCGAGAGCTGTGAGGAATTTGCAAACGCACGGCCGAGCGATAACTCTGCCGCCACCTTCTCCATCGACGGGCGCGCTTCGGGGGCGTGCGCCCAGCATCGCGTGATAAGATCTCCGAGCCATCCCGGAGTCCCCGTCGGAATCTCTGGCCGCTCGCGAAGCTGCTGCACCGCTCGCCGCACATCGCGTAGAGTCTTCAGTCGTGCAAAGGGTTTTTTCCGAGCAATGCACTCGTACATGAGTAACCCGAAGGAGTACACGTCTGCCGCAGCCGTGTACTCCGTCTTGCCAGAGACCTCGGGCGCGCGGTAGTGGAGGGTTGTCGAAAAATTCGACGACGCGCCACCGCTGGCGCCTTTGTCCTGTTCCTCCTGCTGCAGAGAAGATATTCCAAAGTCGCAAAGCTTGACGGTTTGCCACGAGTTTCCAACCAACACATTGTCAGGCTTGACATCCCGATGCAAAATTTGCGGCTGCTGTTGGTGCAAGTACAGGAGCCCGTTCGCCACGCTTTCGATCACATGGTCAGTGTGACGCGGCTCGATTCTTCTCCCGCGGCTGTGCAGCAAGTCATGCAGCGAACCCATGTCGAGAAACTCAAATATCAGGGCGTTCGGATCAGGAGTGTACCCGATCAGCAACACGCAATTGGGATGTCGAAGCGCGCGCAGAACGGCCACTTCGCGGTGGAACTCCGCCACGTCCGAGAGGCCGCCGAGCTCCTTCACGGCGACGACTGAACCCCAAAGTCGTGCTTTCCGGACCATACCAAAAGCTCCCTGCCCGAGCTTGTCCGCATTTGATGAGGTTGGCCCAGACCACTTCAACTCCTCAAAGTTTATCTTAAACCGTTGTTCCAGGAGGTCAGTGGACGAACTTCTCCTCATCGCTGTAGGGGGTGGTGTCTCCCCCACCACTTCCTCGCTTCCGTAAGAATAAATGTACGCACCTCCGTCGTTTTCGTCATCGCCTGAGGACGACGTGGCCCCGTCGTCAACGTACGAGGAAGACGCCATCGATCGCCTGTGCACGAAAAGGTCGCAATGTGGCCGCCGGTTCGCTCATATAGACTGTACACTATGTATACCTACGGGCACGTTACAAGTTACTGTTAATAATGACACAAGGTTAATACTCTTTCAATGCCACTTTTTCAAACTTGTCCCCAGTACTTGCGATATCGCGCCTTCGAGGTTTAGCTGAACGGATTAAAATCGGACGCAGGAGGGGGATTAGCGGGCGCAGGCTCATCCAAATCAAGCAACAAGTTCGAGTCGCCTGTGGTGCCGCCGGTTTCCGGGAAATCCGCGACGAACGAAGGAGTCAGCGCTGGCGCCGACTGCGTCGAACTTGGTGTTTCCGCCGACAGTAAGTCGGCCGGCGCAGCAGGTTCGCTCTCCTCCTCGTCAGCGCTTGCGCGATTTGTGAGAATGGCTTTTCTCCACCGCAACTTGACGCCCAATGAATTCAAAGCGGCGTCGTCAAGCTCATTGAGGGCATCGACCGAAGCATAATCTTCCTTCGACAAGGAAGCGGCAATGTCCGCTGCAGTATCCGCAGGAATGCCGGCCACGTCCGTCAGCCACGCAAAGACTGCGCCATCCTCACCATTGCCATCATCATCGGCCGATTCTTCGTCCTCCCCGCTGCCACCCGCGCTTCCCTCTCTGACCTCAGCGCCATCATCAGCCCCCGCACTAACGCTTCGCTGGGTCATGAGCACGTAACACGCTGAGCCGCCCTCGATCGCGTCGATTGCATCCACCGTCGCAACCAGACGCGTGTTCCCTTCCAGTAGCGCTTCAAAAATGGCCAGGAGCATCAGGTGGCTCTTAAAAGCACTCTCATCCGAAGAGGTGTTCCAAGCGTTCCCCTTGATTTGAATTTGAAGGCACTGTTCCGCAGGAGTGAAGGCCATTTTCTCCTTCTGAATCTGACGAAACTCGAGGATGCCAGTCCGAACGGCCTGGGTTTCAGCCTCGGCGGCGCCGATCAGCCGGACCTTGTCGCTCTCGTGGAGACACAAACACCAAAAGTACCGGTCCCCGCCGAGATCACCGCGCCCCGCTGGAGACGTTGGTGGGCGGCCTGCCTCGAACAGGTCGTGCTTCTGAAAATAGATAGTGACGCGGTCCGACACGACGTTGGAGGTTTTGGCATTCGACACGGGGAGATAGCCTTCTTCGTAGAACGCGGCGCAGATGCTCGCCAGCGCCAGGCGCGAGTGCGCATACACAGGGTAGACTGCAGCAGCCCACGGAAACCCCTTCAGCTTCCACTCGAGCGCCGAGGCCCCGCCGAGCACAGGCCGCCCCAGGAGCGCCCCGAGCAAGACCTTCTTCGACCCGGCGAACGCCAGCTCGGCTTCCGCACCGGCGGCGTTTTCTGCGTCGCCACCATCGTCTTCCGAAGCGCTGCCACTCGCGTCGGCCACCTCATCGCTGGAGCTCCCTCCCCCCGGGAGCTTGGCGGCTGGCGGCTTCTTGCTGGTTTTCGGTGTTTGATTCTGCTCCTTCCCGCTCCGCTTGGCGTCCGCCTTGTCCGCCTTGCGCCGCGCCTTCTTATTCATGTCTTCGAGTTGTAGCCCCGCCGCCAGGATCCCCCGCTCAAGCGCGTGGCCAAGCGGCTCGAGCGAGTCGCCGCCGCAGCACAGCCGCACCTTGTTCTTTCCGCGGAGGGAGACGGATGCCACGCGATCTGTCTGGAGAGACGAGAGCGACTGGCCGCGCGCACGCTTGAACTTCCTGCGAAAGCCGGGCATGGGCAAGAGAGAGAGAGAGAGACAAAAAAATACTGTTTTTTCAAGTGCGGTCCCGTTCTTGTTTTTGCTGTGTTTCTTGTGCGGGCCACGGGGACGCGCTGCTGGAAGTGCACGACCACGCACCGAACCGTTTCGCGAGTGGGTGCGAAGCGAAGGCCAAATCTATCTGCTTGCAGAATGATGCTGTCCCGCACCGCTTGGCTGCGAGATGTCTGCCCTTTATCGCGTTCTTATGCTTGTTATGACTGTATACAGAACCGCTAATTGCAAGTTGATGGTGAGATATTGCGGTTTAATTTAGCCGGCAGGCTTGCGTGGGCAACGGCCCATAACTACTGTATCCCTTGAGTGCCAGTCTGTCGTCTCGACGCAGCGCTTCCACACAGCGATTGCGTAGTTGCTGGCCCCACTCCTTCGCCAAGGCGTGGTGCTCGCTAGCTGAGCTGGGCTGGGCTGGGCTGGCTGATGACTCTGCACAAGGTCTGAAGATTGCTCAAATCGACGCGACCGAGCCACTGATCACTTATTAACTCTGATCATGAAGGGGACACTTGGCGTGTGTGTGGTCCTGCTGCCGCTGCTCGCCCTCTTTCTTGCCTTCGACCACCCGGGCCTCATCTTTTCTTTCAACACCGTCACGCTTCAGGGCATTCACTACCTCTCCCGCCCACACGACGGCATCCTCCGACAGCCGCTGCTGCTAGAAGATCACCAGGCCGCCTGGACGCGCGACAGCCTCGTCGCCGAGAGTGCCCCCGGCTGGGAAGTTCAGGTAAGCAGCGCGGACGCCGCCGAGCTCGCCTCCCTAGCGAGAGCCCTGGCGGCCAAGTTTGCGCCACCGCGCTCGCTGGCGGAGCTCTCCGCCGGCGATTTTACCCTGTCAGACGGGCTGAAGCTCAGTGTTGACGCGTGGGTGCGGGCCACGGACCCGGCGCGCGGCGGGCGCGGGTTTGTGATGCTGCGCGGCTTGGCCGACATTGAACCTCTTGGGGACGACGGCCAAGAGAACGCCACAGCTCAGGCCGCGGCTCAGGCTGCCGGACCGCCGCTGACCGCGCGCGAGGCGGAGTTTCTGTTCTATGCACTGGGCCTGACGATGGGCCTCCCTGGGGCGCAAAACCGGAAGAGCGAGCTTCTGGGACACGTGCGCCTGGACCGCGCGGCCGCGTCCGACTACCGCGCCGAAAACCGCGCAGCCGCCGGCAGCGGGAGCGCCTCCTCCCACGCGCCGTCATCGGCTGCATCTCTGCGTGTCCGCCAGTTCCTGACCGATGAGAGGATAGAGTGGCACTGCGACGCGGCGGACCTGGTGGGCCTCTTGGCGCTGCACCAGAGCCAGCACGGCGGCGCCTCGCGCTTGGCCTCGAGCGTGTCCGTGTACAACGAGTTCCTGCGGCGGCGGCCGGACCTCGTCGACGCGCTCTACCAGCCGTGGGCGCTCGACACGCGCGGCGACGGTGGCCTGCGATGGATCCCGGTCCAGCCTGTGGCGGCCGCCGGCGGCCTGCTTCGGACGTTCTGGCACCGCGAGTACTTTCGCACAGCGCACGAGTATCCGGAGGCTCCCGCGTGGGGCAGCCGGGAGTTTGAGGCGTACGAGCTGTACAACGCCATCGCAGACGAGCCAGCGCTCATCCTGGAGACCCGAATGGAGCGCGGTGATGCGCTTTTCACCTCTAACCACGTCGTGCTGCACGCGAGGACCGCCTACAGCGACGAGCGGCGGCACCTGCTGCGCCTCTGGCTGACGACCGAGGACTACGGCACTGGCCTCGCGCTGAAGCTGCGCGCGTGGCAGGCGCGACTGCGAACGCTCGGGAGGCTCGTGCGGGCCAAGATTACGCAGCGGTGACGCACTCGGGAAAAAGCTTTGCCTGTTGTGAAAATAAGCAAAAGCGCTGGGTGGCCTAGAAAAGAGCGGCGGAAAGTGGGGCTGAAGCGCGTCAAAGAGAAGGCGGGGCACTGAACCCGTTAAAAGACGCCAGCGGAATTTCGACAGCAGTCACGTTCGGAAAGAATGATGGAGGAGCGCGTGTAGTGCGTTCTGCCTTCTTGGCTTCATCCTCCGTGCCCCGCGATACTTGTCGAGCGGCCGCTGTAACGGATCCTTGCGCACCAGTCGGGAAAATCTAATCCGAAAGATTAACCGGTTAAATCTTATATACTGCTGGCGATGCTTTGTTGCTAACACTAGCATCTGG
>JACKZZ010020545.1_pt1 | contig 20284 bp, 16 predicted proteins | sample 8027871 | NCBI WGS metagenome assembly JACKZZ01 (sample SAMN15724774, study PRJNA655200) | protist metagenome | isolation source: fluorescence activated cell sorting (FACS) single amplified genomes of... | place: USA: West Boothbay Harbor, Gulf of Maine | collected 2000-07-19
CGAAGATTTCAGCTGGGGGGCTAGGTGATAATCAGAATCTAACCCCAGGGTTCGTCGATGGTGCTCAGTTAAACTATTGTTGAGTTTTATCCACGGAAGAGTATGCTCCCCCCATCGGCGAAGACTGGGGGGGTTATGCCATACCTCCTCATCAATAAATTACAACAAACAGGAACAATCATACGACATCTACAAAGTGTCAGTATCAAGCTGCTGCTTCGAAACCGAAATGGTGTTGTCGCGTAAAGTGTCCTTTGATAAGTCGAAGGAAACAAACGAATAAGAAAATCGTTCCTACTTGAACATGTAAACCATGAAATCCTGTAGCTAGAAAGAATGAAGATCCATAAACAGAATCAGAAATATGAAATGGACTTTCCACATACTCAAGAATTTGGAAACAAGTGAAAAGGAATGCTAGAACTAGAGTTAATCCAAGACTAATAATCGCTTCTTTTCGGTAACCTGCAACAATTGAATGGTGAGCTCAAGTTACTGCACAACCAGATAGAAGAAGAAGCATTGTGTTAAGAAGTGGTACTTCTCATGGGTTGAATGCCATAATTCCTTGTGGAGGTCAAACGTTACCAATCTGAATTGCTGGTACAATAGATGAGTGAAAAAAGGCTCAGAAAAAAGCGAAGAAGAACATAATTTCCGATACGATGAAAAGAACCATACCAATCCGGTGAGATTTCTGTACAGCCGTTGTATGAAGACCTTCAAATGTAGCCTCTCGAACTACATCTCGTCATCAAGTAAACATTACAAATCATAACATTACTTGTCCGTAAGCAAGAGAAAAAGCTCCAATTTGGTAACAGTGCATATACGCAACAGTACCTGTTGTAATAGTAAGCGCAGCTGTTCCTGCCATGAAAGGTCAAGGGCTTGGCGTTACTAGGTGATATGGGTGCACAGGGTAGTGCGACGCATAAATAGATGCATGTGGCATCGAGTTATTAGATTTTGTTTGAAACATTGTTAATAAGTTTTTAAGCTAATGTACCGTACAATCGTTGCCCTCGTACCCCCACCGGCGAAGCCTGGGGGTACTGGTGGTAGTTACTAACCTTCAGCAAACACCCCCAGGCTGCTCCAGTACCCCCTTAGGGGGGGTTCGCCGGTGGGGGTACGAAGGCAACAACTGTACAGTACAGTAGCAAAAAAGATATGAACTTAACTCTTTTAAAATCATGATTGATTACAGCAGATGTAACTGAAGCTGTAATTCATTCTGCAAACCCTTGACAACTTTCATTTCAAGACCCGGCATCTCCAACGATGTCAGGAATTGTAAACCTTCACCACGATATTATGTTTATTGTTGTCCTTGTATCTATTTTAACTCTTTGACTACTTTATCGAACAATGTTTTTCTTCGATATGGAGGCAAAACACGCAACACTAGCTTTCCGACAGATTTATAACCTTCCGGATAAAACTGTTCACGGAACTGCTCTTGAGCTTGGATGAACAGTTGCTCCAACGCTAATTCTTCTTATGATTGCACTTCCTTCTATGGCACTTCTTTATTCAATTGATGAAATTGTAGAGCCTTCTTTAACTATTAAAGTTATTGGACACCAATGATACTGATCTTATGAGTACTCTACAGACCTTACTGTTGATGGTGAGCAACTAATTGAAGCTGATGAGGCTTTCCTTTTTGATTCTTATCTAAAAGATGAAAGTGATTTAGAAATTGGTGAGCTTCGACTTCTAGAGGTTGATAACCGACTTGTTTTACCAATTCAAAAGCACATTCGAGTAATCGTTACGGCAGCTGATGTACTTCACTGTTGAGCTGTTCCAGCTTTAGGAATCAAAATGGATGCCTGCCCTGGACGACTTAACCAGGTAGCATTATTTATTCCACGACCAGGATTATACTACGGAAACTGTAGTGAGATTTGTGGGTCACGTCATGGCTACATGCCCATCTGTGTAGAAGCAGTACCTTTCGAGGATTACTGTAACTGACTATGTAACAAGTATTTTGATTAGTGATAATCAAACGCTACACGTTCGGAACCCCCCCTAGGGGGTACCAAGGCAGCCGAGCTTCTCTTGGGTGATTGTGATCACCGCTTGTCTTGATACCCCCATCGTCGAACCCCCCCAGGCTGCTCCAGTACCCCCAGGCTTCGCCGGTGGGGGGGTTCGACGATGGGGGTACCGGCGCAGCCTGGGGGGTTAGGCAATAATAAGAATTACTACCGATCAAAGCTTTCAAAGATTAAATTAAATAAAGTAAATATCTTTAAAAGAGTCATCCCTAGAATGTTACTAATTATTTCAACCATGTGGCTTAGTGCCCCCATCGGCGAAGACTGGGGGGTTAAAGTACTGCAGCTGCATTAGATACCCATAAGATAGCCGTTGATGGATAAAGGAAGAAGAAAGATAAAAATAGAATCGAAATACCTAGAATAATACCTAAAGAAGCTGATGGGCTCTCCATAGAAGTTCATTCCTTTGATCCGTCAAAGTATGCTAATTTAATACATCGAATATAATAGAAAGAACCAATTACATTAGTAATAATTGCGACGAAGACAGCGAGATATAGACCTCCATTAACCGCGGCAAAGAATAAATACATCTTTCCAAGGAAACCTGCCAGAGGTGGAACCCCTGCCATAGAGAAAAACATGAAGGCAATTGTAATTGCTAACAATGGATTAGTCTTTGAAAGCGTCCGGAATTGTAAAATACCCTTTAAGTTACCTAAAGAGTTTTGACTTCCTAAAGCCAACTGTCGAGGAATATAAGCTCCCTGCAGTCAAGCTTCCTGATCCACACTTGTACCAGACATTTTTGTCGGTGCTGGTAGTTTAACAACTTCATTACTATTTTGGTAAAAAAGAGCTCGAGCGTTTGAATGGTCTTGTTCTCAGTGAAATGTGCTTTGTGAAAGTCCCTCAGCTGATGATTTACTTGATCGAAGTGTTAAAATTGTTGCAAAAGCATTAATAGACATCACGAGGTAAATAACAGCGAAAAGAAGAAGTCCTTGTAATCCCTCTAAGTTACCTGCGCTAATACCTAGTAGCATATATCCAGCGTTACCGATGGCACTATAAGCTAAAAGACGTTTTAAATCTAGTTTTTGAACCATTGCTCCAAGAGTTCCTAAAATCATAGAACCAATAGCACAAAGAGTAATTGCCTTTTGTCATTCTAAACTAATATCAAAGAAAGTTACATAGAAAATACGAATTGTTACAGCGAATACAGCTAATTTAGGAACTGTTGCAAAGTAAGCTGTTACTGGTGTAGGTGCACCCTCATAAACATCAGGGGCTCACATATGAAACGGAACCGCCGTTAATTTAAAAAGAAGTCCAATCATGACAAGTAACATTCCCATAGAGAAAGCAGCGACATAACTTAATGCGTGAGTGTCACCAGCCTCGATCAAAGAGAATAGATCAACATTAATTCCTGCAAATAGCTGACCAATCTCAGAAAAACTAAGACTACCTGTAGCTAAGTAAATAAGAGAAACTCCAAATAGGAATACTCCAGAAGAGAAAGCACCTAAAATAAAATACTTTAAACCGGCTTCGGTTGAAAGAAGTGACCGGCTTTTAATTGAAGCTAAACCATATAAAGGAAGACTTAGTAGCTCAATAGTTAAATACATTGTGAAGAAGTCATAAGAAGCAACCAATCAACAACCTCCTAAACAAGAAAGTAAAGTGAAGATTACATACTCAAAAAGGTTAATTTTTTCTTTCGCAAGATAAGTAGTACTTAACATTAAACAAATAATGGTAGATAAAATTAAAAGGAAACTAACTTTCATCGAAAAATCATCGTAAATAAGGTTACTCCGGAAGAGTAAAAAGGAAGGAAACGCCTCAAATCGGGCAGAGACAAGTCACAATGTAATTACTAAAATGAATAGACCATGATGTAAAGTGTTTGTAACCATAGATGGATAATTTAAGAATGGACTTGTTGAAAATCAAACACCATGAAGGAGAAGAGCAACAAGTGAAAATAAAAGGAATCATTCAGGAAGGCTACCTCCAAAAAAGAATCAGTTAAATTGTTGTGTAATAGCAGTTTCAGCTGCTGTTGTTCCAGTTGAGGTAAACATTATTTTACGCAAACCCAACCCCCCAGGCTGCGCCGGTATCCCCATCGGCGAACCCCCCCCAGGCTTCGCCGATGGAGGTACCAAGGCAGACAAGCGTAGCGTGGCGAAGCCTTGCCTTGGTACCCCCTAAGGGGGGTTGAGGGAACTGCAGCAGTCTTAGAAGCTGACTCAAATCGAAGATTGTGTGGGGGGTTCATTGCAGGAGCATAAAATTAACGTAAACCATGAGTCTTATTTATTCTGAATGATTGGCAATTCTACTTTTTATTGTAGTATCCATTGGTCTCTCAGGTGTTTTATTTGGTCTAAGCTACGCTTTTATTCACCAAAACCCTGACCTAGAAAAAACTTCTGCCTACGAATGCGGTTTTAATCCTTTTGAGGATGCTCGAAACAAATTCGATGTCCGGTTCTATGTAGTTGCTATTTTATTTATTATTTTCGATCTTGAAGTTATTTTCCTTTGTCCTTGGTCACTTGTACTTCGTCGAATTGACAGCCTTGGATTCTGATCTATGATGCTCTTCCTTATTCTTGTAACAATTGGATTTGTTTTCGAATGACGAAAAGGAGCTTTAGATTGAAGCTAAATGGCAAGTCGAGGATATCAAAATTCCCCTACGGGGGATCGGGGGCAGGGCCCCCAATTTAAATGTAATCAAACGCTTTGCTATTTTGATCTCGAAGGCGAAGCCCTTCGGGAGCATAGCTGCTTCAGTACCCCCATCGGCGCAGCCTGGGGGGGTTCACCAGAAGGGGGTCCGAATGACAAAATTATCCAGTGAGGTCATAAGCTAAGATATTTTTATAATTAAGTAAAAAAGTTATTTATAGTTTACTATTAATAATAACCTAAAGAAATCTTGCCTTGGTATCCCCTAGGGGGGGTTCCACTTAACGCTACGCGTTCGGAACCAAAGGTTGTCTTCATCTTCGATATCAAAATTTAAATGTAATCAAACGCTTTGCTATTTTGATCTCGAAGACAGCCTTGGGCAAGTCAGCGGGACGAAGCCCGATATTTATGCTTTCCCGTTATCAATTAAATCTCAAACAATAACCGCTAAAAGAGCAGGTAAAGCTGAGAAAGCGGTTGCCGCAAATAAATTTAATGCAGGTACATAAACTAGAAGTTGTGGAAGTGCCACAAATCCAACTAAGAAGAATAGAATACCAAAGAAGAACATTGATGTGTAGTTAGGAATAAATCCGTTTTGGAATTTCTGGTGTGATACAGCCATGTCCCCTAATCGCTTTCGAATACCTTCTGGTCCAATTTGCTCGAAAACAAAAGCATCTAGTAATTTATAAGTAACATTTCGACCAAAAACCATTGTATTAACTAAGAAAACTTCGTCATAGATTTTATCGAAATATCATTTTTTATTAAAGAAAGCAAAGATAGGTTGTACATACGGGTGGAATGTTAAAGTAAAAGTTACATTTGCTAGGTATGTATACGCTAAGAAAGCTAGAAATCCCCCTAGAATAGTACAAACCAGGGGTAGGAATTTTGTTGCAATCGTTAGAAAGTGAGGTTCTAAGGTTAATGTTGTTGTTCAACCAAAGAATAAGGCATTTCCTCAAAAAGGAGTTCCAACACCTAAGAACATATCTGCTCCTAAATATCCTGATCAAATAGAACCCACGGCTAAAGGACACAGTGCGAAAAGAACAATAGGAGCAACATCGTGAGTATGCTCAACAGAGTTTCGAAATGCATTTGTGTTATTTAAGAATGTCATATAACTTAACCGCATTGAATAAAACGCAGTACAGAAAGCAGCCATAACACCTAGTCAGAAAGTAAATGATCCTGAAATTAGGTAATGGATAGCTGCATATTCAAGGATGGCATCTTTTGAATAAAATCCACTTAAGAAAGGTGTTCCCATAAGCGCAAGACTTCCAAGAGTAATCATAGCGTATGTTACGGGTAGACTTGATAAAAGCCCTCCCATTCGTCGCATTTCCTGTTCATCAGCCATAGCATGGATTACACAACCCGCGCTTAAGAAAAGTAAGGCTTTGAAAAAGGCGTGGTTTCCAAGATGGAAGAATGAAACAGTATATTTTGAAAGACCTACAGCAAAACACATATATCCTAATTGACTACATGTTGAGTAAGCGATTACCTTCTTTAAATCATTCTGTAAGAGACCTGTTGTAGCAGCGAAGAAAGCGGTACTTGCTCCAAAGAAAGCGATTACTGCAAGAGCGTTTGGCGCAAATTCTAATAGAGGTGAACATCGAAGCATCATATAAATTCCAGCCGTTACCATGGTTGCGGCATGAATTAATGCTGATACTGGCGTTGGTCCTTCCATTGCGTCAGGTAATCAGGTATGAAGTCCAATTTGTGATGATTTTCCTACGGCTCCTACAAAAAGTAGAATTGAAATACACGTCAACTTATCAACCTCAAAGTTAAAAAATTCAAATGATTGATTTGCGTGTAGAGGGGCTGCTGCAAATATTACCTCAAATTCAACTGTTTGAAAAACGGCATAGCAAGCAAAAACACCTAAACCAAACCCAAAATCTCCAATACGGTTCATAACAAAGGCTTTTAGGGCAGCTCGGTTGGCTGTAACACGTGAAAATCAAAAGTTAATAAGTAGATAAGAACAAAGCCCTACAAATTCTCAACCAAAGAATAACTGTGCAAAGTTATCAGCTGTAATAAGCATAAGCATTCCAAAAGTAAAGAAAGAAAGATAACACATAAATCGTGGACGGTGTGGGTCATGGGACATATAATCGATTGAAAATAAGTGAACACATGAACTAACAAAAGTGACAACAATACACATTGTTGCTGTTAATGCATCAAATTGGAACGATCATGATCCTACAAATGTTGCCGATTCGAACCACGGTAATCCGTAGATATAACAAGGAGATCCACAAAGACCTACCTCATAGAAACAAACACAACTAAAAAAAAGAGAAATATAAAGACAACTGGTTGTAATTAAACTGGCCCCGGTGGGACCTACAAATCGCCCGAAAAGTCCGGCGACTATACTTCCCGCGAGGGGTAATATCGGAATGCAAAGATACATTTAATTTTAAGCTACCATGTCACTGGCAAAGTGTAGCCTTGTTTTTTTAAAAGCAAAGATTCGTCGCGCTGCGTGAAAACCACGGGTTTCCGAAGTAAGAGACCCATTTACGAGCATAAAGCGTAAAACAAACTATTCAGTAGTCATGGAATTCTCTTTACGCGAACAAGTTCCGATTAAGTATGAAACTATTTATAAATATACAAAAGACCGCCGGTTAACTGAAAAAAATTTAAAACCTTATTTATTGAATTTAGAGACACGGGGTGTAACCTGAAAAACTTTAGAGCTATTAGCAAATCGATATATCGATGATAATGATTTACATTTTGATGATTGCGTAGGGGGCCCTTCGTTAGACGAACCTACTTATTTATACGCGCACACAATTAGTGAATTTGCAGGCACTACCCTAAAAAATCCGACAGTAATCTATGTAGGGATTTCATCTGTTGAAAATGTTGGTGCAACAAATGAAAAACAACATTATAAACGAGCTTTTACCCGCAGCCGCACTCGAATTTGAAAAGATGTACTTAAATATTCAGGGAAGCATACAGTCCATATTTTCCCATATCGGTTAGAATCAAAGGCGTGTAATGAGATAGAAATGTATCTAATTGACCTTTTAGGGCGTTTTTTTATACCTGAGCCGTATAAAGGCGCGTTACTTAATCTTATGCGTAACCCTATAGATTGTTATCATTTGCAGCAAAGCCGAAAAACCTGACTAAAAAATAATCCCCACAAAATAGGTAAAGGCGGTGTTATATCCCTTCAAAAACAACTTATTTTAGCAAATGAAGATATTAATCAAAAAGTGGGAAATCGTATGCGTGAACGCTTTACTAACATAACAGACAAAGAAAAAAAAGAGTATATAGAACCTTCTATAGGTTTTTGGCCCGATTTTAATGACTGAAAGAATAAGTTGCTTAAGCAATATGCCCACAAACATAAAAACTTATTAAACAACGGTAACTGAAAAAAAATTAAAATTACACCTGAATATACAAAGCAATTACAACTTGTTCAAAACAGTGGGGTTTATCATCGTGTTTTTCGACCTGATCGTGCACAACAAAGCGGGATATTTCATGGACAAGAAGTTATTTTTCCCGAGTATCGAGAGAATAAAATTAAGGCGTATTTAGGGTTAGGTAGCTCTACGTTACCTGACCTCAAAAAAACCAATAATTTATCCTCCGTAGGCAGCGACACGGAAGTAAGTGTTGTTTTTTCTCAATGGGATGGTTTTTGAGTTCCTAACTACAAAGCTTTAATTGAAGAATTTAAACTTGAAAACTCCCGTAGCGAAGCTATCCCGACAAAAGAACGCGAGATAACGCCTGCTGGTGCTGAAATACAAAAAAAGTTTGACGAAGCAATTGCTTCTATTGAAGAGCTTGGCGATTTTGAGGAGTGAATAGTAAAAACATTAAAACCTTATAAACATGATACGGATTATGGTTCCCAGCATTATCCAAGCCATTTTTTGGAAAACCCCCACTATATTCGAGCCTTTCAAAAGATAGAAACGCGTAAAGATATTTTTTTTCGCTCAACTCGAGGATCGCGTATTAAAAGCTATGGCGATTTTGGAGAAGATTTAATTTATCTTGAAACAAGCTATATAAAGGGTCCTTGCTGAGCGCCAAGTAAAAAATTATTAAAAAAACTTTATAAACAAGAGAAAATCCGTATTAATAAATTAAAATACGAAGCATTACAAAAAGCGGGGCTAGTAGATGTAGAAATTAAAAAACCTGAAGAATACAATTACAGAAATACTACAAAACCCGGTTTTTTTCGTTTTTAACGCGTTTTTAACGCGTTTTAAACTTACTTCGTAAGTTCTGCGGCGCCACGGAACCGAAGGCTTTAAATTACTTTTTACAGATACCCCCATCGGCGAACCCCCCCTAAGGGGGTACTGGAGCAGCCTGGGGGGGTTATGCGTAGTATTTCAGTTACCAGTGTCTCTAAGAGCACTCAACTTACAAGATAAGTTCAAGCCACTTCTCTTTTTTAATATCTAATCAAGTTGCTACTATTGTTGGTGTTACTTTCTTAAGTGTCATGTTGTTACGCAGTGAAGCTGCCGAAGCTCTAACCGCAAGCGCGTGCGGTCGAAGGGTAGCATAAAACACTAAAAAAATGTTATTTTGCTACCCTTATAATGTCTTGTCTTATAATGCTGCAAACGGAGTCTCTCCGTTTTTTTCAATTTATCACAGCCAAACACCTAAGGGTGTTTCGGCTGCTTCTTCTCGTTCTTATTCTAAAGACTCTACTCTTACTACTACAGCTCCTAGCCGCAATTTAATTTTTAATGATATAATTGTTCGTCTCTCTGCTGTTCAAAAAAATCTATCAAGCGCTAAGCGTCAGCTTAAGGTGCTTTCTTCCTATACCCCCGAAGAAATCCGGGAAAATAGTGCACTTCGGTTAAAAGCCTCGCAACTTGAACTCACTCTCAAGTATATTTTCGATGAGAGCACAGCAGCTTTTAGCAAAGAGGAACTAAATCAGATCTTAACAATTCTAGAAACTGTTAAATAATCAATAATTTACTCAAATCGAAGATTTTAAATATGTTTGATTTGCGGCCGAAGCATCGTAAAAAGATGAAAACTAAGGAAGTAACAACTACAGTAGTAGCAATTTAATTAAATTGCTACTACTTTTACATTTACTACACAACAGTATGTCCCTAATTGTTTAAATACCTGCCGAAATGTAAGTTGGACATCCGCAGAGACCTACCTCATAGAAACAAACACAACTAAAAAAAAGAGAAAGATAAAGACAACTGGTTGTAATTAAACTGGCCCCGGTGGGACCTACGAATCGCCCGAAAAGTCCGGCGACTATACTTCCCGCGAGGGGTAATATCGGAATACAAAGATACATTTTTATGCAGCAACCCCCCTTTAGGGGGTACCAAGGTATCCTAGGCACTCAAATGTGTAAACATTAAATAGTTTTTTATTTAATTAATTATTTAGGATTAAACTATATTCCACTTGCCTTGCCGAGGGCTATCTTCGAGATCAAAATTCCTCTACGGGGGATTGATTACATTTAAATTTTGATATCGAAGATGAAGACAACCTTTGGTTCCGAACCCCCCCTAGGGGGTACCAAGTCGAAGACAGCCTGCGGCAAGGCACGCGTAGCGTTTGATATCTTCGACTTGGTACCCTCTGGTGGGGTCGTATTTTATCACCACTAACAGTAATCATGACTAAGTCGGCAGGAGTTGAACCTGCGAATGGCTCGATCAAAACGAGCTGCCTTAACCTCTTGGCTACGACCTACGTTTAGCATACACTGTGGTTGCCTTGCCAAGGGCTGTCTTCGACTTGGTACCCCCACCGGCGAAGCCTGGGGGTACCGGCGCAGTCTGGGGGGTTCCCTAGATTAAAGATTAAAATCTTCGATTTAAGTAACCCCCCTTAGGGGGTACCAAGGCATCGCAGCCTACCTTAGAATAGTTTGATTTATGTACTCCTTTACGGGATTACTGGCTAGTCACTAGGGTAACAGGGGTTAAGTTTTTAATAATCCGAGGAGATTTTCAAATTATGTAGGAATAGCAGCTCACTGCAGCGGGGGCACGGCCTCCAATTTAGGGGAGCTACTATCGACTTAACATGTGGAGTGGAGTCAACGTGACTTGAACACGAAACCTTCTGTATGCAAAACAGACGCTCTACCAATTGAGCTATGACCCCAACTCTAAGGGCTCAGTGTACGCGTTCGGAACCCCCAGGCTGCTTCAATACCACCTAGGGGGTACCAAGTCGAAGACAGCCCTTGGCAAGGCAGCCTTTGACATCAAAATTTAAATTGGGGGTCGTGCCCCCGCTGCAGTGAGCTGCTATAGCCTACGGCCGACTAACTACTGCCTTGGTACCCCCTAAGGGGGGTTCATTATCAAGTAGATCGAGTACAACCTGTAATTTCACCCTTAAGTGCCAAGCTTCGGATACGAATTCGACTTAATCGAAGAAGACGACTTACTGATCGAGGCCGATTGCTTTGAATACACCGGCCACGAATACGCACCTTTGAGTGTGCTGGTTTTGTTTTCTTTAAGTAGCACATGTTGTAGGCTATACGGCGAGCCATAAGATCATGTGCGCTTGCTGGCACTGAACCCGACTTCCCGTGACCTTGTTCGCAGTTTTGCTGTAAGTGGGCCACGAAGTGAAGGGACTTGAATAGAGGGTATTCATCGAAAATAGCCGACAATTTCTTTGGATACTGAAAAGTCCCCTTATTTTTATAATGCTGCGTACCGAAGGGTGCCTTGGTACCCTCCAAGGGGGGTGTCTTCGATAAAGCTTGAATATCAAGTTCTGAGCTAGATAAAAGAGATGTCGAAGACACCTTTATTTTTTTGCAGTATTGTATTAATATGTTTTGGGACTCATACTGTACAAAATTAGTACGTTGTTTTTGATCTTTATATTTTCGTGTTTTCATTAAAAAGTTTTTACGCTTGGACTAGAAGCTGTTAACCCCCCTTTAGATGGGGGTACCGGAGCAGCCGAAGATATCAAACGCACAGCGTGCCTTGGTAGCTAAAATTTCCAAACTTCGCCGGGCTTGTAGCTGGGTTAGAACCCAGCTAAAATCAAAGATTTATTGCCTCAAATCGAAGATTTTGGCTGCTCCAGTACCCCCGGGTTCGCCGGTGGGGGGGTTTAATGACTGTTATTTCTCCCTAGTTCGGTAGATATCTTAATTCCCGTTATATTTTCAGAGGAAAGAAACTTAGTTATTACTCTGCACTGTTACGTGTTCTTAAATAGGTTGCTGTTTCTAAGCATACTACGGCAATGTTTCTGTTTCTTTCCGCTTTTCTAACTCAGATATTCTTTTGGGACCTTGCTAGAGGATAAGGGCTGTTTCCCTCTTGAGTATCGAGCTTATCCCCAATACTCTGACTATAAAAAAGTAGATAGGTATTCGGAGTTTTTTTATATTTAGTAAAGCTTTTCGCCACCCGCATATAACAAGTGCTCTACCCCCTATCTACAATTATTTACGCTATACTTAAATATATTTCGCAAAAAACTAGCTATATGCACGTTTGATTAACCTTTCATCCCTAGCCACAAATCATCCCAAAGCATTGCTACGCCTACGGGTGCAGTCCTCCACTTTTTTTTACAAAAGTTTCAACTTGTTCATGGCTCGATCACGTGCTTTCGAGTCTTAAGATAAAAACTAAAGGAATATTTCATCCTCGATTTCTCTACGCCTTCAAAAATAATTTCTCTTAAGCTTGCTTTCATCTTAAACTTGCTGACCCATCATGCAAAAGGTACACACTAGTGATTTTTATCACCTAGTATTGCTTGTAAATAAAAAATTTCAGGATCTATTTCACTCCACGATGAGCTATCTTATTTGACCGGCAGCAAAGCTGCTATTGGCAATAAGGCTCTTGGGTCTCTTTCACCTTTCCCTTACGGTACTTGTACGCTATCGATCATTTAGTAGTATTTAGGCTTAGAGGGCTAGTCCCCCTTTCTTCAGACAAAGTTTCACGTGCTCCGTCCTACTTATTCTTCTTGAAATTAAATTTGAGTTAAGATACAGGGCTTTCACCTTCTTTGGCACTGTGTTCCAATCAGTTTACCACAAAACTTAATATCATATTATGAAGACGCCTATTCCGCGTTCACTCGCCATTACTAACGGAATCTCGGTTGATGTTTTTTCCTTAAGTTACTTAGATGTTTCAGTTCACTTAGTTAATGATATAACGAATTAATGGTTCATTATATATAGGTTTAAATAACCGGGTTTACCCTTGAGGAAATCCATAGATTGTAGATGGTATTGGTCTTCTCTCTACTGTCAATATACGTAGCCGAAGCTACTTGACATGGCTTTTCGTATTTGTTAACGTCCTCTTCTCTTAAATGTCTAGGCTTCCATTTTTTATTCTTTTTGTTATAATTTATTATTAGTCTGAGTGATGATTACTATCATAATCATCCAAAGAACGCTCCGGGTCCGAACACAAAGTGTTAAAATCTTTGATTTTGAAAGCTCCGCTTCCGAAGGCGAAGCCTTTGAGTGTTCTATTAGGGGCTGGAAATCTCTGATTTCAGTAGCCAAATTCCAGATTTGAACTGGAAACCTTCTGTTTACAAAACAGACGCACTGCCAATTGTGCTAATTTGGCTAATTCCCCTACGGGGGATCGGGGGCGAAGCCCCCAATTAGGAACGTAACAAAAGGTAAAATCTTTGATTTGCGCTCCGCCATAGCCTAGCAGCTGCCTCAAATCGAAGATTTTGGCTTCGCTAATGGGTGAAAATCTTTGATTTGGCCCGGGGTGCGCCGGTACCCCCAGGCTTCGCCGGTGGGGGGGTTCGTTTTATTTATTCACTTATATTAGTACAGGATAATTGAAAATGTTACCATTTATCTGTTTCAAGCCTAATTACATTTTTTGTCTAAAATGTTAAAAAAAAAGAAATCTAAAATGAAGCTTCGCGTTTGATATGCTTTCAACGCTTATCTTTGATGAACTTAGCGTACAAACAATGCTTCAGACGAAACAATTTGCAAACCAGAGATTCACCCCCACGGGTCTTCTCATACTACGTGGAGATCTTTTATCTTTTTTTCGTATGTGCGAGGTAGAAACCAAACTGTTTCACACGTGGTAGGAAACCGGCCAACAAAGTTAACCGGCTCCTTTTAATCCTTTCTCACAAAAGGCACGGACTATATCTTCATCCGCAGGTGATTACATCACCTGGTAGGAGTTGGCGTTTTATGATAACTCATCAAAGTTACCATCCAAACAGGCTAATCGCCTGATTGAGTCTCTACAGGGACACTTAGCAAATTCAATTCCAAAAATAAGGACCGAACTGTATTAGATGTAATCTTCCGGTTTTTTGTATCATTAAAACGGGACACCTGGTCTACTAGTTCACAACGCGTTAAAAACGCGTCGGGTTCTTCTTTTTTCTGGGACTGCTCAATAATTTGTAAAAGTAAAGCTGCTTGTCGTTTTTTTATCTTTAAATGAGGCCGCAAAGCTTCAAGACAATGTTTGACAGCTTCTTCTCCAACAATTGTATAGTCAGACATACCATTATCTGGGTTTTTTCGTAAACTTCCGTATTGTAACTGGTTTATCAATTGAATCAAAAACCAATGTCGCGTTGTCTTTTGATAAAACCCAATACACACACGAATTTGAAATCGAAGTCGATAATCAGGTCGTTTAATAATTTGTGCATAGATGGAGCCATCTCCATCTAGAAAACCCGCAATATACGACAGTTCCATAGGGGATAATCGTTTTAGTTTTTTGAGGTTGGTAGTTGTCATTATCTATTTTATGTTGTTGGTATCTCGTGCTAGGTGTTAACTCCTTGGAAATCTCTGATTTCAAGTTCCCCTACGGGGGATTTCCATTTAAATTTTGATAAGGACCCCCCAGGTGGGGGGTATCACGGTATACTTTTATATCTAAGTGTCTTCCCTCGGTATTGCCTGTGTAGGTTTGTTTGGTTGTCTAAGTTCCTAACACAGGTTTCACCGATATAAGCCAATACTAGGAGTAGGGTTACCCCTCTCCAACGCAGTATATCTACGTTCTGAACCCAGCTCGCGTAACGCCTTAGAGCACGAACAGTGCTACCCTTCCCAGCTGCTTCACCAGGAGGATGCGTTGAGCCGACATCGCTTATTTTATGTTATTTAGAATTGAGTTTATGGATGGTTAGTCCATCTCATTTTTAGATAGTAAATATTGGTATTTCTCTGAAATTTTATAATGAAAGCATGGTAAAAGTGTATTTTTGACTCGATTTACAAAATTAGATACATCGTCAGATTGAATATAAGCCCGATAGTAATCACGATCGCAATGTGATACTAATGAAATATTGTATACATTATCAAATGCTGTTTGTAATCGAAAAAAGCTTTCAGAATCAAAATTTTGCGTATTTAAAGTAATACCACTACGGGAATGTCCTGCTCCATCGTCTATAAATCAATAAGCTAATAATTCATCTTTATAGGAGTTTTCTATTAAGGTTTCAATGTTTTGTGGAATAACTTTTTTTCAACGAACTTTATTTTTTATACCAAAATTTTGCGGAATTGGTTCGTATCATTCTTCTAAGAAATATTTAAATTCTTCTTGAGTAAGAAGTTTAAAACATATCGAACATCGTTCTTTAAAACAGTGCTCTTTTCCCTTTTTATCAATATAACTCGAAGATTGAATTACGCGTCGATGAGGTAAGGTTCCTTGCCGTAATGTAGGATAATTTTTTCATAAATGGTCTAGATATGGTTCACTAGCTTCTTTATAATCAAATTTCAAATTAACAGCTCAAGTTAGATTTTTCTTAAGACGCGCGCCAATCGTTAAGTCTCCTAATATATGGCCTACTAATCAAGCTTTTTGTTGTTCGCTAATAGTAGTAAAATTATAAGTGTTTCAATCTTTTGTTTTAGGGTGATGTTGTTTATGAACTAATCATCAAAGTTGAAGTTCTCAATCAGTTGCTCATTCACCATTTTCACGCAAAATTTTATTTTCAAGATTATCTTGGTAAATGAAGAATAATTCTTTTTGCTTTTGTGTTGAGTTATTAAATCATTCTTCCGCTCAATTAATTATTGATTTTCGATTTTTTGTCAACGGTAAATTAACTTGTTTTATCTTTCGAGTCATTTTACGCCACATTTAACTATCTATTTACTTTAGTATTCATTCATTGCGCTACGCTACAATAATGGATACCAAATTCTAAACTGCAATATGTTCATCGATAGAATCATTTCTATCTTATTGCACCATATGTCTCCATATGGATCGGACTATCTCATCATCCCAGTAGGATGTTTGGCGTATAGTCTCTGAGGATCCTACTAACATATACTCTTGACGGAGTATAGCGTTGGTTTCCTGCTGATTGTCTCCATGTATTTATCATTGTTACGAGCCCTAAATATTAATGAAACGCTACGCGTTCCGAAACTATGGGGTGCCAAAGGCACCCAGTTCTGAAATTTCACCATAAAATTTCTATTCAGAGGGAGTAGATAAATCTTTTGAAGGTGTTCCAGCATACAGCCAAATGCATACACAAAGTCTTTCAACTATGTAGCCCCGATATTATTCAAGGTCGCAAACCCACCCTTCAATACGAACTCTCAGGGGGGATTACGCTGTTATCCCCGGCGTACCTTTTATCTATTAAGCGACATCCTTTCCATAAAGTAATGCCTGATCACTATAAACATGGTATATTTATTACCATCCTGCTCGAGCTATCACTCTTACAGTCCAGCTTCCTTTATTGCTATTGCACTCTAAACTTCAAGATGACGAAGTTGAGGAAACCTATATACCTCCGTTACTCTTTGGGAGGTTCCCGCCCCAGGCAAACTACCAAATTTAGACGGTCCTCAAACCGCATTGCAGTTTTTTTAAAGTACCAAGGATAATTCTTCGAGTTATCTTTTCTTAAATAGGTACTTTAAAAAATAAGTGAGCTTCGATGCTACAGAGGGTGGTATCTCAAGGGTGCCTCAACAATACTCTGGCGAGTAGGTATTACTGGCTCCCACCTATGCTGCATTCTGTAGTCACGTTGGCAATCTAAATCTGTAGTAAAGGTGCACGGGGTCTTTTCGCCTACGCACATATACACCGCATCTTCACGGCAAGTTCAATTTCACTGAGTCCCCACTTGAGACAATCGAGGAGTCGTTACCCTATTCATGCAGGACGGAAATTACCCGCCTAGGAATTTCGCTACCTTAGGATCGTTATAGTTACAACCGATGTTTACTGGTACTTCAAGTGACAACCGAAGGGTCACCACTCATAATAGCCGAGCACTGATCAAGGGTCAGTCTGTATACATGGGATATTCTCCTTCGCACAGACCTGTGTTTTTGGTAAACAGTCGCTCCAAGTAATTGTGTGTCATCGAAGAGATCTTCGACCTTCTTTCTCCCGAAGTTACAGAAGCATTTTGTCGAGTTCCTTGAGTGGGGTTTTCTCAATCACCTTAGTAGATTTACTACTTGACTACCATTGTCGGTTTAGGGTACGATTCATATTTCTTTGTTTTTTCTAGAACGTGTTTGATTAATTTAAGATTATTCAATATATCATTACCTTAGTCAAAAACACACTGTCAATCAAAAGAAAGACACAGAATCTTTTTCTGTGTTCTCATCCCGTAAAGCTATCGCTTTTACAGTTAGAGATCGTCTTAGCGTATGCAGATTGTCCGTCCATACAAACCCTTAGTCTTTCGGTGACGAAGGTTTTCACTTCGTTTTTCGTTACTCATGTCAGCATTCTTACTAATCAAAAGACGAAGGCTTTTTCCAAAACCGTCTAACTTATAGATTACATTTTGCTACCGAATTTATTGCGCCCGACGCTGCGTGTGGACCGGGGGCTGTGCCCTGATCATGCATAGCGTGTAATCGACTGGCATACTGTGTAAATTGGGGGGCCGTGCCCCCGCTGCAGTGAGCTGCTATTCCTACAGAATTTGAAGGCTTAAGCACATCAGCTAAGCCAGATGCTCCTGTACCAGACGCTAGTTCTCCTACTTCATTATAGATACCTCTTCTGTTCGACAACAACATTGGTGCCTTCAAGAAAAACGGAGGCACAATAATTAATCTTCCAAAATTCAAATTTTGATGCGAGATCGGTACGATGTCTACAAAAAACGCAGCTAATCGCGTCCAATCGGGTAGCGACAAGCTTGCAATTTTCTGGATAAACCAACCGGAGACTGATCCGGATAAATTATCTCCGCAACGACGAACCCCCCCAGGCTGCGCCGATGGGGGTACTGGAGCAGCGAAGCAATCGGGGGCACGGCCCCCAAGTTCATACATCACATGCAATACTATTGCTTGAAATTGAGAACTTTCTTGGCCTGGAATGCCCAGGGGGGTTTGATTTAGATAATGTTATCTTTTATGCTTAACAAGAAGATCCTTTTTGTGGCAATTGTGACCTAAAAATCTTCAAGTTGAACTACTATTGTCAGTCAAGGGAATTTAGGCTGCCTCGGTACAAAGGCTTCGCCTTTAACCCCTTTACTGGAGATTGTCTTCGATATCAAAATAGCAGATCACCAAATCAAAGATTTTCAGCCCCCAATTTAAATTTTGAAAGCTCTGTTGCCTTGGTACCCCCATCGGCGCAGCCTGGGGGGTCCCGAACGCGTAGCGTTTGATATCTTCGACTGCTCCGGTACCCCCATTGGCGAAGCCTGGGGGGGTTATAAACTTTGAGAGCATCCGCTCAACATTAAGGAAACCGCAAGGGAAGCCCACTTCCCCTAAAATCTGTAGAACAACTAGTATAAAAGCCTCGTATATAGTTACCAAAACGATATACAGGCTAAACTAGTTGCGGAATATCGAAATAATAATATGGCCGGAGTTCACCGGCTGCAACGCGAAATATTAGAAAATAAAATACTGCGAATGTGCGCAATTAAGCGTGTAACAAGCAACAAGGGCGGAGGAACGCCGGGAGTAGACGGAGAAATCTGGAAAGAACCGTGACAACGAATAGCCGCAGTATATTGACTAGGTGAGTGAAATAAAAACAAAAGTACATACAAAGCAAAACCGGTACTACGAAAGTGAATCCCAAAAGCAGGGACCAATGAAAAACGGCCCCTCGGGATTCCAACCATCAAAGACCGTGCGGCTCAATGTATATATTATTATATTATGGACCCCATTGTAGAAGAAACTAGCGACTATAATAGTTTCGGATTCCGGAAGAACCGAGCTCCCAGCACAGCCATCCAACGCTTGTGACAGGTCTTAGAAAAACCTGTATCATCTGTATGAATTTATGATGCCGACATCTCAAAGTGCTTTGACCGTATTGACCATGATGCTTTATTAAGCTTATGTGAAGTACATGACAAAGCGCCTTTAGTCCAGTGATTAAAGGCTGGTGTATACGACCCCGCAAAGGGTAATACCAAAACTACGATAGGCCTAAACTTTAAAGTGGAACAAAACCAGATAGGAACACCGCAAGGCGGAGTGATTTCCCCAATACTATGCAATGTAGCACTAAACGGCTTGGAAAAAGCGATGATACTCGAAAATGCACGCGGAACCCCCCAGGCTGCGCCGATGGGGGTACTAAGGCAGCGGACGAAATAACCCCAACAATAAGGTACATTTAATCCGTTACGCAGACGACTTTGTAATCATCGCACCAACAAAAACCGCACTAGAACTACGAATTGAAATAGCACGGGAATTTTTACAAACGCGGGGGCTAGAAATTTCTCCCACAAAAAGTAAAATCACCACAATTTACGAAGGATTCGACTTCAACGCTACGCGTCCATTAAAAAAGGAAAATTCAAATATAAGAAACAAGAACACAAAAAGCAGCATAAATATTACAAAGAGGTGGAAACGCGGGGATATCACCTGTTAATTACGCCATCAGAAACTAATATCATGCGTGTAAAAGAACGACTTAAAGTATGGTTTAAACAAAAAGGGAAAAAAGCAAAAGCGAAAGCAAAAGATGGAAAAGCGGTTATCAAGCTCATCGAGCAAGTTAACCCTATCGTAACCGGATGACGAAATTACTACGCTGCATCATACGACTCAATCTGAGCGTTTAAGAAATTGGACACATGATTAATGATAAAGAAAGTAATCCCATGACTTCGTAAATTACACCGAACCAAAACTGGTTTAGGAAATAAGAAGAAGGTTTTACGGAAATATCGGCAATCAACCAAAAACTGAAAATGGCGGATTGGGGCTAAAGACACAGAGAAGAATGACAAAATCCAATACTTCCACCGCTTTTATCACCCGGAAACACACAAACATGAATCTGTATTACGGAAACGACCACTCCCAAGCCAAAGTTCTAAAGCCACTGGTTTTGGAACGGACATTAACCCATATACAAAATATTCTTTTATTGGGTGATGACAAAAACGAGCAACGGGAGCGGGATATTTTAAAGCGGAAACAAAAAATTACTGAAGCGTATACAAACATGCGGTAGTCAAATATCAAAACCGCTGTG
>JACKZZ010016623.1_pt1 | contig 20280 bp, 11 predicted proteins | sample 8027871 | NCBI WGS metagenome assembly JACKZZ01 (sample SAMN15724774, study PRJNA655200) | protist metagenome | isolation source: fluorescence activated cell sorting (FACS) single amplified genomes of... | place: USA: West Boothbay Harbor, Gulf of Maine | collected 2000-07-19
ATTATAATTTACAGTAAATATTATACCACAGGTATTAGGTATGTGCATATGATGATATATTATATATTATTATAATGACGGTGTTAATTTCAACAAAGAAGCTTGCCACCTGTGCTGGCTGTGCTATAGACAGATAATCATTTCATTCGCACTTTTTTTAATTTCAGCACACTGGGAGTACATTTTTTATGGCTCATTTATTAACAAAAAATTAAAAAATGTTTTCAGCTCTCTTGAAAATGGGAATGTGCCACCGACAGGCCACAGCAGGCAAATTATAAGGGTATATCATTGATAGTTCTTCCTATTGTTAAATTTATTTTATTTTATTGCTGCTATATCAGCTCTGGTACTTATTTATTAGTGCATACTTTTATTATACAGGTATTATTATTATTATTATAATAAATTAAAATACTATTACCGGTAGTCATAGTACTTATAAAACTATTACAAAACTATTATTACATAATACGTCTGCAACCAAATCCTAGTTGTAGTGTTCCGTGTCAAAGCAACCACACACAAACTGTCAAACAAACTATACTATATTATAGGATTTAAAAATTAACAGGGAAAAAATCAAAAGAAACATAGCTACCAGCAAAATGAAATCTGTATTTGTATTTTTATGCTTCTTAACTGTTTTGTCAGTTTCACAGGCAACATTTTCAAAATTGGCAACTTCTGTTGCCTCTGAAAAAGTTAATGTTGAAAAGTCCATGCAAAGTGGAACACCATTATTATACATGGTGAACAATTCACATCTTGTGCCTGCTAAAAGTAAGCTTCTTGAAGTCGATGTAACAAATAAGAAATTTCGTGTCGTTACTGATCAACTGAATGGAATGAGTGATTCCGTATCTGGAAGTGCATTATGCGGGGATAACTTTTTCTCTGTAATTACTGACGCGCCAATATCATTTGGTTTAGTCAAAGTAAACGTTGTAACAGGTGCAGTAGATTATTTGGATTCCAAAGATTTCTTATTTCATAAAATTGAATGCGATCCAAAAGGTGACAATAACACTTTTATCGGAACTGCAAGTCAGTTCACCCAACCACCAACGTTTTCAGTACAGCGTTACGATGCAACAAAACAAACAGCTACCCAAATTGGTGTTTTCCCACACACTAGTTGGCCTGGCTGGGATTCTATTTTCACCTTTGACTTTGAAAGCAATAAAGTAATGGCTGCGTTTGCAGTATTGTATGGTGGTTTACCAAGAGGATCGCAATTGTATGAAATGGATTTAACTTCTGGTATGGTTAGCGGCCCAACAAATTTTGATGGGTATCATGAGCAGCCAGTGCAATCAATCTTTGCAAGTGGTAAAGATCAATTTCTTGGAACATTTATTGATCAAGAGCAAGGTTTAGTATCTTTATGTAAATTTGACAAAAGTGGCAACAGTGTCAGCCATTCTGACTGTAAAACTGCCCAAGGTTTACGCACAATGGGTCTTCCATACCCTGTATGCAATAATAATGTATTGTACACATTGACACAACCAATTGATGTTCCTGGGAACGTACAAGGTTTGTATGCAACGGATATAAATGGTTTCACTGTTCAAAAGGTAATTGAAATTGATGGATTTCTTCCATATAATTTCGTTGGTGCTATGGCATGTAGAGGCGGTTTGTAACAGCTGGTAATGTATGTATAAACTGTCCCGTTTATTTACATGATTGCCCAATGGGTAAATTTTTGTACCTATTGATCATGTATTAATGATGCGGAAAAGCTATAAATTAGTTTAGCGCGATACGGGCGTGCAACATATAAAAGTGTTGAAAAAATCAAAAATATTTTTATAATTATTATTACGCGGTAGTTATAAAAGAGACGACGCGCATCATAACTTCTTATTAACATTTTAAGGTATAATGTAATATAGTCTAATAATGAATTAAAATGGCCTATTAGGCCGATATAGTAATAGGTTTTAGGTTTATATTATATTTATATTAATAATATATATATAATATACTTATTATTATACTACTGGTAGTATAATAATAAATAATAATAATAATAAAAAAGTACTGTTTTTTTTTTTATTATTATATATTATTATTATTATTATTACTGTATTATTATTATAAAATATTCTTTTATTAAAATAAATCGCTTTTTTTCCGTGCTGCTTGTTACTTCATCAAACTATTTACAACTGTTGGTACATTTAATCGTCGCAAATGCGTATATTTTTGCCCCGTGCCAACAAACATAATTGGCTGTCCAGTTTTATGAACCATTGATACTGCTGTACCAACTTTATCATCAACACAATCAAATTTCGTTAAAATAATACCGTCAATTAATCTAGGGTTTTTGCCAGTTGCATTATCCATCAATGCCCGGTTAAACTCAGTTAATTGATCTAACGCATCGTTACCAACTATTGCTTCACCAACAAATAATATTAAATTTGGTTTATTCATTGTGATAATTTTAGATAATGCAATCATCAAAGGTTGGTTATTTTGCATTCTACCTGCAGTATCAACAAGTACAACATCGACATTATTTTCTTTCGCGTGTTGGATTGATTCCTTTGCGACGTGGGCTGGGTCACGCTTGTAACCTTGGTCAAAAACTGGTACCCCTAAGCAATCTGAATGCACTTTCAATTGTTCGACGGCACCAGAGCGAAATGTATCGCACGCCGCTATTAAGACCTTAAAACGTTGTTGCAATAAGTAATAGCATACTTTTGATAGACTAGTTGATTTACCAACACCATTGACACCAATGAAAACAATACTATATGGATTTCCTTCTGCATTGCATCGTCGTATATCTTGCACTATATCAACTGATTTTTTAGGTGTTAAAATCCTAGACAACTCGTTCTCAAACGCGTTTCTAACAGTTTCTTTTACCTGTTTAAAATTTCCAAGTTTTGAGCCAACCAACGCTAACTTTACGGAGTCACTTAAATCCTGAGCTACATCATGGCCAACATTTTTTTTTACTAAATGTTCTTTCATTTCATTTAATATATTGGTTAAATCTTCTTCCGCTAACACGCGGTTGTTTCCAATTAAATTCATAAAGCTGCCGAAAAACCCTTTGCTCTTTGAAAGTGCAGCACCTCCATTATCGTCGTCATCATCATCCGAATCTTCGTAACCTTCGACCCAATTATCATCCCCCTCTCCGCCTTCCATTTTTTCCCGCATCTCTTTTACACGTTGTTGGTATTTCCTCTCTTCCTCTGTTGCATCCACATTGTCGCTTGTCATGTCTAATGCATCAGCGGCTTCTTGCGTAAATTTACTTTGTTTCCATGATGGTTGCTTTTTTAGTAGTGATTTTCGATTTTTCCGTGGGCTGTCAGGATTATTTAATTTATCTTTTTTTTTGTATCCACCTGGGCCAGTCCGTCTTTGACGTCTACCAATAATAGACGGGCGCTGTTGCTTATTTGTCGTTGTGGGTGTTGCTGCTGGACCTTTTGGCAACGCGTCTGATTTTCTTTCTTCCTCGTTCTCGACTTGTACAGCATTGTTGGTGATATTTATAGTATCGCGTTTTTGCTCGCCTTGATTATTTTGGTTGACATTGTTCTCATACGTTGGTCTGACCCCCATAGCTTTATGCATAATTTTTTCAAAGTCAAAAGCTAGTGGACAGTTTTCAACACGTAAACTCTTCCCATGTTGTTTGATAAAACGTGTTTTAGCAAGTTCTAATAAATCAGTGGCCCATGGCAATTGCAAACTTTTGGAATAAATGCATAGAAAAACTAACCCAGGCTTTGTCTCGTTCGCCAATGTCCACTTTAATGTGTAAGAATCAGTCGAGTAGGAAGTAGCGTTTACTTTTGACTCTAAAATAACATTCTTTATAAAGTCTTCTACAGGATTACCACGTAATACAGTATCGCCTTTGGACCAAAAGATAAGTCCCGTACGTGAAAAAATAATAAATTCTGCAAGCATTGTGTGTGTATATATATATATATTTATATATCGTATAACAATAACAGTATTAGTTGTTTGTATGCTTGTTTTTCTAGTAATTGTATCCAATTAAATAACTATATTTGTACGTGTGCACGGTCACCACACGTAGCTGATACCGTCATTCGCGGCTGTAGATAGATACGCGTGTGAGAATATATTCGCTCACATCATCATATTATTATTATTATTATTTATTATTAATTTTTTTTTTATTTTTTAATTATTAGAGTAGTAGTTGTAGTAGTTGTAGTAGTAGGCCTCGTTAGCAAACAATAACAATACTGTGATGTGGTCCAGTGGTGGCATAATAATAACAATAATAAATACGTACAATATATACATAATTAATCTCTCACATCATCCATTTGTACACCTATCAAAGTGTGGTAGTTTATGCTTAAAAGGACACTTAGATTACACAAAGAAGTGATTTTTTATAACAGCGCAACAACACTCATTATTTGTTTTTTAAATAATTCTTATTATTCATTATTACTATTTCTGGCAATACAACAACAGAACACGGGTTGCTGTGCTAGTAGCGGGAAAACATTTTTTTGTCTGGTAATAATACACTTGGTAGCAATGTGTGTGTATTTTGTATGTTTTTTATAATTTTTAAAAATAATTTTATATATTATATTCATTTATTGACTTTTTAATTTGCTATCACCAGCTGCTGCTGCGTCTTTTTTATCCTGAGCAGCCAATGCCTTCCCGTATGCACCTGGTGCTTTCATTGGTGCGCTTGCTTGATTCCATGTATCACGTTCTGTGAAACCTTGCTGGAAACTTTCTTCTCCTTCTTCTGGTGGGGTAGCTTTAGATATGGTAATTTCTTTCATCTCTTCAGGTTTCTCTTTATGTCCTTCTTTGATGTCTTCAAGGCTAACAAGCTTTGGTTTTTTATGTGTTTCTTCGCCTTCAGCAGGACCACTACTACCGCTCATATCATCTTCTCCTTCCATTTTACCATATTTCTTTTCTTTGGTTGGCATATTTGGATCCGTAAAATCAATAATATCTGGCATCGAACCATGGTCCAACTCAGCAACACGGTGCCAAATAGGTTTGCCATTTGGTAAAGTGGTCTTTTTTTGGCATGGGCCGTTTGCACACAAGCCAGCTTTTGCTTTTGGATCGCCGTCGGATGTAGGCTCTTTTCCTGTCAATTTATATGTAGGTGAATCACTATCGTCAAGAACATTAAATTTTGGGCCAGAAGCACCACTTGCATCAGCATTTCCTCCAGCATTTGTATCGTCAGCCTCAGGCTTCTCTTCTGTTAGAGTTTTGCCATTTGCATCTTTACCATCTTCATATGGTGACATATTATTTTTTTTACTATCTTTACTATCATCTTTTTGTTCTTCGTCATCATCTTTAAATCCAGGTTCTTTGTGTTTTGAAAATGTGCCTGGTTTGTCCTTATTTTCAACGTTTAAACCAAGGATTTTTGCTTTACGTTTTTCTAATTTTGCTATACGTGAAACTAATTCCTTATGTTGCATTCGTTCAAGTACACGCACGCGTTTCAATACACGATTTTTAATTCGCTTTTCCAGTAATTTAATGCGTGCTTTCAATGGCAACTTTTCTACCAAACCTGCGCTACCGGATGCACCGGATGCTCCATTTTTTAGATCATTAAAACGTTTTTGCAATTTGTCCATAGCCCAATTTTCGAGCTTGTGTAAACGTTTGTCAACTGGCATGGCTGCAGGATCTTCATTTTCATCTTCATCCTCGTCTTCCAAACCATCTGGTCCGCTAGGGCCAGATTCATCTGTTTTTACAGCTGCCAACGTTTTCAACTTCGTTGCAATGTCGTCTAAAACCGTTTGTTCTTTACTGCTACGTTTTTTTACTATTTTAGCTGCTTTACGAAGCATACCAATATCGTATTCTTTTATGGCAGCTTTCACTGCAAGTAATAGTTTCGGCATTTTTTTCATGATATGCTCGTTTAACTTCTTACGTTTCACTTTTTTCATCAATTTGTCAATGCGATTTAGCTGCTTTGTTTCATTGATTTTTTTCAACTCCTCCATAGTTTTTTTTTGCTTCAATGCTTTCACTTTGCATGGCTTGCCATTTTTAGCACCACACTTCACTTCTAACATATGTTTCACACCAGGACCTAATTCCTCCTCCAACTCGGTGATATTATTGTACATTGCACTACTTTTACAATCTTTCCCCGTGCAATCCGTATGTATATGTGCTCTTGCATTTTTAAATTTAGAAGGCTTTTTATTATTACCAGATGGACCAGATGGACCACTTTCATCACTTGCAGCTTCATCCTCGTTTGCTTCTGCAGGTTTACTATGTCTCAGTAAATTAGCGTTACTACACTGAATAATAATAAATAATATACATGATAGACATAGCAATACTTTCATTCGGAAAAGACCCATTTTGTAATGAGTAGCTATTCTACGTATTTGCTTGCTTACACAAAGACCCCAATACGCGCAGTTGCTGTGAAAACAAATGAATAAAGGCAGTACGTGTAACTGTGTCTCCAACGAAGCGTGTAATATACAAGGTGTGCTAAAGTCGATGCATCCAGATACCTACCTACATGGCAGATACACATAGTGAACAGTGCAATAGTTACTAATGTTGTAAATGAAAAACTTCTAATTCTAATAATTGTAATTGTCAATAGAACTACACACTATCATGCAATAATACAATGGTGTACGTATGCTAATGCAGTGGACGTGATCCTTTATTGTACTTGTCTATCGTTAGTATACGAAGTAGATAGGCGCGTGGAGATCGCGCAATGGTGTGTAAGCGTACGTAGCATGCCCCCCTTTAAATTAGTTGGATTGGAGTGCACTCACTTCACTTTGATGCTGTTGGCTTGTATGATAGAAGGTTAATATGAAGACGATTATTGCAAGTTTTATTCATGCTTCAAGATCTGGTTAAGGGAGTTTATATGCTATTACATTGTATTTGTTCTGTATGAAGAGGTTAAATATGATAATTAGGTGTACTATTATATTATTGGTGATAGAGACGGTTAATAACGAAACGAGGATTGTAGTATTCCATTTGTCTTGAGCGGTCGGTTAGATTGTGAGTAGTGGTAAGCGTGGTACCATCATAGAATGTTGATACATAGAATAAGTATAAGGTTAATAATAAGAAGTTTTATGATGAACGTTTTTTTACATCGCATCGTACTTACCACAGAATGTATCATTATTATTATTGTATTATTATTATTAATAAAATTATACAAAACATCATTATTGGCACATTATTATATTTATATTAATTATATTATTATTATTATCATACTACTAATATTCATATAGCCCTTCCATCCATATTCGGTGTGGGTTGGTTAGAACTAGTACAGGGCCTACGAAAATTCATGCGTATGTATATACATACATTCATACGGATATATATTACCATTTTAGTAAGCCCCAGTGGGAACAAAGCATTTTAGCATAAGCAACCTGTATTTTTCTGTGTTGTAGCTAGGTTTTTTTTTTTTTTGTTAGAAGAAACAATATTAATATGGAAGAGCTACGACCTTTAGTAATGTGTGGACCGTCTGGTATTGGAAAAACCACTTTAAAAAATATGTTGGTCGAAAAATATAAAGGCTCCTTTGGGTTCAGTGTAAGTCATACAACAAGAAAACCACGAGTTGGTGAAGTTGATGGTGAAGATTATCATTTTGTCTCGAAAGAGAAAATTTTGAAAATGATTGAGGATGGTCAATTTGTTGAATACGCGCATGTACATAAGAATATTTATGGCACTTCAATTGAAGCAGTTCGCTCTGTTATGAAACAAAATAAAATCTGCATTTTAGACATTGATATACAAGGTGTTAAAACAATATTAAATGGGCCAGCGCACAATGAGTTAAAACCTTATTATTTATTTGTACAACCACGCAATTTTGCTGATTTAGAAGCTAGACTTCGAAAAAGGCAAACTGACACTGAAGAACAAATAAATATTAGGGTTCAAACTGCGAAAACAGAAATTAGTGCATCAAAAGACATGCCATTTGATAAATTTTTAACCAATGATAAATTGGAAGATGCATATGAAGAATATGAAACATTTATGTTGAAAAGATATCCAATGTTGGGTGGTTGTAACAAGAACAAGAATATTAGTCTAATAAGAACATTAGGATTAAGTATTGCATTTTTATATTTTGGATTCGAAGCATTTAGTTAATTTTTTAATAATATGTATATATATTAAATAATAATATATAATATATATATGTAATCCAAAAAAGGTAAAAAAAAATGGAAAACATGTAAGCCATCATCAAGGGTTGTTAACAGGAGATATATTATATATACATATGTATCCAAAAAAATAAAAAAAAATGGAAAAAATGTAAGCCATCATCAAGGATTATTAACAGAAGATATGTGCACTAAGAGCGTTAAATACAAAACACGCAACTTTTGTCGTTTTTGGTATTATATTACGCACGTACATATATAATATATATATTAAATGTGTAAGAATTAATTATATATTATATAATACATGCATGTCATAAATTTTGAACAATCACTTTTATATATATATATAGCTTTTTTATAAATAATACCTTTATAATGTAAAAAGTAAAAATATTTTACGAAAGTACGAATCGTATCATAAACTTGATATCTGCAAAAATATACGCACCCTGTGTGACTAATTTAAACGTTAAGAATAGTTTATCTACATATTGCATATAATGTATAGTAATTAAATAGTATAATTTTATTTTCACAATTTAGCTCTGGAAATATGTTTAAATTCCTACACTGCTGTGCACACAAAGATGTTCTATTTTAAATTCTTACTCTCAGCTTGAACTTTTGCTAATTGTTGCTTTTGATCTTGTGATAATCCATCCCATTCTTCTTTTGTTAAATGTCTTCCAAAGGTTGGTATATTATCGCTATCATTACTATTATTATCTACTTTCTTTTGCTGCTCCAACATTTCAGCATATTGTTCCCATTGGTCCATAAATTGAACTACAAATTCTTGAGAAGCATCTTTATGCTGCCGAAACTCTTCCTTTACATATTTATCACCCATTTCCTTCATTTGAAAAGGTAACTTTTGACGATGTAACCGCAAAATCCTTCTGTACAAATTTAACGCCATCGAATATTTTATTATTGTTATTGCTGTTGGTTAAAAAAGAAAAAATCGTCGCTTGGTGTTGCATGGATAACAGTTAGTTCGTGCATTTGTGGCCCACCTACGCCCTCTAAAGCACACGGCATTTGCCTGTCCGCCCACGCATCATCACATAGCTTATTACTACTATTAGCTACTGTGCCATTTATAATAATAATAAATTATAATAATAATATTTATTATTATTATTATTTTCAATGGTGGTTTGTAGATGTTCTTAGAAGAGGAACAATGGAATATGAGCGATGCATCGAATAGGGTACCTCTCACGTACAGAATACGTAGCATAACACAACCAACCCGCTCCTCCTCCTTCCTCCCAATGCTATTGCCTTCTATTACATCTCAACACACTGAATTTTTGCATTGTTGTTATTGCTATTATCAAATTAACTAAATAAAAAAGGAGGAAAAAAAAAGCAAAAAAATGTTGTTTAATTCTTAGTAATTATTATTGCAATTATTATTAGTAGTAAAGTAAGAAGTTTATTTCATTTTTTATTATTATATTATATCAATATATATACATCATATTTGTATAGATGTATGACACATCAGATGTATTCGCGATAGTACATCGGCGGGCTTGGGTTCTCGCTACGATCTGAATACAAAGTGCATCCGAATAGTAAATGCCAATATAGACATCGGAGAAAATAGAATGATGGACTTTTTTGCTTTGTTCTATTTTATTTCAGTTGTTACTGTTTTACAACTTCATTGTATATCATCAACGCGTGTAGCACTAATTAAGAATACAAATGCGTTGCGGGCGAATGCGAATCCTAAATCTGGTGATGTTATCACACACGCGGGTCCGGGGAGAATGGCAGAACCGAGTGAATGGAAAGGTGAATCGTGGATGTGCCGTTCATGTGTAGATGTTGTACAAACATGGAGAGATACATTCCCATGTGCAGGCGGAACCGAACCAATGCGACAGAGTAGACAAGTGACTGACACACAAGGATGCTCATTTACCTCGAGATGCGACATGTTTGCAGAAGAACGACTTGGGATTTGTGTTGATATGAAAAGAGCATTTAGAGAAGATAGATTTCAGAGTCAACTGATTCACAAAGAATTACGGAAAAAAACGCCGCATTATGATATATGTGAGAAATTAAGTAAATGTGAACCTCAAACTACAGAACAAGGATCAAAATGTTCAAAAGTTTTGAATGAAGTCGATTGTGCGGACGATCCATTTTGTAAAGAGCGTTCTGAATGTTCATCAAGGTGCCACGTTTGTTATTGGGTTGTAAAGACGTGGCCGGCGTTTATGGAAGAATGCTACAAAGGAGTTTTTAATGGTGAAAACCCACCTAAAAATTCGAAGAGTTTAGATGCTCAAGTAAGAAGAAGAAGACGCAGATTGCAAGAACAAAATCCATCATCAGAACATCGAGGGTTAAAGCCTGGTGCTGGGTCACCACCATGGAAACCAGCGCCACAAAATGCACAAAATCCAGCAATTTTACAAGATTATTGTTATAAGTTATGGGATGAAGTAGAAAGTTCGGCAACTGATCGTTATTTAATTAGTGTAAAAAGTGAAATGGGCACAACTGATTGGCATGCTCAAACTGTGTGCCAATGTATGAAAATTTGTCCATATGATGAGCTTGAAGCAATTGATCTGATGGGTTATTGCAATTCAGACGAACTTAAAGATCCTGTTTTGTTAGACGCTATTACAAAAAGCATGTTTCCAGATTTAGCAAAAAGTTCTGCTACCCCTGCAAGTCACCCACGTGATCCAACAAAAGATGTAGAAGAAAAACGAAGTATTAGAAATTTTTGGGATCATGGTTGGTAGAAAAAACATTCTGCGCACATTGGCGTACAGAACAAGGTACCAAAGTAGCCTGGAATAAATAAATATATAAATAATATTTTATTTTTCAAATAAATGAGTAAGAATTAATTATATATATTTAATTCTTAAATAAATGAGTAAGAATTAATTATATATTTAATTCTTACTCATAACTTATGATAAGTTAAATACGAACTCGTAAAATTTTTATTAATTATTATTATATATAGTACATGTATGTGTACACTCGAGAGCGGTGAGGCTGTCAAAGTGAGAGATCCTGCTGTGAACAGTAACCGGTAACTATCCGTCCAAGTAACCCTAAACTTAATCACGATTATACCCAAACGCGTTGCCCCAAATATTTGGTCCATCGCTTAAACGTGGTGCAGGATTGTACCTACCGCCACGCCCTATATTTGGTCCATCGCTTAAACGTGGTGCAGGATTGTGCCTACCGCCACGCCCTATATTTGGTCCAAAACGTGGAGCTGTTCCATAATCATATTCATAGTTATAGTCGTCCATCTCGTCCATTCCTGCGTATGATTTTACTAATGGGTTAATCCATTTCTTATTTTTCTGGTATATTTGATATCCTTTATTTATCGTTTTACCCCACTTTTTAATCTTGCCTTTCTTTTTCCACTTTTTCCACTTCTTTCCTAGCCCCAAACGCCGCCCCGAAGGCTGTCCATCTTGCACTCTCCCTTCTGACCGGGAGTACAAACGTCTATTAAACAGTGCTCTGAAATTTGAGCCTGTATTAGTATTGAAAATAGAGCCTGTTGCTTGAGTCACTAGAACAGCCCCGATAGCCATTAGCACCACCAACACATTTTTGCCTAACTTCATGTTCTTTTTCGTATCAAAAATCTCAATAGCAAAAAACAATACGAATGGAGTACGACGTGTGGCGGGTACGTAAAGTCTCGATGTATGTATGTACATTTATAAGACACAGGATGGGGCTGGGTAGGCGCAATTTAGGTGGATACTCTACCTAACCCTCCCTGTTTTTTTTAATTTTCTTCCGTTCATTTCCCTCTCCTTGGATATAGCAGTGACACAGCAGGGACGACTAAAAAACTTAAAATCGACGATCGATTATACTCGCTAAGCTACTAAACAAATACAATCTGATAGGGGGAAATATCATCTTGCTGAAATGATATAATATTAATATTTAAATTATGAAATGTGCAAATACTAAAAAAAATATTTACGTCTCAGCAAAACCGTGATTTTTGACCGGGATGTGATAGGAACAAAAAAGTAGTAGTGTTGTTGATTTAAGTATAAACTTTACACACATACTCACACATATCAACCTCTAAACCGATTCAAATTCAAATTTAAATAAAACCAACCACCAAAGTTATTTATTTATATCCCTATGAAACAACACCTGCTCAATATAGTATACGTCGTTGTATATTTAGTATGTTTAATTAACACATTTCTAAAATATCTTCTTTGGTATTTGTACTTTTCCAATTTTTATAATTAATAACGTTTTACCGCTTCCTTGACAATGTTTTTTGCATAATTTTTCCTTCTATCATACCTTTGTATTTTGGATTTTTAGCCAAATGGTAAGAGTGCAAGCCGTTGCTTTTTAAAAATTCCCATGTTCTAACAATTTCACCTTTTACATGCTTCATACCATCGCCATCATCGATTTCATCGCGTGTATGACGTTTTCTTTTTACGCATGCCATGTTCTTTTTGTCGAGTGATTTGATATACCAACCGTTTTTGCGTTCTTCTTGGCTTAATAAATTTTCTTCATCAACTATATCCTTCTTTCTAAAACAAGTACAATACGTTCCACATGAACTTTTCGCATGAATAAGTTCTATTTGTTCATAAATGTACGTGTAAGGTGGAATTTGTGTATAATTACGATTACGCTTATGATGCCATCTATTTTGACAACAAACAGGTAAATATTGGTCTGGTATGTATAATATGAAAGTAATAACTACCAGTGTAAGCAGAATAATGACATGATATAGTAAATGATCTTGTAAACAACATCCAATAAATAAATTCACCAAGCCATTATCATAATAAAAATTATCGTCGTTTCCCGCATAATCTATTGCCGTTGAGTGGAATGCAGTAGGCTCGCCCAGGAGCAATATTGTGACACCGAATCGTAGTATTAATATAAAAGCAAAAGATTTCATAACCCCGATTACAACACTGGCTTGTAATTTAGGGCCTTTCTTATTGTAATGCACTACCAGAGTTTTTTCAACCGCATAATACACAGTAAGATTAAATGCGCATATTGGTATGAGAATTGGCATTGTGCTGCTGTATATTAATGTCAACGCTATAGTAGTTTTTAAATATGCTAAATTTGAACCTACATCAAATTCAGGTGTTTCAAACATATCATTTAATTCTTTTTGAGTGTAAGCGGTTGTACTACAACAGGTAGTCTTTACATAAGTTATAAAAAAAACAAATATAATTTGCACACCAAGAACCATGTAACTAAACATCGAGTCAAAAAGCATTGTATGTAAAACACTAAATCCAATTGAATTATACCATCGTGGTATAAATCCTATGTATTTGTCTGAGTTGTTTAATCCTGTAAGCGTTGAAAGTATACTATTTTCTCCCATAATATGAAATGTATCCCAACTTAAAAATATTGGTAAAAATCCTGTATTTAAGATATTAAAAAGAGATGCTCTATCAGACATTGTTGATGCAACTTCAGATATTGTATGCGTGTGTTCCCACTCAACTAATATCGATATTACGCTCCCCAAAACTTCATTGAAAAAGTTGATGGATAATCCTATAAAATTTGAGCCCAAAAGCCCCATTAAGTATTCATTCTTCACATCGTTGCATAATGTATCGTCCATTGAAGTTGCTGAAAGCATAGAAAAATATGATATTGACGGGTTTTTCTCAACAAATAGAGCAATTCTGCTCATACAATAACAATTAACAATATCAGTTGCTGTATACGGTAATGAACAGCCTGGTAGTTTTGAAGTCTGGTTATTTTTAGGGTCTAATGTGCAAGATATGGTTTTGCAACTTGGTTGTTCGCTTATTTTCTTTGAGTTGGTGAGGATACACGGGCAGTGATTATTCGTGTCGACGTCTATACAATTCATTGCTTTATTGCTTTGAAATGGTGGTAAATCTTGTAAATATGACGGGCAATGTGACATGTTCATATTTATTAGTGACTGTTTGCCATTTGAATTGCTATAATGTAGAGGTTTTGCCTTAAATTCCAAGTAATGGTACCCAATACCACAAGCACGGTCCTTCTCCAATCTTTTATCTGGGTCATTACTCCTTGCAACCCACTCAACTTGGTATTTTGATAACAACGGTTTTCCATAGTTTTGTGTCTTCGAACTATTGATATTTGTTTTGTTGTATATCTCGGAGTGAAAATAAGTTGACGCAATTCCTGGTCCACAAAATTTATTTGTACCCTCTATTATGTCATCAAATTTAGCGACTACGGCTTGTTGATGTGCCACTAAAACTATTATACATACGACACTAAAGAATAAAACTACAAATGTACATATCAATGATATAAATTTTCGTTTCCATACAAAATAATCCGACACTTCTAGATTTTCATGCTGCACGTCACTTGGATCAGGTGCAGGAAATACTCTTAAAGGGTATTCTCCCAAAAAATTTAACTTTTTGTGCTGCAACAAATGGCCATAAAAACCATTTTGGCTAGCATTGTAATCTTCAAGGCATCGAATATATGATTCTATATTGTTAAAAATTACAAACGCGCACACAGTATCATCCAAATGCTTGAAATTGTGCCTTATAATCTGTTCGCGTTCTCTGAACAGTTTTACTAATTTCCACTCTATCGTTTGCACTTCGCGATCCGCTTTTCTGTATAATTTACTATGCGATGGTTTAGCTGAAAATACTTTTGCTTTTGCACGTGCAATTCTCAATTCATTGACAATACCAACACGTTTTTGTAACTTGCGTATAGAATTGCCAATTGGATGCGCTATTGCAACTTCTGCCACCCACTTTTTGTAGTAATATTCGTTGCATGTGTTCCCGTAATGTCCTACAGGGTAAAGTTTAGGGTTTTCGGGAGGTAAGCGACCTTTCCAATCAACATGTTGTAAATTATACAAGTCACTAAAATGGTCGATTATTTCATCCTCTAATGCGTCGGAAGGTAGACCCCATACTTGAACAGCAAAGTCAGATGTGCTTACTTTCCCCCAATGGACGCCTATTAAAAATGATTGCATCTTTAAATACACTATCAGCAACAAGATGCAAAACATTCCGATTAGTATTAAATCATAAGTTGATACAATTGTAGTGTAATCCTGGATATTTAGTGGAGCGCTTCCCATGAATAAATAATTTCCATTAATATTTAACTTTTGCATGTCTAACATACATTGCACTCTATTGAAAGATGTGTTACCTGAATTACATTTGGGCAAAACTTTGTCCCCGGCATTCAATGAAGTTGTTTTTAACAACGAAAAATAATCCATATGGATTGGACTAATTCTATTTCCTGAAATGTTAGTTGCTATCATGGGGATTGCCAAAATGGATAGTATCCAAAATGAAATTGCCATTGAACGGGCTAGATATAAATACAGTTGTACACCATAGCCTAAATCATCCATATCAAAAATAGGAGTAAAAACACTTCCTTTGCCATTTAAACTGATGGATCGATCGTGAAAATGCGCTGCCGCTTCTATGCTTGGTTTTACCCAAGGAGTATCTAGGTAATCTTGTCCTAAATTTTCCGGATCATAATTTGGACATTTTTCACCAGCAAACGAGTCTTCATCGACCCACGTAATTTTAGCGTTAAGGGGCTTTTCCCAAGTTTGTTCGTTTGTCACCTCGTTAAAATAGACTGCACGGCCTGTAGTTGATTCGTAAAAAGCGGTCCAATGGGGTGATGCTGCCCTATTCAGTAGCACGTGAAAATTATTTTCTTCATTGTAAACGTCTTCGTTTAGTCGTTCTAAATTTTCCTGCGAAAATATGGTATTATTATTATTATTAACTGACGTTGGAGTATTATTTTGTGAAAATCTAACTTGAGACACGGATTGAGTACTTCCTGATGACGGTGACTTACGCCGTGAAACGCCAGTAGTTCGTGTGATATTCGAAACGGTTGATCTTGGTGTTGATGTTTTTTGGCTTAACGCAGGGCTTGTAGTTCTTATTATTGGCGACGAGGTCTTTTGGCTTAAGTTTGGCCTTCTTGTACTTGTACGAATAGCTGGAGATTGCGCACCGCTACGTCGTCTCCTTACTACGTTGCCGCTGCGGGGAGTCGGTGTAAGACTGCTACTCATCCTGCTGTAAAAGTGTGTTCTCCAACTATATTGAAGACTAGCAAAGCCGCGATGCACCAGCGTATAAAAGCCGTAGTAATAATGTAGTAAGCATTTTAAAACAACAAGTTTTTTGTTGAACGAAAAAAAATAGAAGATATTATTATTATTATAATTAAGTATACAGTAATATAAATATAAATGGGAAATAAATTAAAAATATAAATTTAATAATATTAAAAAAAAAAAGGCTGCTGGCCCAATATAATAATTTCAATAATAATAATATAATAATACACTAACAGTAGTATTATTTCAAATTATAGTATTATTTCAATAATTATTATAAAATAGGTATAATATAATATTATTAATTAGCAGTTATTATAACTTAAACTGGTTTTTACACTGACGGAAAAATACTATTTAATATTATTTTAAATTATTATTATTAAAATTATTGAAATTATATTATTATTTCAAATAATTAATTAATTGAAATATTTTGATGATTTTTTATTTACACATTTTTAATTTACTATAATAATAATTAATGAAATTAATTTGATAAATGATATTTCAGTTTGTTGTGCGTTGTGCAATAATAATTAGTGTAGTCGTCTAGGTGTATAGTTATTATTATTATTATTTATTATTATTATATTTATTAATACTTCATTTTCATTATTATCATTGTTGTTGGGTTCTGCTTGTGGTTGCGTAGCAGTATAACACGATACAAATATTCATTGAAGTCGACACTTTATTAATATATAATATAATATCATTTTTTTTTACAAAAACGAAGCAGATTATAAGTATGGTGGACTACAGCAGATGGGATAAGATTATTGAGGAGGAAGAAAAAGCAGAGCAGTCGCAAAAATTGACTAACGATTTGCTTAAAATTCAACAAGAAAAACCTGAAGCAATTCAAAAAATGAGAGAGGACTTAGAAAAAATCAAAAATAATGCTTTGAAAACAAAAGAGGAACAGGGGCGACTGCGGAGTAAATCTCCTTCGATAAAAGAGATGAAAAAAACATTTAATAGCCAAGCGGATGTAATGCGAAATGAGTTAGAGCGATTGAGAAGGGAGCAAGAAAAAATGGATGAGAAACAAAGAGAGTTGGAACGTCTAGCGTCTGCTGGAGATGGGGCTTCCATATTAAATTTTTTTAAGCAACAAGGATTAAGTCGGGAGGATATGCAACGTATGTTAGGCGGAAGCAATGATGACTCTAAAGCTGTTATTAAAAAATCGCAAAAGTCAAATGTAAAACTTGATCCAGAAAAAGAGAAGCAAATAGAAAAATCATTGCAAGTTGCAGAGGAAGTTAGTGCGATTGTAACTGGAGATGAACATATAATAAAAGAAAAAGTGGAAGCAATAGGAAAAATGAAGGAAAAAGAGAAGAGAGTTATACAAATTGTAATCCCTGAATATATTCAAAAAATTAGGAAAAAGAAAAATGAGGTTGTAATTACGGTAAAATTACCAAAGTTAAATAATGCACAAAATTGTTTATTAGATGTATCCGAATCTCAATTTCGTTTAAAAGCTAAAATATTAAATAATACGGGAAAAAGTGATGAATATGCTAATGAAGAATATTTGTTAAATTTTGAATTAAAGCAAAAAGTAATTGCAGATTCAACTAAGGCAAAATGGATTAAGAAGGAAAGTTCATTAAAGGTTACTTTACCTATTGCATAAAATATAAAGAAAAGTCCCACACAATAATATACGCACCAAAATTATACTGTGTGGCGTATTATTTTTTATTTATAATATGATATTTTAATAATTATAAACTTACCATTTTATCTTCTTGTAAAAATTATACGGAGAGTATTTTAACTTTTAGTTGTAAGAAAATTAGTATATTATATATTATAATAATTATACATATATATTATATAACTTTTTATCTCTCTATCATCTAGTATCTCGTAGAAATCTCTCACTCCTCATTCCCTTTTGCTTATTTTCATATCGATTTTATTAGGGCATAATGAAAAAAATACAACTACACGTGGTACACCATCACCTTTATTTTTTCCTTTCATATCTAAAGAAGGAACAAATTCAAATTTGTATTTTCGCAGTAACATAACCAATGTACACTTCATTTCTGTTAATGCTAATTTCATTCCAACACAATTCCTACGACCTAAACTGAACGGAAGATATGCCTTTTCGCTAATATTTTTCATACCAATCCATCGGTCAGGTTTAAAATTTAAAGCCGTTTCACCCCAATATTTTTTGCTGTGTTGCATAAAATTGGGAAAGATGAAAATTTCAACACCTTCGGGTACTGTATATTTTCCTAGTTGACACGTACGGTTTCCTCGCATAACTTGCCTTGTAAATCCAGCAGATGGGTACAACCTTAAGGTCTCTTTAATGATACAATCTAAATATGTAAACTTATTTAACATTTCATATGTTAAATCACTACCTTCAAGATTGCTACTGTCAATTTCATTTAATAATTTTTTTTCTACATCTGAATTTTTCGATAATAAATACAATGCCCAACTTAATGCACTTGCTGTGGTATCATGACCTGCAAATAAGAACGTTTTAATATTATCAACTATGGTATCTTTGTCCATCAATGGGCATTTTGCTTGGTCGTTTTGAAGTAAACAGTCTAATAAATCACGCTGCTCATCTTCACTAAGTGCTTTCTCGTTTCTCCTCGCTTTAATAATATCTTGCACTTTCTTATCTAATTTTGACATTGCATTTTGAAACAAAATCTCATCCTCATTCGGTGAAATTTTATTAATCATGCGTTGTAATATATATTTTGGCTGCCCACGCTTTGACATTAATCTTAAAATATCTTTAAACGCAGTGTATAATGGTGCTTCTTCAGGCGTCGGTGCAGAAACACTTTTAAAATCATAACTAAATGCTGTTTTCCCAAGAACATCGATCGTTAAGCATAACATTTCTTCATACAAGCTCGTTTTTAAAGACATGTCACTGTTTTTAGATTTTTTTGATTTTCCAACAATAAGCTTATCCCAACGCTTCATCATTAATGAAACAGACCCTATTGTATTCTTAACTGATGCTCGTAAAATGGATGGTCGAAAACCTCCATTCGAGAGTTTTCGCATGTCTTTCCATTTTTTTCCATCTGGTGAGGATAAAATACCATTTCCAATTAATGGCTTTGCTAATGTGTATGATGATCCTTTTTGCAATTTTCCATAATAATCATTTGATAGAAGCTGCTTTGCAATAGTGTAATCACAGATAAAAACCAACGAGCGATTCAAATATGGCACCCAGGGTAACAAATCCATTCTAAACATACCTTCTCCTGAGTCCAGTATTACTTGAGCAACCCGTTCCCAAAATTCAATTGTGTCAGGTCTTCTAGTAAATGGAACTTTTGGTAAGTCTATTATAGTAAATAGATCGCCAAAAAACCAATGCGATTTGCCAGGAATTTTAGGCACACTTTGCATTACAAGTTTATTTAAATAAGCATTATACAACCACAGTGTATACATAGAGGCAATCAATATTAATACCAATATATATGTAGGAGTTGTATTGAAAAATGCTTCAAACGTAGAAACCACACCAGCCATTTTTTATATGATACTATTATAAAAAATGTAATATATTAGTGGTTGAATCTAGGAAGGGGGGGGGGTACAATATACGTATTATAAGTTGTATATGCGTGTGTTTAGGTATTACTTGTATATGCGTGTGCTACATATCATTGTAATGTGCATCGTGTATGTGACATACGTTGGGCCATGACTATTTATATAGACGACAGGATGATCCTCGTATTGATTATTAATAATTAATTTAATATAAAATATTATTATTTCTTCAGTCCCACGACAACCGTTTAAGGTGTTACATTGTAAATATGTAATAATGAAAGGGCATACTACTACTACTAATTA
>JACKZZ010018105.1_pt1 | contig 20249 bp, 14 predicted proteins | sample 8027871 | NCBI WGS metagenome assembly JACKZZ01 (sample SAMN15724774, study PRJNA655200) | protist metagenome | isolation source: fluorescence activated cell sorting (FACS) single amplified genomes of... | place: USA: West Boothbay Harbor, Gulf of Maine | collected 2000-07-19
ATCCCATTTGCTAATATCATCATTAAAGCCTCTCTTAAATAGAAATAGCCCATTCATATTGGTAACAAGTGACGTGCTCCATTCGCTAATATGCCCATACTTCGCCTCAGCTTTGGTTGGATCATCACACCACTCATTAACAGATTGTTGTATGTCATCATTTGTTCTATTGTACTTACTCGGCATCATTTTTCTAAATATGACCCAAATAAAGTCTGGCTGAAATAGACCCATTTTCGGATACTGTTTTCTAATACTGTACAATGTCAGTACGAATTGATACCTCTGTTCATTAATTATCGCATTCATTGTTGATTTAATTGTATTTGTAACCCGCTATCGTGTCATGAAGTTTTGCCCACAGAGGTTCCCACCATAAGTGACTCTACTGAGCTCCACACGTTACGCAGAACTTAAAAAAGACAAAAAAACTTTATATTGTGCACTTTGTATCGATAAATTTAACAAATTTGACGATAAAAATTGAAATGTCGATAAGTGAGAGCAAAAGTATCTTATTGCTTGGTGAAGGCAACTTTTCGTTTACATTATCTCTATTGAATCGATTGATTGCAGCTTATGTTGGCCTTGATATTAAAATCGTTACAACATGCTTTGATTCTGAACTAAATCTTCATCGCAAATACCCTGAAACCAAAGGAATCATTGCAAAGCTAAAGAAAAGAGGTGTAATTATTTTATATGATTTTGATGCAACAATATGTTATAAAAGACAATTAAATGAATATGATCAATTATTTGATTGTATAATTTTCAATTTTCCACATCTAGGAATTGAGGATGCAAAATCACATGGATATATGACTGCACATGTAATGCATAGCATGCAACAATCATTAAAACCAATTATTGGTTGTTTTTTTATATCTTTAGCAAATGCTCAATGGAAAAGATGGAATGTAGCAAATAACCGCTTTAAAGTAGGAATTTGACTTTTATGCCTTGCAAATACTCGTACATACATTTCTTCATACTCTTTTGGTATCATACGACTAATACTATCTTGTGCAACAGATCCTACTTCTATTTTACCACTACCATCCTTTGATGGAAGAAAAAATGTGGTACCATCGCTAACAGGATTTTTTCCTTTCATCCCATAACCTAATTTAAAACTTGTAGCAAAGATATCATCATCACCTAAAACTTTCATTGCTTCTATTTCTGCTTCAGCTTCCGCTATTGAATCACATGATGGTATTGTTTTTTTTAATTTATTCAATTGATTAACTATTTCATTTGGTTTTAATGCATTGCCTGGTAGTGCTTGTTCCATGTCTAATAATATCTCACCAGCACATGTAAATAAGTCACGTTTCCATAATCTATCTAATATATCTCTTGATGGTTTTAATTCTGGTATTGTGCTATGTTGTATATATTTTACAATCCATTCTGTTATGCGCCAATATGCATGCATGTCCTTATGACATTCACTCATTTTTGTTGGCTTACCATCTTTACCTGGTACAGTAAAATGATCGTTTGCTAAATATAACGCTTCACCAACCATTAAATCAACTGCAGATGATACTTTATGAAAATATGCTCTTTTATATAAACTATGTCTTGTATGAAAAAAATCATATAAGTCAAATGCACTCTTGTGATTAAAACATATTTCTGATGCAATCATTTTAATTTCACTATTACTTATAATATCATAACGTAAACGTTCAACATTAATAACTCTTGCATTACGCATTAATCTTTCAGCATCAAATGAACAATTTAAATGCAACATATGACAATCTCGTGCAAAATAATCGAGTTTATCAACATCAATACCATTCCTTTTATTAGCTACTATATCATATAGCCACATCTTATCTGCTGGTTGTCCAACCCATTGAAAACCTGGTATATCATCTGCTTCTTTTTTACTACCTAATACTAATTCTTTTATAAAATGTTGATGTTCATCATTTAAACCATATTTTTTTAAAGATGGTTTTAAATTGTTTTCATCTATTAATAAATCAAATAAATTTACAGATGCATGTTCATGATGAAAATTTTTTGCACCAAGACGTGGTAAAACTGTTGCATCGAATAAATGACTAAATGGTCCATGTCCTAAATCATGAACTAATCCAGCTAATTCAACACATAATTCATCTTGTATTGTTAGTTGTAATTCTGGTTGTAATTTACGAATTCTACGGACTAAGGATTGTGCTAAGTATGCAACACCAATTGAATGTTCAAATCTTCTACTTGATGCTGCGGGAAATACATAATATACGCCACCAAGCTGGGTAATGTCTCTTAACCTTTGAAATTGTGGAGTGTCCATGATAATTTTAGATATTGGTGATAATTCTACATGTCCATATACACTATCATTAAATACTGGTGATCTATCTGAACCTATCTCTATGTTGGCCAAAGAAAGGTCGTCATCATCTTGAAACGACGCCATATCGCAGTTATTAATGTGGGAGACATTAAAAAAATCCCAATTTTTTAATTTTGTAGAGCGACCTAAAGCTAGGGGTAGCAGTGTTCCAAATTTGCTTAACTAAAGAGATCATGCCCAATAGTTTTAATTATCGAGAAGCACTGATATTGATCCTATTTTGTGTAACAGGAATTCTACATCCATTGGTTATTTCCGAGCTATCATATCAAGGAGCCTCTGCACCATCGACTCTCCTTTATCTGATTCCATCATGCTTAGGGATGACATGCTGTAGTTTTTTGTTATGGAGAAGAAAAAGAACTTTAGATACTGGTCAACTAATGAGTGAAATGTTGAAGAATATCCCATGGTTGAATGTCCTCTTGTTGTGCCTTTGTGATTTGCTATCATCAGGACTTCATATGGCAGGCTTGCTAATAGCTGGTTCATCATCATTTACACTAGCATATTCTACAGTTACAGTTACAACAGCAATTTTATCAAGAATGTTACTAGGACGGCATCTTCATCCCATACAGTGGCTTTCATTAACAATCATTACTTTGGGATTATTGCTATCTGGTGTAATAAAGGCCCCTTATGCACATCCTCATTCGCCATCAATTGAGTCAACATCATCACCATCAAATTCAGATATAAACTATAGTGTAAGCAACAGTGATAGTAATAATACTGGTTTTAGTATTAACTCGAACTATGACCCTGTTCCTGTTGGTTCTCAAACTCATACAGGCAGTAGTACAAGTTTTGGTATATTCTTGATTCTACTCAGTGCATGTGTTCATTCATTTTGTTATGTTCTCACTGAAAAATTAATGACTGATGATGTTAATCCTGTCCCATCAGAAATACTCTGCACTACACTTGGATTATCAGGTCTCGTTGTGTACTCAGTATGGGAGTTTTTTTATACCGTCCCTAATTGGAATAGATTAGTAACACAAGAAATAGAAAAAAACCATGGATCAACAATAATCATCATTGCTAGTTACATCTATCTTGTATTCAACAACTTATTCCACTCTTTGTGCTTTTTTCACTTCATTGTTAAGCTAGGTAGCGTTAGTGTGAGTGTAATCAAAGGATTTCAAAGTGTTTTTCTATTTCTTTTAAGTCATATGTTTTTTTGTTCATCTGAACATCCAACACAATGTTGGAATTCTAATAAATTTGTGTCTTTAGCAACTACAGTAACTGGTGTGATATTATTTGCTTCATGTGGTAAAGGCAGTGAATGTAACGTTAGTAGTGCGAATGAAAATGTAGATGCAGATGAACAGTATAGTCGTCTCAAACTGTTGTATTCCCGTAACAAGAGTTATGATTCTATTGATGATAGCAATAGCAATAGCAATAGCAATAGCAATAGCAATAGTAGTCATAACATTAACACTTTTAACAACGATATCAATAATTCTGATTTAATGCTTACTGGACACGGTGGTACTAGTGCTAATGCTAAAGACAGACATCGATATACATATCCAGAATCCACAGTTAGAGGGCACCTTTGTGTGTATTCCTATCAGACTCTCAGTTTAAGTCATACTCCTGAGGTTGAGATTGAGGTTGACGCTACTGCTGATGCTCTTGCTGTTGCTGTTGATTATGAAAGTGGAAATGAAGAGTCGAAGGCCTAATGAAATGAACTTTGAAAACTCTTTTCTTTTCTTTTCTTTATGTTTGTTATTCTTTTTATTTACAATATGATAATGATAATGAAAATTAATTTAACTTACTCTCATTGTTCCTTTCTGTTCCTTTCCTTTCCGTTCCTTTCCTTCTGACATTTCTTTCTTTTATATCTACAGACAAACATTTTTACACATTACAATTTATATTCTGTCTCTTTTAGTTATCGCTCTTACTCTTACTCTTACTCTTACTCTTACTCTTACTCTTACTCTTACTCTTACTCTTAACTTTGCTCTGTCATTTTCATTCTCACTCTCAATCTCAATCTCAATCTCACTCACTTTTTACTTGATTTCTATCCATATTTGTTTTATAATCCCATAGGTGCTGTCCCAGGTCGTCTCATGACATTCATAGGTGACCTAGATCTCGACCGAGGAGGACTGGAATCAGTTCTCTGTATTGGTAATTGGGAATCAACATAAGAGACAGATGCAGGTAAATAAGCACTACCACGTAAATATTTACCACTACTACTATTAGGACGCACAGGTAAATTTGCTACAGCTTTTGCAGCACGTTCAGCAGTATTAGTTATTGTAATAATGCTATTACCAGTACCAGAACTACTAATATTTCCAGCTGTGTTGGGTCTTCTACCTCTATTAACTATTACATGTGGTAATCCTGTTGCAACTGATAAGACAGACATATCATCCGTCGCTCCAATAACTCCATAACTACCACTACCGCCGCCATGTGCTTGATTTTTATTTAGACTTCCTAATCTCCCATTTGATGTGTTTGGTCTAGAAAGAACTGAACTAGTATTAGTTTTAGTACCTCTACCATTAACATAACCATTACCACTACCACTAACCATTGATGCATTTGATGAATCACTTTTTACACCTAAACGTTGTTGAGCTAAGAATCTAATTCTTGCGACATCAGCACCAACATTACCAGTACCAGGTGTTGTATTCAATGTACCAGCAGCTTTTAAATTAATATAAGCATAACCAGGTTCAGACATACTATTCGCATTTCTACCACGAGAACGGACACTTCTTGGTCGTAATAATGCTCTTAATAAAAATTGTTTACGATTAGCATCACGCGCATCAAAACACGCATCTATTACCATAAATGGATCGAAATGTCCATCCATGTGTTTAGGTATATCTTCCAATGCATCTGGTTTGATATTCTCAGGAATCTGTGATGGACGATCATTATCATTACCGTTATTATTATTATTATTATTATTATTCATTGTAAATTGTCCTACTGTTGTTAATGTGTTACCTGATATAGTAGCACCACCAGATGCAGATACAGATGCAGTAATAGAAGTTGCAGGTATTTGAGGAAATATATCAAAACTTGTTCGATCATTTCTACTGACACTTCTTGTACTTGTACCTGTATCTATATCTGTACCTTTATGTTTTCCTCCTTCGTCTATTGATGCTGCCGTTGCTGCTGCTACTGCTGCTGATGATGATGATGATGATGATGATGATGATGATGACAATTTTTCAACAGGAGGAATATATTTCATTGAACGTTTTACTAAATGCATTTGTAAATGTTCGTTTTGTATTTGTGTCATCCTTTTATTACGAAATTGTATTTTTGCATTTAAATTATTGAATATCGTTGTAGTTGTTGTTTTTTCTAATAAATAAAAGTATTGTGATTGCAATACAAATACATCCAATCTATCTTGTGCACATATATAAAATTTTTCTGTAATTTTTTTACTTGTTGGAAATTTCAAATTTATAAAACCACTTTCACCAAAAATTTCACCATTTGGTAATTTTGCAACAGGTACACTATTGTGAACAATTTCTTCTGGATTTTGTCTTGGATCAACAGGGCATACAATTTCTGCTATACCATGTTGTAAAAAATATAAATCAGAATTTATCATGCCAGGTGACATTATCATTGTTTTCCTTGGTACTACAACTTGACTTACAGCATGTGCAATTTGATGTACAACACTATCATCAGTTTTTGCAAAAATTTGTGAATTTCTCAAAAAATTAAATTTTTCTATTGTTGATAATTTGGTAACCCCTTTATTCTGTGCATCAAAAAATATTTTTTCATCAATAATAGCAATATCAACTTGTGTCATAGCACGACAGCAAAATTTTCTATGATGATCACCATCCATAGCAGCTTCACCAAAAATATCACCACTGATTAAATCTTCGTCATGCATTAAATTTGTTCTTTGCGTTCCAGTCCATTTCCTAACACTACCACGTAATATTAAAAACATTGTTGTACCATATGTATCAACATCAACAATAGTTTCTAATGGTTTACATGTTTTAAATGTCATACCCTTACATAATTCTGTATATTGAAATGGATGCCAATCTGTACATAAATCTTTTTTTAATCTATTTTTACTACGTAATATACCACATAAAAATTGTAATTGTCTATCTGTACGAAATTTTGGTTGAATATTTAATGCAATATTTAAAAATTCTTTTCTTATTCTTAATGATGCAACAGATCTTTTTGGATTATCATGTAAACATGACCACATTACTTCTCCATAATCTTCAATCGAATTTGGTGTTAATTTTATATCACAAAATGATTTTGAATAAATATTTAACCATAAACTTTCAGTTAAGTATAATGCCATTCTTCTTACAATGGATGACATGGCATTGCATCTTGCTAAAGTTTTTTTTGACATACCAGATATACATCTTAATTTTTTATTAGACATTCTTCCTCTATTGGGTCTATTGTATACTTCCTGATTTGCCATCACCTCACCTTGTTTAATTTCACGTAATATTGCACCAAAATTTTCTCTTGTTAATGATAAACAACTACATGCTTCAATAGAGATAATATTAGCTGTTCTTATTGATGATGGATCTAATAATGCTGCTTCACCAAAAAATGAACCTGCACCTAATTTTGCTACTTCTTTTTCATTGCCTGTTTCATCATCTATTATAGTACATCTTACTTGTCCTTCTATAATAATAAAAAATGAATTACCTAAGCCACCTTGACGGCATATATATGAACCTGCTGGATAACTAACGGGTGTCATTAAATCAACAACACTATTTTTATCTTTTCTTGATAAATCTTTAAATAATGGAACACTTTCAACAACAGATGTTGACATGGTATGCATAGCTCTTTTATGTTTAATATTAGCACTTTCTATTATATCATCAAAATGTTTTTTATTCATTGATACACATATACATTTACCATGAGCAGTGATTGTAGCACTACGTGGTTCTTCAGTTAATAATGCAATTTCACCAAAACATGTATTTTTAGGTAATTTTGCTAATATTATTGGTTTTTCTGTTTTATCTCTTGGATTAGAACGTCTTGATACAATAACAGTACCTGATTGTAATAAATATAATGAATCACCTTTATCACCTTGTTTTATGATATCTTCACCATCATTATATGTTCTTTCTATCATTGTTTCACATGCTAAGCGTAAATCTGCTGGACTTAAAACTTCTAACGTTTTTACTTTACATAATACACTTACACGATATGCTACATCATGAATCAATTTAGCTTTCACTTTGATTTGTTTAGCTTCCCATGGATTCATTGCTAATTCATTACTAGTCTTTTGCTGTCTCCTACTACCAGATGCACTAAATGTACGTAGTTTACCCAACGTACTCATTGTTGCAACAGTTGTAATTACTTTTTATAAGATATTGAGGCAGTTCTTGATATATAAATGTTTCTATGCTAATAGAATGTCTAAAATAAAATTCTTGGTTCAATTTATCAATAATAAATGACTTATCTTAAAACTAACCCGATTTGTTGCATTAGTTTTACAAAGAGAGAAATTACTCACATAGGTTTCACTTGGGAAGTTGGGAAGCTTTTTTATTGCGAGCTCTTTAGGTTCTTGTGAATATTTTGAAGTATTGATGATGGTGGTAGGCGTTCGCACAGAAGATAGATACCATATTGTCAAGCATTTGTACCTCATTCGTAATCAATACCCTCGAATGGGCTTGTTCCAGCCTGATTTCATCTGTATTGCAATTGGAAAGTACTTTCCTTCCAAATTTCAAAGATCAAATGCAGATATAAAGGATGCTGTAAAATTATGGTGTACTGATCGTATGACAGCAACAATAAAGTATGGTGATATTGGTAAATGGGATACATGGGCAATAACTAGTATGAAAAATTTATTCAATGGTCACAGTTTTGGTGGGCATGTATCAAAACAGAAATTCAATGATGATATAAGTAATTGGGATGTATCTAATGTAACTGATATGTCACAATTTGCATATAATGCCAAATCTTTTCAAGGTCTTGGTGATATGAATAAATGGAATGTAAGTAATGTTACTAATATGAATGAAATGTTTGCAAATGCATCATCATTTATTGGTAATATATCAAAATGGAATGTAAGTAGTGTTACCGATATGGCATCAATGTTTCAATCTGCTATATCATTTAATTCTAATATAAGTGAATGGAATACATGTTCTGTTAATGAAATACAGGACATGTTTTTAAATGCAAATAAATTTAATCAAGAAATAGGTAGATGGGATGTTAGTAATGTTAGTAATATGGAAGGATTATTTTGTAATGCTACAAATTTTAATGGTAACATAAGTAAATGGAATTTGAAATCTATGAGAAATGCTGATGAAATATTTACTGGATGTAATATTGAATACGATCATGTGCCGACTGAGTTAAGAATGTATTGGGTGTTGTTAGATGAATGATGAATGATAAATGATAAATGATAAATGAAGATGGTGTTGTGGTGTACTGTATTGTGTTTTGTTGTATTGTATAGTATTGTAAGTCGATTGCTTTATATATGTACATCATGAAAAAAATGAAAAATCACCTCCAAACCAACCTGCTGTAAGCCAATGCTACCATCAATCAAAATAAGAACTGATTTTGCATATTGTAATGGCTATTTGTGCATTTTCAACCTCGGCGAAGTGCCTTTGTCACTTCTAGGTGACCTGAATTAGAAGCATACATAAGCGCTGAGCTACCATCATTATCCTGAAGGTCGACATTAGCACCACTGCGAAGAAGTTCCTTCGCCACTTCTAGATGGCCTGATTCAGAAGCATACATAAGCGCTGAGTTACCATCATTATTCTGAAAGTTAACATCTACACCACTACGAAGAAGTCTCTTCACTGCTGCTGTATTCCCCTCTTTAGAAAGTTCAATGAGCTTGTCTCCGGTATATTCATTACTTCCATAATCACAAGCAATTGATAATACCTCAACTTCTATCTCATGAGGAGCTGTGCTAATTTGATGAAGGCTTGTCTCAATAGACTCATTGATTTTCCTTAAGCACTTGTTTGAAGCTAATAACGACTTGTTGTTAACTCTAGTCTGAACCAATTCTAACTTTAATGTCTCTAAATTTGATGATAGCTCTAATAAACGAGAATGCAACTCTTCACGTGTGCTCTCTTCGTCCAAACGATTCTGTTGAGACAAGCGATGTTCCTCTTCAAGTGTTTGAATACGTTTCATCAGCTCAGTACGTTCTACAATAAATTTCTCTTCAGTACAATGTTGCTTGACCTCAAAGATTCTCATGCTTGTCATGAGTCCAGTACGTTCAGCTTGGAATTTTTCTTCTGCTTCTTTGTGTGCTGCTTTAAATATGAGAGCGCGATCAATAGCACTCAAACGTTTCAACTCTTCAAGACGATGTTCCTCCTCAATGAGTTGACGCACGTGAAAAGGAACAAAATCAGGATCTTCGTTACTTGAATCATCACTACCGCTAGATTCCTCGTCACTGGAATCATTACTACTGCTAGAGTTGCCACTTGGGAAGGCGTTGCCACTTTTATCAACAAAATTGTAGTCACTTATTAAATGATCTTTTGGTACTTTAAAATCCTGCTTCTTCTCTTCCAAAGACGAATTATCCATTCTTAGTAAAGCTGGAGTTTGTTAAAATTGAATGAAACTGCTTAAAAATACTACCAATCTCTAGGGGCCAACAAGGAAGACAAGCTCAATGGGATCAATGGGAAAAAGGTGTTCGGTCCCATCGTCCCATCCTTCTCTTTCAACATCCAGAGGTTGCTGGGTTGCAGTCAATATAAATTGGACAATATTCTATTTGGATTGGGTATATTTGGCATAGAAAGACCGAGTAAATCAAACTCAGGTGATTAATTGCAGAATAAGCAAACTTTTTTCCAACGTTTGAGGGATGGAACAAGAAGATCCAGTGGATGATGAGTCGTCATATTATGACTGTGAAGATGGCATGTCGATTGAAAACTATGAAGAAGAAGATATTAATATAGATGATGTACGTCTTCGTGAACTTAGTTTGTCTGATTTCGGTCCTTCTCCATGGAAAAAGATGCTATTGAAGAATATAGATGAATCATTAGCAAAACAATCAAATGAAAAGAAAAGAAATGAAGCCCCAAAACAAAAAGTATTCTGTACAAAACCTGTATTTCAATTAACAAATGTTGCAAATACAATACAACGAAATCCAGATAATCGTATTGGTGATAATGACGTAATTGAAGTTGATGAAGATGATGTATCATCACTTATTAATACAGCTATTGATAATAAATCATCTAATGTTTTAGTACGTTCTAGGGGAAAACGACTTACAGAAAAGCAAAAAGAAATAAAATCAAAACGAATAGCCATTAAACCAGTCAAATAGAAATAGTAATTATTGTAATAGAAATGTGAATTAATGTTTTGCCTATGTATCAATATTAACAAATTTATTAATTCAATCCTCTTTTAGTCATTGTCGTTAATTAGAGGTAGAAGCTTCACATTTGACTCCCTTATCCCTTATTATCACTATCATCAGTAGAAGTTGATGAAATTTTAGATATTGCATTTACATTAGCACTACTGGCAGCATTTGCATCATTAGCAGGATTAGCAGCATTAGCACTACTGGCAGCATTTGCATCATTAGCAGGATTAGCAGCATTAGCAGCAGCTGCTGCATTTGATGAAGAAGAAACATTACTTTTTCTGTTAATTGTTTTTTTATTGTTTAATTTTTGATTTTTTTCAGCATTTAATAAATTCATAGCTTTTGCTGGTACACTTGTTACATCTGCTCGTATAGCAGGCGATGCAAATAATGCTTGAATTAAACCAATAAATGATATTTCACCTGATTTTACTGTACTTAATGCATATTCAACACCAGCTAAAGGTGGTTGTGAAAATGATATTGACCAATTTTTACGGCAATCATCTAAATATGCACGTAATCTATATAATGATAAACAATCAAGTGAACCTTCTTCACGAAAAATTGTTTCGATGTATTTTAACCATTCTTCATATATAATATGAAAATATAATGCTATCCTTAACTTACCATGAAAATATTTTTTATTTTCTGGATTATTATTATCAATAACTTGTCCTTGTCCTGATTGATTATTTTGTGGTGAATTGTTACTATTACTATTACTATTATTATTGTTATTGTTATTGTTATTACCACCAATTGGTTCTATATATGATGCAGCATCAGATATAATCTTTTTAGGAAAATCAGGTGATATCATATCTACAATTTGTTGATATTCAGATGGTGAAACAATACTATCTAATGAATATGTTTGAAATACTTCCATTAAACAAAATATAAATGCACGTCTATTGCTTTTTGTTGCACCAATATAAGCATAATCAGCACCAAGGACATGATGACATGATTGAATGCGTTCAAAGTATTTACCTATTTAAAATTGCATAATAATATAAGTTAAATTCAAGATAAAGAAGTTAGTAATGTTGAAATGTATAAGAAACCATATAAATTACATCTAAGAATCAAAAAATCATACCTGCATAATCAATTGAATCCTCTGGTTTCAATGCAACTACTTGAGCAAACAAATGACGGAGGAAAAAGTTTATTTCAGATGAGGCCAAGAATGCCTCATCCATCTCAATCGTTCCACTCATTTTAGAGTACTCATGGCTTTTTGGGGGGGTTCTTTATCCCACTTTAATATTGATCTCTAACTTTTTTTGTATAATATTTCTTCCCAAGAGCTTAAAAAAAGACGAGTTCAAGCGATCCAGTAACCAAGGCTAAAGTCCTTTTAAGAAAATATAATGTACACAGAAGCAGATCTACTTGATCAGAAGTTGTCTGGATCTCATGCAAGTTTTGAGATGATTGAAGATGCTAGAGTGATTTATCTAGCAGAACCTCATGATTTAGAAAAGGAATGGCACTATGCTCTTGCACTTGCTTTATCTACAAGAAGCAATGATAGAGTTTTAAGCTTGCAACATCTTAAACACATTTCTGGTAGTTCAGAAAGATATTGTAAAGAGTGCATGTATTATACTGCTCAAGTACTTTATCAAGACAAGAAATATTCTGATGCGCGTGTATATGTTGAAGATTTATTGCGTATTGATGACCAATTTAATCCCAATCCACAACTTATACAATTACATGCAGCTATCACATTAAGACATGAAGAACAAAAGGTAAAGGATATTCAGACAAAAGAAACTCTAACAACAGTAGGTATCGTTGGAGGAGGCTTAGCTGTAGTTGGAGCAGCATTGTTGTTTGCGCTTGGAGGTAGTAAAAAAGGTAATAAATAACTTAAAGTAAAAGTTTTCAATATTAATAATTAATTTTTTGTAATAATGATATTAAGATTGTACATTGTAACCAAATATCATTATGATACTACTACTACATTACACACCCTAACTATATTCACATCTTTTTTGTTCTATTTACGAAAATTGCCTGTTCAAAAATGCAACCTAACACCCTCTAATATATATTTGTTCTCTCACACCTATGGGCGAGGCATTGGTCGTATACTTCCACGTCCAGGGCTTCGACCTGGAATTCCGCGACCTTGGACTATACCACGACTTGAGACTCCACGAGATGTTGGAGGTGGGGATACAGGAGCTGATGGAGTTGTATTATCCAACTCCACTTCAAGATTCTCTTCCATTTTACTCAAAGTGTTCATTTCAACAGCATTTACATTTACGTTTACATCATGAAGTGGGTTCTTGTGTGTCACGTCAACACTCTTATTTTTATTTTCGCCGCCTACTTCTTCATCATCATTATCATTTGCATCTTTATTTTGTCTTCTACGATAAATAAAGAAACCAAGTAAGCCTAATGCCAATGCTCCACCAATACCACCACCAACTGCTGCTCCACTACCAGAACTAGATTCTATTGCTTTTGGGGATTTACCTCCACCTCCAGTATCTTTAGTACATGCTGTTGCACCAGTACCAGTTGTTACAAATCCAGAATTACATGTCTTACATGAAGATGCACCAGCAGAGGCAGAAATCGTATTTTTACTGCAATCAACACAAACAGCACCTGATATAGCAGATTTACCTGCAGGACATATTACACATTTACTACCAGCTATTGATGATGTACCTGCGCTACAATTAGTGCATTCACTAGAATCAGCAGTACTATATTCACCAGCTGAACAGGTACTACAAACATCAGAACCAGTTGTAGAAAATTTACCTTCTGCACAAGATATACAAGATGTTTTGTCAGAGTTTGGAGCAGTACCAGCTAAACATGTTTCACAAGCACTTCCTTTACTCACTGAACCAGATGGACATGTATCATCTTTAAAGATACAATTGACACGAGCATAACCCATTTGTGATATGCCAACTTGGTTGTCACATGTGGCAGGGAACATGCTGTCTGGGAAATCATATGCTAATGTTCTTCCAGATGAACAAGTATTATCAGTATATGTATATAATGTCAAACCATCTCCACTACTTGTACATGTAAGTTTTTGGAAACCAGAAGAAGAACCTTGAGGTGTACATCCTGCTGCAAATCCAGAGATCTGACGTATTTGATCTTTAGCTTGACTTGCACAACTAGCTTGATTTGCATATTGTATAAAAGAAGAGAATGTAGAAGGATAAGCATTAGCTGGTACACCACCAAGCATAGACGCATAACCAACTGTTTTAGAATTTCCATTAGATGTTGAAACACATCCTGTTTCAGTCCATTTTATATCATCATTATTTACTGGGTCTGGACAAGTGTTACAACCATTACAATTAGGAGATCCCGTTTGTGTTGGATCTGGCTGAGTACATGCTGCATCAAGATAAATATATTTGAATATACCTTTCTTGGTAATACTAGTTGTAGGATTGGTGTATGTACCAACATTATTCTTTCCCCACTTTCCTGCATGGACACCAGTTTGCTTCATACATGGTCCAACAGTTCGCAAATCATAATTAAATTGTTTAGATACAGCACAAGTTGTTCCAGTATATTCTTGTGTAACCAAACCACCTTGTACAGAAGTCATGTCAGTTGATGGTGGTTGAATCCAACAAGTTGTACCAACAACACCAGCAACGATTGCAAGACAGAGTGTCAATAAAAACATCATTTTCAACAATTAGACAACAACGAAAGTACTTTCGCTTGGCCGCTATCAAAACTACAGTTATCAGAACAACTAAATTCACAAAAATAAGGTATTTGATGAATTAAACCGGTCAAAATTATATCCCAAAATGTTCCCATTATCGTATTATCGTTGAGACCTTTCGGACTGTTTGGGGTTTCTGACGACCAGCACGAACCAACAAGGGGTGGGTCTTTCACCCCAGGTTTGCAACATTCATTAAAAAAATACTTGAAACGCATAAACCAGAACCAAATTCTTTACAATGGGAATGATTTTCAGTAGTTCTCGTGATGCAGCAACCACTGTTGAACACTGTCAATATATTGGATATGAAGGTGCTTTGATCGTTGTATTTGGGATGTTGATTATGATAAATTTTTCGTACTACATTGTTACCCCAATACTGTATGATAAAAGATTAGTAGAAGTAAGTGATAAATTAAATTTTCAAAACCAATCAAATCTTTCATATAACCAATCAAAAACATGTTTATTGTTACAAAAAACTTTTAATATCAATAATAATATGTTCTTTGAGCATTTGAAAAATGATCAGGATATAGTGAAAGCAGCAGCTAATGCTAATGAAAATATAGATAACCCAATACATTCTGTTGTTACTGCTGGTATTAGTTCAGTAGATATAAATTCATTCAGCAAAGTTGCAGATGCAGATGTCATCACTTCATTTAAAGAAATTTATTCTTTGCCGAATGTAATTGAGGTTAATAAGTGGTTATCAGAGATCCTTGTTCCTGTTGCTTCTGCTTCTTCTTCTACTTCTGCTTTTGTTCTTGCTCAAATGAATAGTAAAAAAATGTTAATAGCGATGTTTTTTGGTTACATAAGAATAACTAAAGTATTACTACATGAACGAAGACGATTAGTTGAATTGTGTAGTAGTAAAAATGATAACGAAAAACAAATCAGTGATAAATACTCTCGATTTTTTATCTCATGTATACACTATATTAAAAATGAATGTGTCCCATTTGCAAAAAATGTAATTCAAGAAATGAAGATAGATATGAATTCATCGTTATCAGGATCAGCAGGATCGGGATCAGCATCAGCATCAATTACAGTTGATAAACTATTGGAAATACTAAGACCATACAAATTGAAATTGTTTCAAATACAAAACCAATTACGTTACGGTATTGATAATGGTAATGGTTATGGTAATGGTGACATAACTGGTATTATTTGTAAAAATGAGACTTTTCCAATAGAATATGAGAATCCACCAGGACCTTTAATGGTACATATAAAAAACATATTGGTGTTATTTCTTTCTAAACGGCTACTATGTCTATTCTATCGTAATAATCAAAGTACTATTGGTAATTTGATAGCACCAGTAAATATGCTTAATTTAGATATGTATCAGGATAAAATATTGTTTCCATTAGGTCAAGTCGGCTACAATGATGACCCTGACCAACGCTATTGGACAAAAATGCGTGAAGAAGATAATGAAAATCTTGAACTTATAACAAAATATGCAGAAACAAATTGGAATATAGCAAAAAATGAAGAATTTGTTTTAACAAATAATATGAAAAAAGATGCTAGTGCTAGTTATAATTATTTTTCAATTCAAAAAATTCAATATATTTATTTAGAATTTATCATTGATAAAATTAAAAAATTGAAGACAAGTTGTCCAAAATTAACTCAGTATTATGGGTACTATGGGCTGAATAGAAGTTTTCTTGCAAGAGTCGGTTATGGCACTCTTGTTGCATCAACGAAAACAAATGTTTATTATGTTTATTTGCTATATTTTTTCATTTTTTTCAAATTTTTCCATGATATGAAAACTGTCACAGATAATTTTCGTATACTACGAGATAAGAAAATGAAAATACACAATAATGAATCATGGAAAAGTATTATAAGTGGTACAAGAATTATTACAAAAGATACATCTATATTTACAAGAGATGAATTGAAATTAACAGAAGAATTAAATAATGTTAAACAAAATAAAGAAATTTATTATTATTTACTGCCTATCATTATTATATTTATTATTGTATATCCGAATGCATATTTATATAACGCATTTATATCAAATCAGAAAGCTACTATATTTCAAAATACATTTTTACTCAGTTCAGGTGAGACATTGATAGCTTTATATGGTGTCATATCAGTGCATTATAAAACATATTCATATTATTCTTTCAAATTATTACAATTACCTGGTCAATATAAATTATGGACAAACTATCATGAAAAATATTGGAATATTATAGAAAAAATACAATCAATTCATATTTTTAATTGCTTAATACCAATATTTTTTGGTTTTTTTCATGTTATAGCATTAACACCACATTGTTATAATCCAAATAATCATAATTTTACTTTTTATCAGTATTTATATTATGTAATTGCTGGATTCTTTATAGTGATGATAAGCATTACTTCTATTTATCTTTTTTTTAATAAAAATAATTTGCAACTGAAGGAAACGGAAATAGATATGGAAATAGAAAAAGAGCGGGAAGAAAAAATAGAACTTGCAATAGTTTCTAGTTGTTCAGAAAATATGAATTAACAATAGAGAATAAATGGAAAAAGAAAGAAAGAAGCAGAGCAGAGTAAAGTAGAGTAATAACACTAGAAGTGTGCACTCTCCTCTGCTGGCACAGTAATCTATATTAAATATATTAACCACAAGAATTCCCTTCCCTTCTCTTCTCTTCCCTTCTCTTTCATAATACTTGCGTATACTACTTTATCACTCTATCATTTGTCTGTCGTAAAAATGGTTGCCAAGGCTTGTTCACTGTTTGGAACATCCCCTACAAGCCAAGTAAATAGTATTCTTTGTTTCTCTTCTTCGCTCAGAAAACCACTATAGCGATTGCTACTGGTACTGTTAATACTGGTACTGGTACTTGCATTTGTATTTGTATTAGCAGCAAATGTTCCACATAGCATTGCACAGAATGCACTCATATTCAGTGATTCTGCGAAACCTTTCATAGGAAGATAGAAATGAACATCAGCAAGTTCTTGTGCTAAGACAGATGTTCCCATCTTTTCATTACCGATAACAATTACAGTTGGTATTGGAACTTTATCATAGTCATTATCATTAACGTCACCTTCATTTGCATTTGCATTTGCATTTGCATCTGAATGATTACTATTATGATCTTTTTTATGAAAATCAACTTCATGAAGAGGGACAGAATCTATATGATGTATATTAGTAACAGCAATACGATAACCTTGTTTCTTTAAGTTTAATAAGCAAGTTCTTGTGTCCTCATACTGATTAACACTCATCCATTTTTGTGCACCTAAAGCTTTACTTACATTTTTACATCTATTTGTATTATTATATTTTTTATTTTCAAGTATTACATCTACATACTGTATTCCAACTGTGTCTAGTGTCCGCAAAGCTGCCCAGACATTATTTATATTTGATGGATTTTCAAATACAAATCTTAAAGAATTGATTCTGTTATTTAATATTGTATGAAATTTATTTAATCTTTGAATAGTAATATATAATGGTAATGATAATAAATTGATACCACTCTGTATTGATTCCCAAGATAGTTTGTTGATAACATCAATGTTGATAAATTTATTTTGATTTTTATTAGTTTCTGTATTGGTATTGGTTTTCATGATACTGTTTATGTCACCAAATTCAAAGTGATTCCATTTATCATCTTCATTATTGACACTATTGTCATTATCATTGTCATTGTCATTATCATCGTTATCAATATTATCTAGAAGTAAACACGTATTTTGATGCTGACGTAATGCCCTTTCTTCACTAAAAACTTTACTACATTTTTTACAAGAAAATGAATAAATTGTATCTTGTGGTTGAAATCCTGTTGATAAATGTTTATTTAACGATTCTAATGTCTGTAAATACATTCCACAGATTTTACATTCATATTCATACTCATGTTTATTAGTATCAGTGTTAGTGTTAGTTTTGGTATGAGTAGCAGCAATATTAGAAGCAGCATAATCAAGAATAACTCCATTGACACTATCAGCTGCCCATTTTGGTGCAAGCACTGAGAACATTCCATGTACAGAAATAATATGTGCTTGTAATGCCTGTTTTGATGAAAATATTTTGATTGGATTGCACTGTTTACATTGCATTGTACCTGAAGTATCTTTAACTTTTGTAAGAACATGAACATTATAACAATGACTAACAACAGCCTGTTCTACAGTATAAATACGATTACATACATCACATTTATAACCAGCACCACCTGCATTAACATTATTATTATCTATTTGTTTTTCTCCCATTCTAGACCACATGCCAGCAGTACTAGAATGCATTTTCCTTTTTGCAAGTTTTTGTTCTGTAGCTTTTTCTGATTTCTCTTTCTTTTTCTTTCTTTTTTCAATATCTGCAGTACCAGCACTAGTATCAGCACCAGTATCAGCAACAGTTTCTACATCTTTTGTACTAGTAGTGGGTTCAACAACAGGAGGGTTTTCAAGGAATAACAATAAAAAGTTTTTTTCCTTGTTGGTACTAGCAGAAGAAGAAGGAGAAGGAGAAGGAGAATCTTTAAGATTGTAACAGTAGTAAGAACATTCTTCTACTCGTGATTGAAAGTTTTTCCCATTGATATGCCTTCGTACTTCATAACCATCCCAATCTGATGTAATAAACTCTGGATTACCTATCAATTCTAAACCTGTTTTTATTGCTTTATTTGCTACATTCCATCTTTTCCATTGAGCATTTGCTAAAGATATAAAAAAACAACCAATAATTGGTTTTAATGATTGTTGCATGCTATGCATTACATGTGCAGTCATATATCCATGTGATTTTGCATCCTCAATTCCTAGATGTGGAAAATTGAAAATTATACAATCAAATAATTGATCATATTCATTTAATTGTCTTTTATAACATATTGTTGCATCAAAATCATATAAAATAATTACACCTCTTTTCTTTAGCTTTGCAATGATTCCTTTGGTTTCAGGGTATTTGCGATGAAGATTTAGTTCAGAATCAAAGCATGTTGTAACGATTTTAATATCAAGGCCAACATAAGCTGCAATCAATCGATTCAATAGAGATAATGTAAACGAAAAGTTGCCTTCACCAAGCAATAAGATACTTTTGCTCTCACTTATCGACATTTCAATTTTTATCGTCAAATTTGTTAAATTTATCGATACAAAGTGCACAATATAAAGTTTTTTTGTCTTTTTTAAGTTCTGCGTAACGTGTGGAGCTCAGTAGAGTCACTTATGGTGGGAACCTCTGTGGGCAAAACTTCATGACACGATAGCGGGTTACAAATACAATTAAATCAACAATGAATGCGATAATTAATGAACAGAGGTATCAATTCGTACTGACATTGTACAGTATTAGAAAACAGTATCCGAAAATGGGTCTATTTCAGCCAGACTTTATTTGGGTCATATTTAGAAAAATGATGCCGAGTAAGTACAATAGAACAAATGATGACATACAACAATCTGTTAATGAGTGGTGTGATGATCCAACCAAAGCTGAGGCGAAGTATGGGCATATTAGCGAATGGAGCACGTCACTTGTTACCAATATGAATGGGCTATTTCTATTTAAGAGAGGCTTTAATGATGATATTAGCAAATGGGAT
>JACKZZ010013245.1_pt1 | contig 20244 bp, 14 predicted proteins | sample 8027871 | NCBI WGS metagenome assembly JACKZZ01 (sample SAMN15724774, study PRJNA655200) | protist metagenome | isolation source: fluorescence activated cell sorting (FACS) single amplified genomes of... | place: USA: West Boothbay Harbor, Gulf of Maine | collected 2000-07-19
TCGGACCGTTGTTGTAGTCTCTCAAACTTATTCGTCAAATATTGTTACTTTTCATGGCGCCATTATTCGCTCAAAATAGACCCATCTTCTTCTTGAAACGCTTTATTCATCTGAGTCGATTGAGATGCTTTATATGTCGGACTCGCTTTAAATGCTTTATCTATCTGGCAAACGGTTGACAAATCTTGGGACCTCGTCGTGTGACGAGTAATGTGTTCAGAGAACCCTAGCGGGCGCCAGCCCCTTTGGTTTGATCGAATTTCACAACACAAATAATTTCCCCCGTGAGATCCGTGGGAGTGCCAACAAATAATATCCATTTAAACGCTGCGTATATTAGTGCACTAGTAATAGCATTACTTTAAATTAGATTATTGAAATTGGTTTAATATTAACTAATACAGTTACATACTTAACTAATACTTTCAAATACCATAACCCTTTTCTTGATTCTGCCGAGCCAGCCTGTCGCGTTCCGACATGATTCGAACGTCACCCGTGTACTTTGCGAGACCGAGTATCGCCAGTATCAGGCTGCTCTTCCCTGCGCCCGTTCTACCAGTGACCGCAATCACCTCGCCCGCTCGAACGGAAAGGTTTATCGAATGCAGAACCCGCAAGTCATAGCCATTAGGGCCATAAAATACACTCACATTAGTAAGCGACAAAATTTTAGGCCTGTTGTCGTCAGATTCTTCAGATTTTTCTTGCTGGTTTTTATTAATATCATTAATATGGAGAGACTCATCTGTGCGTCGCCACTTCTCTAGCAAAGAAGAAGAAGTGTTGTTAGTATTTAATACGCGCTCTGGTGCCGCACAGTCCCTAAGCCTCTCGATGGACACCAGCCGTGTTTCCAAATCGCTCCAGTTTCGTACTAGCTGCAACACGCCCTCCAGAAATTCGGTCGAGTACTCGATGGACAGGGCTAGTAGGGCGGCGGCGCCGGCACTGGGCGTAGTGTAGGCTCCGGCAGAGCCTGATCCCGAGCCAAAGCAGATGATATAGCAAAAGACGGAGAGGAGAGCGGAGAGAACAGAGAACACAGAGGAAAGGAAGAGGGAAGTGAGATACGTGAAAAATTTGAGGATACTGGCAAAAACAGAATTTACCAGAAAGCCAGCTAAACCGTGATAGGGGTAGGCTATACAATCGGTGGGATACGGCTTTAATATCGACTTGGAAGCAGTAGTTACTGTTACACTAGTTACACTCTCACTATTAACTCCTGTACTAGTAGTAGGTACTAACGGTTTTTCCAATTGAATCTTGTTCAGTCTTTCGCGAGTGATGATGTCTTGGTTCCAGGCAAGCAGGGCTGGAATGATTATGGGTGACAGGGTGGCTGCTAGAGTCAACAGCATACTCACCAGCCCCATGCGAAACTCGAGCCATCTCACCAGTGAAAATTTGGTGAACTCAAACCGCTTGAGATCGTCAAGAGCGAGCAAAAAACGAGCCAAAAAACGCGACTCCTGCCCAAAGGCGGAAAGGGTCGCCCGGGCCTCGTCCCCAGCTGACCAGGCCGAAGATTCGAAAGACTGAATCTTTGACATCTCAGGCTCATCAGTATTCTCTGTAGCAGAAGACGAAGAATTCACTTCGGATAGCGTTCCCGATATGTCTGAGCCCGTATTGATTTCCGCCGCCGCGCCCACCATCTTACCGTTGGCTACCAGCATGCCCCTTTGGAGTTCCCTCACACTTTCTCTGTAGATCCTTGCGTACTCCTCCACGCCGCAAACACACGCGAGGATGAAGAGGCAGCACACAGGTCCCGCCACGAAGCTGAGAACGACGGCGTGGCCGAAGAAGTAGAGAGTAAAGCCGATTACGACCCCAAACACGCTGCTCACGGCTTCGTCCATTGCGTTGGTGTCCAAGGCGAAACGATTCAGCACACGCCAGGAAGGGTTACAATCCCACCAAAAAAAACTGCGCTTGAACAAAATCTGGTGGAGAGACTGTTTAAATATCTTCCTGCTCGCCCGCATGCCCCCCACAATCTCGAAGGCATGACCGAGCAAGCAGGACACCACGTAGCCGAAAACGAAGTAGCAATAGATTTTCAAGAGGAAGAACGGACTATTGGTAGTAGAAGAAGACTTCTTATTCTTATTGTTGTTGTCATAATTATTGTTCAAATCTATTCTGTCCAAGAAAATGACTCGGTGTAGCCACGCCAAAAAGCGGCTGGTGCGGGTGGCCGATTCCACCGGGTCTTTGCCAGTGGAAGGATTTCGAATCGACTTCTCCTTGTGGATCTTCAGGCTCTTCCGATGACCAGAGGGAGGCTTGTTGTACGCGGAATCGATCTTCAGACTGGTCGTATCCGGATTCAACTCAGCTTGTGGAACTTGAACTGATCCTACCCCAGATGATGATTCATCTTGAACAGTAGTACTTTTAGTGCCTGTTGTTAGTACTATAGGTTCTACTGTCATGCTAACACCCACCTCCATCGACCAATCTGACGAATCGATATCTTTTTCTGTCAGTGTCCCACCACTTAGACTACTGCTACTACTCTGTTTTAAATTTTTTATGTCATTATTATTACTTACACTCTGAGTCAGATGGGATACTTGTTGTTGACCCCCCGAAGTCCAGTGCAATAGCAACACAGAACAGTAGTTTTGAAAGACCATTATCGCGACCAAGGTGAAAAATAGCACTGTCGCCAAACGTAGACCCATACTTTTTACGTACCATCGGTAGGTAGCAGATCCAACAGCTCCAATCTCTCGCGACTCTTCGGGTAAACACTTGCGGTTGGGGTCACTGTTGTCAGTGCTCAACTGTAGTGCTAATCTATTATTATTAAGATTCTGATTCTGATTTGTTGTTTCCTTCACAAATGGCAGATTCGTGGAACTTCTTTCGCTAGAAATTTGGAATTTTTTATCGTCATCTTCCATAGTATTCACACTCTTCCTCTGAAGCTGTGGTGATCTGTCTTCAGAATTCTTAGTAGTTTCTGCGTCATTCACTTTCGTGCTGGGCGCTGTACCGTTGGAAGAATTTAGACTGTCTGAATGCCCGTCTTCGGAATTGCAAGCGGACACTTCCGCAGTCGTGGGGACCGTATTGTTCAATTCATTGGATTTTCTGCGATCAGATTCTTCTTTTGCAGGAACAAAATGATGACCGCCTGAATCCGAGTTCAAATTGAAATTGGATTCCTTACTTACACTCTTCGAAGTTCCGGATAATGATTTTGATAGCTCAGATGATGATGACATTGTCAATGTTTTCGAGGTGTTGTTCCCAAACAATGTTCTTTTCTGTCGGGAACCGTATTCCTGGGCTGCTGAACACACGATTGCCGTTGTCGAATATAGGTCGGTTTTTGAAATTTCGAGCTTCACTATCTGAATGTGAAAATTAATAATATTTCTTGTTAAACTTACAACACCTTCTGTTACTGTACTACTACTGCCAGTAGTAGCAAGGTCACGCTGCTCTCTCCACAGTTCCTCTACCCACCAGGTAGATCCCGAAGATAGGATGACGGGAGGACACTGGGGCTCCTCTGTAAGGAGTCCCGTTTTGTGATGAAATAGATTGAACGCCACTCTGCGAGCCACGGGTCTATCTACCGCTCTAAAAGGATCATCGAGCAAAATTAACGGAGTACAGTTACTAGTGCTAATAATACTATTATTATTATTATTATTAGCCCTGCGCGCCCACCAAATCCCGGCATACACAGCTCTGGCTAGACAGACTCTCGCTTTTTGGCCTCCGCTAAGACTTGCGCCACCTTCAGCGACGGGCGCAAGGTCGCCGCCCAGACCCGACAGGGCCTCGAGATCCTCCATCAGCTCGCAAGCCGCTACCACGCGCCAATAGAGACTCTGATCAATATAGGGCAATCCTAATAAAATGTTTCCCCGTATGGTCAAGCCGCCAAACAAAACGGGCTCCTGAGCTGCATAGGGAGTGAGTCGGCGGTTATTACCTGGGTGTGTGTTGCTTACTTCGTAATTATTGAGAATTTAGTACGACATAATTATTATAATATCACATAATACTAGCCTAAGTGTTCGGACCTATTATTTACTTGGTCCAAATTATATTTATTTTTCACTACCTTGCGCTAATCTAAAACGTCCCTAAGCAATACTCAATTTTAAACTAGAAGAACGGGGAAATTCCACGACGTCCTCCACAGATTCGTCATCAGAATCCGGCGGGTTGATGTTCAAGGGATTCGAATCAAAATCTTCCTTTTCCGAGAGCAGGAGCCGCAAACTCGGAATTGAAGAGGGAATATAGTAGGGTTTAAGGGCACTGGGTCTACAATGATTATTATATGTACTATATGGGCTCGGTAAACAAAAACCTCTAGTAGAAGACTTGGCATTATTGCGCGTAAAAGTCGTCGTTGGCTGAGTGTTGTTGTTGGTGCGTCGGAATCTTAAGCGAGGGTCACAGTCGGAGGAGAGCTTCAAGTTCTTCTTCTGACTGGTACAATGTGGGTCAGAAGAACTAGTACCAGTACTAGCACTGTTGTTACAGCCTGAATCAGATGCAACTATCTGAAACTCTCCGGCCTCTAGCAAAATGTTAGCCCCGGAGACACAACGTGGGCCAGTACTAGTAGTCCCAGAGTTGACCCTCGCACCCGGCCCATTGAGAAACGCTTTCAGCAGAGTCGATTTTCCCCTGCACCCAGTGATCACAGTTAGTTGCCGAGGGCGGATATCAAATGAGAGATTCTGGAGACGAAAATTTGAAGATTCAGAGTCAGATTCTGAATGATGATGATGATGATTATTATTATTATTATTACCTAACAATGATGAATAATTATAATTGTTTAAATAATTTGCAGCTCCAATATGAGGATGATGAGGGGGTCCAGTTTCGCTTCCGCCGGCCAACAACGGCCTTGTTTCAGATTCATTGACGTCCCCGTCTGAGTCGTCGGACTCTATATTACTCCCAGAAGATTTCCTCTTCCTCTGTTGTTGTTTAACTTTTGCTGCTACAGTTAGAGCTGCCAGAGACCTCTGTCTCTTAAATTTGGCGTAACTCACAATCGTCGAGATCACGTTTGCTCCTCCCAGGGCAAGTTCTGCCGCCCCCGTGCCCACAGAGCCCAGGCCTTGGATCACTCTATCCGCAACCGTAGTTTGTCCAGCCCGTTTAGACCGGTACTTTGTCATTGATATAGTAGGTTTACTTTTTCTTCCTTTTGCGGTACAATTTTTTAAATAATGTCTGGTGCCGCTCGTTGGAGAATGAGAATAATCTAGTCGGCAAGTACTACTAGTCTTACTATTATTGCCGACTAAGTTTTTCAGCGAGCGGGAATGATGATAATGAGGTTCAGATTTCGCGCGAGCGTGAGGTCCATAATCTTAGGTAGATTTAGTAATACAAGGTTCTCTGAGAGTCCTGAATTTAAAAAAAAGTTTAATAAAGACACATTCAAATTGCAAATTTAATTAATTATTAGGGAAATTTTAAGAACAGCTTGACTCAGGTAATAGAGAAAATAAATTCTGACATAATTGGCAAACTGCGACACGCATTGTAGTACTTATTAGTACTAACTAGCAGAGCCTGAGTCAATCGAAATTTAATATAAAGAATACCACTGTTGGGATAAAATGAATCCGAGGGAGATTCGGCCCGCCATCTCGTGTGGAGATGATCCTCGCCCACTGCGTACATTGGGGTGTCCGCTTCTGTGGCCTCAGAGGGTGAGAAAATGCGATTAAACACTTCACCACCCCCGTCAGACGACCCCGGGTCCCCAAAATGATTTAGCTTCGTTACCGTACTCACCGAGAGCCGCGGCACCTTCATTAGCTGCTGATTATTATTATTATTATTATTGAGATTGAATCGCGAACTGAAATTTGGATGATTTAAGGTGCCATTGGGAGGAAGGTGGTGGGTATTCAAACAAGTTCTAGACTTGTCATTCGCATTCACATTTCTTCTCAGAAGACCGTTTGAAGCTGAGCCACTCCACCTAAACGTACAATTTTTTAAGGATATTAGTATCGGATCATCTTGAAGTTGTTGACAATGATTGGTTACATTGTCATTTAAACTACTATTAGTATCTACTAAAGTCGAAACTTTAGGTGTTTCCGCCGCAACGTCCCACATTTGACTCTCCTCAGTCATACTCCGGTGGCGAGGTCCAGTACTACTGTTAGGGTACGAAGAGTCCGTATAATTATTAGAGCTAGGCCTCCCACAAGGGGGCACATCTAAGGCTTTACTCACCTTTAAAATAATATTGTCATTGAGTCAATGCTATTAAAAAAATAATCTAGGATTTCAAAAGTTTCGAATAATATTATTTTTCATGTAATTAATATTTTTAAATTTTAATTCCTAATACTAAAATTGGCATTCAACTAAAATCTACCAAAATTATCTGAAGAACGAATAATAAAATTTCGAGTTTTTTTCAACTTAACAAATTTAATAGTAGTACCCGTGCGTAGGATATTTTCCAAACGAAATATTCGTTCACCAGATTTGGTAGATCTTCGATCGGGTTTCCAAGTGCGAAGATCACTTTAATAATGGGGAACGCGCCCGAAGCTTTCAGAAGCGGAGTATCTGTGGGGGAGTGATGGGCGGCGGACCATTGATGCACGAAATAGGCCAGCGTCACCAGTGTTACAATGGGTTCCAGAGATTCGTCCACAGCTTGTACCATCTTCTTGGCCCAAAGCTGGAGAGATTGCCAGAAAAGCTCGCGCTCTCGAACGTTCTGGATGCGCTGGAAAGCGGCATCGAGCCACGTCGGTTTCTTTGTTTTTTCATTTTCTAAACACATTTCATCTTCTTCTTCATAATGATATTCATCTTCGGAGTCTTCCAGGGCTACATCCCAGTTGTTTGGATCTGAAGCTTGGGTGTTATTAATATTAGTATTACAGTCAGATTCAGAGGGTGGTTTATTAAACTCACTAATATTATTATAGGTCTGAGTTGACAATGACTTTCTTATTATTAAAGACTTACCAGGAGTTCCAGTTACGGTGACTTGATCACTCAACTCATGCTCAGAAGAGGGACTCAATGTTGTCAATGAGGATCCTTTGAACTTCTTCAATTTATGCCTAGTAGCTGGTTTTCTAGACTTCTTTTTAGTACTACTAGTGATCATAGACTGAGTATTCATATTATAATTATTAGCACAATAATAATTGACATTGTCAGAGGAAGAAAACTCATCATCTCCCCCGTAAATAGAATCTGAATTCATCTGACTAGTATCTGAAAATTTTTCTGTCAAGCTGTTCTTAATATTCGATGCGGACGAATATCCAAAGTCTAAAGAAGAACCGGTCCCGTTTGCGCTCATCATTTTTAGACTCCGAATATTTTTGAGGTACTCCTCGCACAAGCGAATTCTTTGATCCCTGGCCTCCAGCCAGAAACGACGGAAAATTCGACCGTCTATTATCAGCAAAATGGCTGCCAACATTTTCCACGCCAAGAGGAGTGCGAGTCCAGGAAGGACGGCCAATGAAGTGGTATTATTAGTTACAGTATTACTATTACTTTCGGTAGTGGAATAATTTATTCCGGAGTTGTTTTTATCCGAAGAGAAAAAATGGAAGACAACATAAACCCCGAAGACCGCTTGTAAGGGCAACGTCAAAAACTGCAGAGTCAGCCAAAATCCTTTAGGGATCTGCACGATGTCAATCTGCACTGTGGAGAGTAGGGAAATTTCGCCAGTAGTACTCGTATTAGTACTCGTATTAGTACTATTAAAGGGTTTATTAATATTACTATTAGGTCCATTCGTCAGATCATTTCGAAACTTCCATCCTTCAGTTCCATTGGGGAATTTCTTATTGTATTTCCACTTTAGAAATTCCCCAATGGAACTGAAGGATGGAAGTTTCGAAAAGAAGGCGTCGAAAAATGGGAGTGTAAAGGAATCCGTCTCAACAGACCTATTGGAATTAATCTTACTTTTAGATTTACTAGTAGTCATGTAACTACTACTAGTTGTACTGTTATTAATATTGTTGTTCGAAAATTGCAACTTCCTGGCTCCCAGGACTCCTACCAAAGCGCCCGTGATGCGTAGGTTAAGGCGATCTTGCAGAAACTGTTTCTGCGATTCCAAAATGAGGCGCCCTACATAGGCAAAGATCAGCATCGCGACACAATGAAAAGCCTGAGAAACGGGCTGAGAGGTTTGAATCGAGGCCGCCGATTGACTTGACATGGCATTGGAGGCCCCCGAGGAGTGACTCATGTGTTTCGCCTCTTCAAAAATCAAGATTTCCCTTAGTAAATAGGGTATGAGTAGAACATTCATGCCCCACACCAAGACTGTGAGCGTTTGCAGCAGCAGTAGCGGGCCGTAATAGCACTTTGTGAGGGCGGATAACAACGGGTGATTCTGTCGAAAACTGGACCATTCCGTTCTAATATACTTTTTCGTTCTCGAGAAGAAGGAGGATTTTGTCAATCCTGAGTTCTGAAAATCTGAAGTAATAATATCGGTTTCATCATCCTTCAATAACACCGGGCTTTCAATAAAATTTTCTGTCTCAAATTTAGTAGTAGCTGTACAGTGTGAATTAGTACTCATATTATTATAATTAACAACATCTTTATTAAAAGAAGTATTGGAGTCCTGGTCCACCTCGGCGAAGTTATTAATAAAGTTACTAGGAGGGCTTGCATTATTATCCATAGATTCAGCCGTGTCATTCCTCTCCGCTGAGATCACACTGTATTCTAATTCTTCGTCAAGAGTTGTGGCCACCATCTTCACATTGGCAGCAGTGTCATCGGCGACACTCAGTTCTGGCAGTTCCTCTACATTGAGGAAACGCGCCTCATTAATAGCTGGAGAATCAGAGAAGGCGGCGCTCATTGCCGACATTGATAAATTCGTATTCCCCATTTTACTTAGCGTAGTGGTACCTTTGGCTTGGACTCATAATAAATTTAATACCATTTTATTTTTATTAATAGCGCCCCTCAAAAAGCAATACTCCAAGATCAAAAGGCTGACTTAACTGAGTCTCTTTCGAACTATCAATTTCTTTTGTTCTCCCGCCCTTAGGACTGTGGCACGAACAAGGTAAGGATAAAAATAATCAGAGGAAAGGCAAAAGTGAAGGAAAACAAAACGCGAAATCGAAAGAGCCGTCTAAACCAAAAAATCAGTCACAGAAGTCAACTTGGACTGAAGGCAATACTGATAAACGTCGTTTAGTATTTGTGCAAACGTCTGGTAAAACCACTCCCACACCCCTCGTCAATTCAATAATGGGGAAATTGGACCTCGAAACCGATCAGCTATTCTATGGTGGCGTAGCGCACTCATTAGTAAGCGGCGCCCTATCTCTCGGTGATGATCTAGCGCCAAAATCACTCTTGAGATCCCTCAGATACGCCCGGGCAAGGAAGAGGAGACGAGGTGGAGGGCGGCGTTGGACCATTTGGTGACGGGCGCGGCGGTGCCAAAAGCGACGAAGGGGGGAGAGGAGAAGAAGGAGCCAGCGAAGAAGGCTCCAGCGACGAAGAAAGTGCGCGTGCGCTAATAAGTGTGCGCAGAGTGAATGTGTGCAGACTGAAATATCGTGTGTTAATATTGTATCTGTCCACATTCCAAATCTGAAGCCGCATACGTGAAGTCGCAACACAGAGCACTTGCTTTATAGGATGCGCATATCAAAAAGACACAGAGAAATAATCTCATGATGTTCACAGCCGTCAGTAGAGATGCCGTTGCGTATATGGCCTTAGCATATCTAATGAGACGATGTGTTTGCACCTTTTGACACACTACTCTAATAATAAAATTAGTAGTGCTAGTACTGCCAGTAGTAATATCATTAGTGGCACTGCGGACTGTTCAAATTTTCCGAAGGGGGTAATGGAATTTTTCAACTTTTCGGAATAGCAGATGTTGATACAAGTGGCATGAGTCAATTCTACGGCTGCTTCGGTAAACCAGCGAACGGTCTCAGGCGCTGAGCCTTTGGACGGCGAGAGCCATAAGAGTACAAAGGGCAGGTTTCCAGTGCGCACTCAAAATAGTATAATGTTTATATATATAGTAGAAGCCGCCTAACTGCAGCCACATCCACCCAGGAAAGGCGCACAGGGGGAAAGATGTTCGAAGCAGAAAGAACAACCGGAGCCAGAAAAAACAAAATCCTAGAAGCAGAAAGAACAACCTGTGTCAGGCGCCTGCTTTCTGCTTGAATCGATACGCCGGGGTTTTAGCGTCAATTCATTTTCCGAAGCCCCAGTTCTTCTGCCACGTTCCCAGAAGGAAAACGCTCGTCCGACGCTCGAGTTTTGAGCGATGCTCTGAGCAGATTGAGGGACCAAGAATCTGTAAATGCTGTGATGAAAACTCCCAGGGGTGGTCTAGAGTCCATTGGTAATTCAACGCCAGAGAACTTTGGCGAGACCTTGCATAAAGTGCAAGAACAAATTAACACATTTCTTCCCACCAAGGCTCTAAAAAAATATTCAGATGTGGAAATACAGGTAGGTGACGGATATACAGCTGGCGAGATTGCTGCTCTGACCAAGTTGACCACATCTGTAGTAGAGGACGAGGAAAAGAACAGGAGATTTGCACTTTGTACTTTTTCGAGAGTTGAGAGGGCTGTGTCGACTCTCGTCCCCCTCACCTAGGATTTCGGGTTCGTAATGTCTAAGGAAGACAAAGTGTTAGCAATTGCGAGGCTAGTAGAAGTACGTGGTTTTCCCGGGGAACAAGAGAAATATCTACTATGCCAATTGTTGGCTAGTGGGTATACAGATTTTTATGCCGCAAAGTATTTGTTACCTAATAATCTCTGTGATCAGGTGAAAGTAGTGAGACAGGCAGACAATAATAGTCCTGGAACTAGACCAAGAAGCGGAAACAAAGGGAGTGGTCCTTCAAGTTCTAAAGGAGGTAAGGGGGGCTCCAAGGACGTATCGACCGAGGAGTAAAACTTGATAATGTAGTTGTCAAGTGCGTCGACGACAAGGTTGTATTTCCTGTTGGGTTCTGCTTTCGTGGGCTCGTTTCAGAACGCCATCTACACAGCTTTGAATGGGAGTTTTTGGGGCCGTGCACTGCTATGGTTGCGTCACAGGGTTTAGTTGCATGTTGCAGTTCAGAGGGTTCGCGGGTTTTAAAAAGGAATCAACAAACCGGTTTGACTGTATAAAGCGCTCTGGTCGAATCACTCCTTTTATCTAGTATATTACTATGGCGACTGGCGGGCAGAAGGCTGTGGGTGATGTCGGTACCCGATGACCGATGCGTGCTGTTAGGGACAAGGAGCCGAGGAAGGATCTCTTTGAGGTTGCGCCTAATCGGGTCACTGATAGTGCGTTCGTCGCGCAAACAGGAGAGCCGGCGGCCCGAAGAATTACTCAAATTGCCATCCCGAAGAACTCCCTACGGACTATGGATTTCCGCTGTCTGTTGTCAGAAGCACGAGAACTTTAGCGAGACTTTCGACATTATCAAAAGAATATACGCCTCTGCTCCCGGAGACTGAGACTAACAACTCTCCGCAAATGCATTTTGCACGCCTCTAACGAAAGAGAGCCTGACTTAGATGAGGAATTAAATATATTAATTACGGTTGTTAGTGTATTACCCGCTTATGGCCGAGTTCATACGTAGACGAGATTCAATTTTACTCCAAAGGGGCTATCAAGAGAGACACTCCCGAATGCATAGCAGCGACCACCAACTTCTCTGCGGCTTCCGTAAACGTATTTTTTTGTTTGTTGGGGTGTCGACAGTGGCTAGCTGAATGCGTCAAACAGCATTGGGTTGTTGCACTCACAAGACTCCAATGGCGTCCAGACGCAGTGACAAGCCTGGGATCAGCGCGACGATGAGGAATGCTAAAAGTAACACTAGCAAAAGAGTGCGACAATCCACTCTAGAAGAAGCAGAACATCCTCCAACGATTCGAATCATAATGTTAATTCCGCGCCGGAGACTAATGAGAGAGCCATCTTAGACGCGGACGATTCCCAGACGATCCAAATTAGCAATTTAAAGGCTGCGAACCGAAAACAGGAGGAAAAACAGCTCAAGGCTGACCAACGCCAGTGGTGGCGGCACCGCCCTGGGCGCAAGCCCAGAAGCAGAGTTGAAAATCTGCCTTTGTGTAGCCTTTGTATAGCGCCTTCAGCTTTCCATCGAGTTTGCCGCTCTCCCCCTCGAGGAGCCCTTTCATTACGTCCTTGACGACGCTAAGCAAGACTAGTGGAGACAGAGTACGGGAAAGACGAAGTGGAAGAGTGAAAAAAACTAATTATAAAATTTTTCTAGTGGCTTTATTAATCTGCCTTTGTGGGCGTGCACAGGGAAGACGTGCGAAATCGATCGACTTCACGGTGGCTAAAGATAGTGGGAAGGCCTTAGGGACCAGGCTGATTGGGATGCGAATCAAGCCGCGTTTATCCCAGAGCTACAACGGCTCTCCTTCTTCGTGGACAAAGTTGCGCTATTGGAACCGGCGCACGTCATACAAGTCTAAAATTAATGATTTTTAAAAATTAATATTTTAAATTTCAGCGCTCCGGCAGGAGCCCACGGGGACATTGTCAGAGTGTATAAGAAATTTAAAAAAAAAAATAAGTACTTTCTTTTTGTTCTGACTCCTCTGCCTCTAGTACCGGCACTGCTGTTCGTAGCCGCAAGCTGTAATCATAGACGTCGGCATTTATTACTGAATCTGGACAGGAATCGTCTTCTGAGTCAAAATTTCGCAATCCCCGAAGCCTTCCAGGTGACGAAGATGCTGAAGTTGAGGTTCGGAATCGATAGAGAATCCAGTCCATTACTAACGGAAGAATAATACCTCTCCACAGTCGCTCTTTTAGGAAACGAAAGAATTTCGCAAAGAGAAACCACACTCGACGGGCCATAATGAATCTCTCTCTTCTAGTAGTTTTAGTACTAATATTATTATTCGAACTAGTAATATTAAAATCTAAATCTAGGGTGGGGGTCAACCAGGAGAAGGAAAAAAAATCGAAAACTCCAGCGCGTGTAAAGCTGGTGCCAAGGGACCAACTTGAGTTCAGAGGCTTAACCTCACTTTTCCCATCCGACTTTTCACCTTCGCCCTTGTAGTTACAGTACGCAACATAGTCATTACTACGAATATCGTCGGACTCTGAATAGTCAGCCGAAACTTTATTATTATTGGAAATTGGGGTAGCAGAAGGAATGGATTGATGGTTTATGAGTTCTTCATTAGGGCTGCCCTTTCTACTACTAGTAATGCTATTAATATTGGTATTCGGTTTAAAATTTAAATTACTACTACATTGACTATTTGAAATAGTAACCAAAAATCTGTTGGAATTAATAAAAGAATCAGTAGTATCATTAAAACCCATATTGGCACTGTCAGCGAAAGAAAGCTCGTCGGGGACCCTTAGGCTTTCGCCCTCCTCAGTTTCGTCGTCTGATATCATGGTAAAATAGAATTTACTAGTAATACATATTGATTTATTACTAAGTAGAAGACTCTAATAGTAGTGGACTCTAGTAGGGATAATATTAAAAGATTCTCATAGAGATAACCCAAAAAATTGAAGTCAATATCATATATTCAAATATCTTAGATTAAATTTATGGGGAGGGATTTAATTCACATTGGAATAGTAAATTTTGCCAGATTCAAAATCCACAACCAGCTGAGTACTGAGTAACTGATTACACCCGGTAGAAGACGATTATAACGAGTCGACAGTAATTCTAGATATCTTTCACGAGGTGATTCGAAACGGAAATTCTTTTAAATGTGCACGTCGTATTTATATTTAAATAGTGCGAAACCGAATGCTTGGGGCAGGATCCAAAGACTCTAGCTGCTGTTCCGCTTCTGTGCTAAAACGGTTACCTAGGCTCCACTGCTAAAATAATACACGGATCAACTGTGAAACACTAGATATTACTAATACATAATTATATCACCCGATGGAATACAAATTGGTTTTGTTAGACGATGCAAACAAATTTCATTAGTGCAAAAACTCAAATTGTTTTAAGAGCGATACATCCCAATTTTCAATTAATATTAAATTTAGCTAAAATATTTATTAGAAAATGAGGATGAGTGTCAAAAACAATTTTCAAAAGTGTTGAAATTTCAATACTATTTAAAATTAGATAAAATATTTAATTTAGTGAGTGCAATAATATGGTTCCAAAACTGTATATTAATTACTCTAATATTCTAAATGCGCAAAACAACTTTTTTTTTATGAATCTGAGAGTTGTGCGATAGATTGAAAATACTATTGAGCACCAAATTTGGTTCAATTCTGATCAATGCTTGCAATTTCATTATTAATCTTTCTGTTTTCAAATTCTTCAATTTTCAATGCTAACAGAGTTTCTTATTTTTCCAGTAAGTAATCGATTCTGTCTTATGCTTTCAAAAATTTCATTCTAAATAAAAAGTTCGTTCTTTTATTGCGTGAAAATGGTAATCAAAAAAAGGTAATAGTAGTATAGTAAGTAGTGACCTCTATTATATAAGTTTAAGTTTCACAGCATGAAATATCCAAATTGAAAATTATGTCTAGTAACTTTTAATATTAAGTCTCTAGTTAAAAAAAAAAATTGTAATAATTTTTATATTCTAATAAATAATATAATTATATGAATTAAAATTATTTTAATTAATAGTCTCCTAAGATTTCGAACCCACATGTCGTTGTTATTGCAAGAACTGCATTGAGTAGTACGCAACGGTGCCAGTGGGCATGTTTGCCATATAGCCCAATTGGTCCCCGGCGATGTGGAGGTCATCAGGTGTGGCGATGTTCAGCATTATCATCCGCTGTCCGCACTGGCGTATTTGCCCCGGCATCGTCATCAGCCTTTCCCCCCAGAGAAAGCCGTCCTGGGTGGTCATATCCACGGCGAAGAGGAAGAATTTACCGATATTGGAAGAGCTTTCTGGGTCGAGCAGGCTTCTCCCTCCGCCGCCACTCGCGCCTAAGTCAATCATCTTCACACCGCCCGATGGTTGTTGTTGCTCTGAAAATGAAGAGTAAGCTGATTCCATGGGAAAGAGAAATTTGAGCACAGCACTGGTATTTTGATTTTCCACTGCTGCCATATTATTATTTCCGGATTTAATTTTAGAGCCTCGAGAGGAACCACCAGACTTATTAATATTTAGATTACTAAGAGTATGAGAACCTGTCATATTATTGCTTGTAGCTGAATAACGGTCCGTCGCCCCTAAGTGCGGCGAAGGATTGGCCTGATAGGGAACCTCAGTAGGTGGCCAACCGTACGAACCAGCTCCCGCGTAGCTGTGTGTGTTTGAGTATTGTAATACTAATACCGTCCAATAAATTTGAATTTATTACCAGTGTAGTATTTAAAATCATTTAATACTACTAACTTTAAAGTAGTCTAAGTAAATTAATAACTAATATATTACTAATATTATTAAGTTAAGTCATAATAATTTGACATAAAAAAAAAATAGTATACTCAGGGGATCCGGGATTTCCACCAGTGTACCAGCTGCCATAGGCGTCGAAAGAAGCGGCGGCGCCTGGACCATCATGCCAGGCAGCGTGGACCTGGTCAGGCGCGTACTGCTGCTGAATTTGTTGTTGTTGTTGCTGTGGGTCTACCGAATCCTTCACTGGGAATTCTAACATTTCACCCGATGTTCCCGGTATGCGATTGGTCATACCGCCATATTGGTGGATGAGGTTGGCCAGCTGCGTCGCGATACTGGGATGCCAGTTATGGGGGGGCCGGCCCCCGTGCCCAGTAGTGTTCTCGAAAAGCTGCAGAAGAGCCACGTCTTGCGCCAAGGAGGGCACACTCTTACCCGATTTGTATAAGAAAGCCAGGTAGCCGACTGGCACTTCGCGAATCGGAGTGCCCTTGAAAGGCCCAGAATGCATAATTTCTTTCTGCATCTTTTTAAAGCCCTTGGCAGACTGAGATGATTCACCACCCTGCATCATGTTCTGCTGATGGTTGTTACTTAAATGATTACTCATTAAACCCGGTGGCGGCGGCTTGTCAATCCATTTGCCGTATTTATCATAATAACCGCCAGCATCTTTACCGGAACTTCTTCCCTGAACCTCATCACGCTCTGATAATATTAATATTCAATATTGGGATTTAATATAATAATAAGTTCTGTAATACTAATAATACTTTTAAGTAATGCCTATTATAGAGAAAGCTAGTAGTTAATACTTTAATTGAAGTTATTATTGAAATTATTGAAATTTTTAATACTTTTAAGTAATGCCTATTATAGAGAAAGCTAGTAGTTAATACTTTAATTGAAGTTATTATTGAAATTATTGAAATTTTTAATACTTTTAAGTAATGCCTATTATAGAGAAAGCTAGTAGTTAATACTTTAATTGAAGTTATTATTGAAATTATTGAAATTTTCAATAGGTATTACTTTAACTTATTAGAATAATTTAATAGTTTCAATTTATTAAGTTAAGTAGAAATCGCGCAGAGTCTATGAAAAGGCAAAAGCGGCCTAAAATTTAAATTAAATATAAATTTATTATTAATTTAAAATATTATTACTCGTTTTATTGGATGCCGCTTTCGCCTTCATCTCTGCGATTTCTTTATCTTTGGCTCCCCCGTCGACTTTCGCTCTTGCTTCCGGCACGGTGCAGCCCAAACCTTGTTGCAGTAAAGCCATGCTGCAAGCAAATTGGCGCGCCAACAAAATTTTCAGCCTTCCCGTGGGGATACGGGGACTCTGACTAATAATCTCGGACAGTTTCTCCAAAATTTCCTCCTCGCTCGGTGGGTCCGTACGGATTGGAGGCTCCTCCTCCCCCAGGTCATCACTTCCCGGGAAACTCGTCTCATTACTATTAGCTTCTTTCGGAGTCGTTGCTTTATTAAAATTAAAATTATTATAGGAACTGCTTTCAAATTGGTCAGTTGAGGGCCTTCCTTCTCTACTATAACTATTATTCGAGCCGGAGGATGTTTTTTTTTTCGGCTTATTATTATTATTATTTAATAATAAATTACTACTCTGACTCACTGTATTATTAACTGCTGAACCATTATGATTATTCGGATTTGACAAATTTTGTTGATTCTTAATAAAAAAGTCAGTTTTATTATCCACAGGCGTAGTGTGTGATATCTCCGACACCAGGCGGCTCGCCAATTCTCTAGCCGAAAGTTTTTGTGGATTCCGAACTATTCCTCCGCTGGCGTTCGAAACTACACTCGTCATAGAACCAGTTTCGTCGATTCTTCGGCGCGGATTATTTGTAACCTGATTCAATAATAATTATTAGATGATATAAATTATGAGTCTTGCTTTAATATTAAAGCCTACTATAGTATAATATTAAGTATATTAAATATTTTCAATCTAAACTGTTATTCTTCAAATCTCGTCATATCATATCAGCCTTTAATATTATCGGAAGTGTGAATTTAGTATTTAATAAATACGCTGTGACTGGTATATTATTTGAGTCGAAATTTCAGCGTAGAACGTGTTCGGCTAATAATCGACTACTTCGGATGCACAGAAAGAAGTTCAAAGGCCCAGTTAATAAGGCTAGTACTAATACAACGATCTAGATAATAGAAGAATCAGAGTCTTACAAGTTAGTATATGAAAAAAAAAAACATAATAATAGTTTCATTTTCTATACAGTATTAGTATTATCGTGTTGAGCCGTTGACCTTAATGTTGTGTTGTTATTGGGACCATTGATACCCGGACCTCGATCCTTGAGTCCGACACTATTAGTAGATATAAAGGTTCGATCCCCCCGTGTACTACTACCTACACCTCGTACTGAACTTCCAGGATGTTCAACATTATTATTATAAAAACTACTTTGACTTTGTTGCGCCAGTGAGCTATCGCGGTCCAAATCCCTTCCTCCTGTTTCGGCATCCCAGTTACTCTCTCCACTAGCCCAGGAAAGACCGCTGCCGTCTTCGAAAGCCCCTCGTTGGCCCGGAGTAGTTACCAGATCCTTCACCACTTTTTCTCGTTTGGGTGCGTTTCGTCTCAGCTGCTGCACTAAATTATTATCAGTCCTTCGGTCATCCACTGTGCCTCGACCATTATTATAAAACCCTAGTTTATTAGTCCGGCGAATACTTGACTTATTATTCAGAATCTGATTCGACCCGCTAGAGGTAGAGGTCTGCTGCCCACTGCTTGGGCTCTGGCTATGCAGTTGACTGCGACTCGAGACGGAGAACCCGGTCCCAAATTGGCTGCTGTGTATGGAGCAAAAGGGGCTACTGTAACTAATGCTATTATTCATCGTACTAGTCTTCCCCGTTGACGGTGGACTCAGATTCAGGTGCTGGTCATTATTATTCGTGTTATTATTAACATTAATATCCGAATTACGCGAACCCGATCGCTTTTTTGGAACAAAATTTTCACCACTCCCCTGACTACTTTTATTACTCGAGCGCTTTCCCTCTGAGATTTCAGTATTAGTAAAACAGTCAGAGAGTGAGCAGTTTAAATTTTTTTATTTTTTTTATCTTTAATTTATATTCACTGAACATATAATAATAATTATTTAATTTTTTAAATATTTAATTATAATTTATTTTAAATATTTAATCAATATTAATATTATCATTCAACTTCGTGTACTATTTATTAATTTACTACTAAGTTATATTCAAATTTCATATATGAATATTATTAATGTACCACCTTCTCTAGTTGGTCCATTACTATTAGCGTATTGCCCCTGATGATCTAAAAGACTTGCTGTCACCAAAGTATCTGATGATGACTCAGGCCGCTGCTGAAATTTCTTACTATCTGATTTCCTTATATAAGGAAATTTCTGAATATCTTTCGGCAGCGAATCGGGGGTGCCAAACGATGACCCGTCATTATTGCCAGTAGTAGTAGTAGTAGGTTTAGGAGGTTCTATCGTCTCATTAACTTTGGCTGCGTTCACCAATTTTTTCTTTTTTCGTTCCTTTTTATGAGTCGCTGGCATCCTAGAAGTCTGATCTAGTATTTAATATTCAAATAATAAGGGAAGAAATTTTTATTTGAGAAACCAGATGAATATATTAATAATTAGTAGATAATTTTAAATACTATTTAATAGTATCATCTGTAATATTAGGTCTATTATTATAATTAATATTAATATACTAGTTTAATAATAATATTCGTATTATTATACTAGATTCTGTTCTTCTGACAATGAGAAACAACTCGGTATTATAAAACCGAATTTAAGTGTTACTGTAAAAAATACGCCAATTTTGACTGATAGTACTAGTAATGCAACGAGGTTTCGATGCGGATAAAGAGTGGCTACTTAATTAAATGTGATCTGTGTACTACTAACCAAATTTGGAAGTAAACTCAGCTTCTAAATTGTCTCTTAATACTGTTGGAAAATGTCAATATTAGATGGCAGAATCTAATAATAATTTCTAAATAATTATTACTATTTCGAAATATTATCCTATTCTGAGTAGTTTTTCATTAGGGCAAGATTTGCTAATAGGTGGATTAAGTCTTGCTGGAGACATTTTCAGAGAGTGTGAGGTATCCAAAAACTGTGATCTATAATATTCGTTTTGAAATTCAATGATATACTCAATATTGAAAATCTATTTTATTAGACTCGGATAGAAGTATGAATAGTACTATCTGTAAATAGGGGCGGTACTATGTCACGACTTAAATACCACGACGCCGATTTATAATTATAGTATTGTGTTATAGTATTAGTTTTAGTATTATAATATTATTATTATTATTATTGTTATTCTTATTATTGTTATTAGATCTTTGATTTACTGAAGTTGTCAAGTAGACTTGAAAATATTAGTTTCGTTGTTGTCGATGATCAACAAAACGCAAATCCTCAATTATTAGAGTAATAGAGTCGTAATTTTACGTTCCTCGACCTTAACGAGTATTAATCAGTGTAATTAATTACTTGTGACGCATTCGTCCTGAGAAGTGGGGGATAATTTAATTAAATTTGTATAATAAGAAAAAGTTTAGATCGAATAAGAGTTCCTCCGACGGCGACAGAACGGAAATAAGTATCTAAAACGGAAAGATAGTACTGACGGCGAACACGCACTAGGCTAGTATTCATCGACACAGCTCAAACCTAATTTAGACGTTATTATTATTAACATAAGATTACTTAAATACACCGTGTGTGTTATATTATGTACTTAGGATCACACACGGTCAGACCCGCGCC
>JACKZZ010016624.1_pt1 | contig 20242 bp, 8 predicted proteins | sample 8027871 | NCBI WGS metagenome assembly JACKZZ01 (sample SAMN15724774, study PRJNA655200) | protist metagenome | isolation source: fluorescence activated cell sorting (FACS) single amplified genomes of... | place: USA: West Boothbay Harbor, Gulf of Maine | collected 2000-07-19
CTCGTTTGCTTGCTTAATCTTCTCAGAAAGAAACAGTTACGTATATAAATTGTAACACGTGAATAATATGGAAAGTATCAAACTATTGCTTGTAAATATCGTATTTAATCTTGTTGTTGTCTGTGCAACCAATACAATAATACGACCATATTCTGTTTCGGGAGTTTCTTCTGGCGCGTTTATGGCAATACAACACCACGTATCCTATAATAAAGATGTTGTCGGGGTAGGTGCCATTGCAGGTGGTCCATTTTTCTGCGCTCAGGATAAAGTAGAAATTGCTCTGCATGCATGCATGTCTGCCCCTGAGTTTATTTCTGTTGCAGAACTTGTTACAATTACATATGCAACTTACACCACCACTAGAACTATTGATAACCCATCTTATACGAAAGGTGATAAAATTTGGCTGTTCTCTGGAGTACAAGATAAAAAGGTAAAACCTGCGGTTGTTGTTAAAACCTTTTCTTATTATAGTGCACTGGGTGCAGAAGATAGTGATATTGAACTGCGAGATGATATCCAAGCAGCACACGCAATGGTTACAGACAAGTATGGCAATAAATGCAATTATTTTGGTTCTCCATATATTGATAATTGTAACTTTGATGCCGCCGGCCATATGTTGCAACATTTTTATAATGGGAAATTAAAACCCCGCGTTGAGGCTAATAAAACCTTTATTGTGAAATTTTCACAATCACAGTATATTCCATCGGCAATAAACGCATCGCTCTATGGCCTTGCGGATGTTGGCTATGCGTATGTGCCATTAAATTGCCAGGGGAAAATGAAAAATTGTGATTTTCATGTGGCATACCATGGCTGCTTACAAGCATTTGAAAATGTAAACACGACATTTGTTGAAAATGCTGGTTATAATGAATGGGGCGAAGCGAATAATATCATTATATTGTATCCTCAAGCAGCAAGTAATGCTTTTAACCCTGAATCATGCTGGGATTGGTGGGGATATACTGGCCCAGGTTATGCATCTAAAGTTGGATTACAACTATCCATCATTGGGGAAATGATGGAGGATTTTATGAGCAGAGATTAAACTGAGAAAAAAACTTTTTAACGGTGTATATAATTAATTCTTACTCAAACATTAAATTATAAATTTGTATATATATATATGATATTTTAGTATTAGCCGGTGTGGGTCTTAAAATACTCGTACTATTTTTGTGTTTTTATAAAGAGATGTACGGGAGGTACGAAGATTATATACTCGGGGGGTATATATACCAAAAAGTTACACGAGAAGTCGTGTAAATTTTTTCGTGGATATCATACGCATTTTTTTGTACATTTTCGTACCAGAGCACACACATGTTTAATACACTTCGTATGTACATACTCGTATATATATATATACGCGTACGCTCGTAAAATATTAAAAACTTTAAGACACATTATATTGTAATCTTTTTACTCACTTCCTAAATCCTCCAATTGTGACATTAAATCATCCAATGACTTCGATTCATCTGTTACAACTGTTTCACCTTGATCGTTATTTGATGTAGAATTACTGTCTTCTTTAGCATATGCAAATTTCAATCCTTTTGCCATTTTGCCGTTCTCATCTGCTGCTAGTGTATTTTTTTCGCCATCATTGCTATTTGTAAGTTCCTCTGTTGGCTCGCATTCAATGCCCCATTCATTTTCTTCATGTGTAATTACTTGATTTAAACGTGCTAATTCTTCAGGCGACTGCCACACTTGTGGATGCCACTTATTGTCACCTTCGTACTCTTTTTGCCGTAATATGCATGGACGGCAGACGCATTCGTTATTTGGTCGAACAATATGGGATGGGAAAAAATTATTCATTGCATTATACCCAAGGTAGTAACTAGTCTGTCCAAAATCTAATAAATATTTCAAAACATTTTGCACCAACATACCAGCTACAATCCCCATAGTAGTGGGTAATGAGGCAGCACAAACACCCTCGCGTTTCAAAGTTTTTTCGTCAATCCCAGATGCAACAATTAATGGTGGAACACATTGAAAGCAAGCTGTACGACCTGGTAACAGCGTTTGTATATGACCACTTACAGCATCTTCGCTTACACCACTTTCCATCCATGGTTGATTTAATTCGCAACATGCCTGGTTTATTGATATTCGGGCTGCATAATTATCAACACAACTCAACACAAGATTAACCCTCGTTGACCCTAAGCCACCTTTTGATATCCGCCCAAGAAAATGTTCAAAATTCTCAGACGTAGTAATATCATAATTATATGCTTCAAACACGACATCAGGGTTAATATTTTCCAACGTTTGCTTTGCTGCATTTGTTTTTGTCATACCAGCTTGGTGTGGCTGGAAAAACAAACGATTCATATTTGCCAACTCTACTGTATCATAATCAAATAATATTAATTTACCAACACCACAGCGTGTTAGCATTTCAGCAGCTACAGAACCAATACCTCCAATGCCTACTATAACGACGGTATATTTACGTATATTTTCATAATTATCAACGATACCCATGCGTTTTAAAGCCATTAAACGACTGTAGGGATTTGTATCAACAACCTCACTACTCATTTCTTCAATTTTCGCTCTCTTTACTGCAGTGGTACCAGAAGCTTTGTTACTACCAGCATTAGCTTCATATTCTTGTAATTGTCTTAAAGTTGCATCTAACTTTGCTTTTAACTTTTCATTTTCGATCTTCAATTCATTTGCCGTTAATGATGCCATCTTTCCTTTGACGTGTATAGATGATATTTTTTGTTCTGCTAGTTCTTACCTTTTCTATATATGCCACTGGTTTGATTGGAAATGTTGCGACTTAGAAGCACATCAATACAGTGGCTGCAAGGGATGAAGCTAGTAGTATGAGAGAGAAGGCGAATAATCAGCCAAAGATAGAAGAAGAAGAAGAAAAATAATAATAATAATAATAATACGTAATAATAATAATAATAATAATTTCTAAATAAAAAAATAATATTATACAGTAGCTCTAATAAAATAATAATAATAAATAATAATAAATACAACAGGTAAAGTAATTATAGATCTAGAGCTGTATAATAAATAATAATAATAAAATAATAAATTACGGTACAGTATTATAGCAATGATGTGCCAACATAAACAATAATTATAACACACAACAAGCTAAAGCTGCGTCGTCTACCACCCGGTGGTAATATACTACGAGGACTCCTTGTACTAATGGCACAATGATAATAATAACAATAACAACAATTAACACATAGAGATACAGAAAGAAGTTAGTGTAATAAGGTAGTGACGTAACTACCACCATGGTGGTATCTCCTATAATAGTGCAATTAATAATCCATTTTTGGTGGTGGAGCTACTACCGTAGTAGCCGCTACGAGGCTACCGGCTGTGACTGTGTTTGATAGGGTCATTCTGCAGTAGTGACTAGTTATATGTAGTACTCTAATTAGTGTATGCAGCAGCGGGCAAGCCTTATTAGGGCAAGCAAACATTTTCAAAAAAATAATTTCAATAATTATTGAATAATATTAAAAATTAATTTATTTTGATTCGAGATCATCAACAACAGTCGCTTTTGTTCACAGTAGTATGCAATAATAATTAATAATAATAATAATTTTTTTTGTTACCTTCCTCGTTTTTGAATAGGACTAAAAATAAAATACTAAATTATCAACAATAAATAATAAAAAAAAATAATAAATTATTACAATACTGTATATTATTACGTTTTTTATTATTTTGTTGTCATCACTCATCATCACATCACAAAAAAAAAAAATAATATAAAAATAATTCATTGATGACTAACCAACAACAGAGCAACGAGGAACAGTACATGCATTCTTTAAGACAAGAACATCATAGGGTCAACTTATATCAATTAACGGAGACAACAAATAGAGAGAGTTAGCGTCCTATATAGTTACGCATATATCTACGGTTATTATATTTATAGTTGCATTCTTTCATCCTAAAGGTGTGAAACAAATAGTATGGCTGCTGTTGCTAATTATTTGAAAAAAAGAGAGGTAGAAAGAGTACGTGCTGCTGTATTTGATAAAAATGGTTTGCCAACTATGAACGCTGCAGCTATTAAACTCAGTTGCATGGAACACGATGGATATGAAACACCGGCATTGAATGAAAAGTTATTTTTACACTTTCGTGGATATCGTAAAATTGAAAATTTGGAGGAATACCCAAACGTTAAAACGCTTTTTTTAGAAAGTAATGGCTTCCGTAAAATTGAAAATATACAACACTTAACACAACTACGTTGTTTATATTTGCATCAAAATGTGATTGAAGAAATGTCTGGTTTGGATACTCTATGTGAATTACGAACATTAAATCTCAGCCAAAATAGAATTCCAAAAGTCTCAAATTTAAAAGGACTGGAGAATTTAAGTACGTTAAACTTGGCTAAGAATTGCTTATCAGACGCTGACGACTTAAAAGGCTTATTAGAGTGCCCGTCTCTAACCAACTTAGATTTAAGTAGTAATAATATTGAAGATATCGAAGTTGTTGAAAAGGTTTTGAAAAAGATGCCAAAGTTATCTGCATTGTATTTAAAAGGTAATCCATGTGTCCGTAAAATAAAGCATTATCGAAAAACAATGCTGAGTACAATGCCACAATTAGCATATTTGGATGAACGACCTGTCTTTGAGCTTGAACGAGTTGCAGTAGCAGCGTGGAAAGAAGGTGGAATTGAAGCTGAACGAAAAGCAAGGAAACAATTTCAAAATAAGAAAGTAAATGATGACCGTGAAAGCATGAAAACGTTTCGGAAGTGGAAAGAGGAAAGACGTGCTGCGCGAAAGGCGTTAATTCAGAAATGCAAAGATGAAGGGAAACCCGTGCCGAAACCAAAATCGTATGTGTCATATCGCGAATTAACTAACGCCGAGTTAGATCGTGTTGATAAAGATAATCGAGCATTATTAAAAGCGGAAAAAATGGCTGGTGATAATCCAAATGATATCAAAGCGTTGGGGCGTCAATATTGGAAAGATCGTGGAGTACCAGTGTATGACGATAATGGCAATTTAATCGTTGATGATGAAAAAGATACGAAGGAACAAAGCGGTGGTAGTAACTCGTCAACTACGAACAGTAGTAAAGAATCGAACAAAGACACGAAAAATAACACGAATGCACCACCTGCGCCATCCACAGCTGCTATACTTGCACCACCTGCGCCGCCATTAACAGAGGTGCCAAAAGCAAAAGATGAGAAAGATATTGCTAAATTGAAAGTACAAGAGGAGGAGCGACAACGACAAGAAATGGAAGAAAATGAACGTCAAAATCGCGTTTCAGAATCCTATCGAATGTATCAGCAACAGCGTCAAAATGGGCAAAAAGCTAGTGAGCGAAATAATGGAAAATTAACATTTTCACAAAAGATTATGCAAGAGCAAAACGAACTCAGGAAGAAAAAAAATGATGATGCATCGGAATCTAGTGATGCACGACAAGTTAACGCTGATGAAGGTAATTTGTCAGTATACGAAAAGGAGAAATTGCAACAAATGGTTGCGGAGGCAGATGAAGAGGAAGATAATTATCGAAGTTCGCGGTCGCGAATGAAACAACAAGCTAAACAAAGAAGTTCTCGATCAAATAATAATGGGTGGACTACAACTCTGGACAAAAAATTACAAAGCGCTGTATTAAAACATATTTTTGATTTTGAAAAAGTTGCAAATGAAATAGGTACAACCTCGGAAGCATGTAGACTACGATATGCTATGTTGGATCGTTCCCGAACCGATGCTAGCAAACCAGCAAATCCATTGACACAATTAGTCGAAAAAGAAGCAAAAAGAAATAAAGCCAATATTCTCAAACAACGTAATCCTCAAGAAATACAAAAAAATAGTATTGGTAGTAACGAAAATAAATTCGTAAAAGCAAATACTAATTCTTCTGATCCATTTGCATCTCTTGCTGCTTCTGCCAGCGGTTTATCCAATGTCACTGTTGATTTTTCAAAATTACCATCCATGAAAGGTGATGAATCAAGCGACGACGATGATGATGAAGATGTACAACCCGGTATTTTTTCATCTGCACTGCGTTCTCAAAATATGCGTTCTCAAGTCTTTGGTGGTGCTAATGCAGTTGATGAAAATATTTTAAGCGATTATAAGAATAGTACTGGTATCAATATGGAATCAACAGATGTAGATGGCTTAGATTAAACTTTTGCTGCACTAATATATAAAATAGTATCTTGTAATCAATTTTAATTTAAATAAAATTTTATATCTCTATAACATATACACAATGTAGATTAATTTAGTAGCGATATTAGCGAATCACAAAGACATAAATTCAATAAACCTCAATATAATCATGTCTCTAACGATTTTGAATCCCTGCCAATTGACATAAATCATGTTTCAGCTTCACATGGTCATCAAGGAGCTATACGAAGCCAAGATCAACCATTTACGGACAATAGTAGTGATGTTTAATAAATCACAATCAATTGACATAAATTCAATACACCTCAACAAGCATGCCCAAAACGACTGTGAATCCACGCCAGGTTCTGACAATATAGCAACCAGAGTAAGAGCAAAGAATGCAAAAGTGCGCCAGAAAAAGTTCACGAGAAATCACAACATTTTACAGCTCGGAATCGAGACAACACGTCTTCTTCTGCGTCACTTTCATACGAATATTACCCCCACAGGTATAAGTTTACTATGGACATAGATCTAGTCGAATTAGATAATAGTGTGTATATGAATATATCATTTACAGGGTAACTTATATAATATTTTAAATAACTTTAAATACTCCCGTATAAATATATTTTATTTTATATCTAGGGTGAATTTACTGTCTTTGAAGTGTATTTTATATATCTCATAAATACGCACACATGCTGAAAAGTTATTTTTAAATCCTGTGACCAAATTTTTCTGCTTCACCGAATAATTTTTTCAAAAAACCTTCACATCTCTTATCAATCGGAAGGTAAGGATCAGCATCTGTAAAACAGCAAAATACTACAATAACTTCTTGAAACTCTTCAAAAACCATTTCGCTGTCATCTTCGTCGCCATTGCCCTCGTCGTCTTCGTCCTGTTGTACGTGGGCAAATATCCGTCTAATAACCGTGTCGCTTAATGATTTCCCGACACCAATCAGCCTCAAATCACGGCCTAATCTCACTAGTTCACTAGGTGAAATAGTTGAAACTTGGTTAACTTCACTGCTAAAACTGCCTCCATCCGTTCCTGCAGCGTATATTTTAAATAATGTGCGCAACCGCCTTTTATTGCGTTTTAACACACTCTTTAATCTAATATTTTTCATCATTTCGCGGAACGCATTTTTATTGGCGGCCTGTGCATTTGGTAATAAGTCTTTTGTGTAAAGCTGTTCTAACCGTATTGTCAATGCCTTGGTTTTATACTTTTCCATCGCCAATCGACAAAGAACTTCGATAAATTCAATTGGCTGCAACTCTGCATCTACATCTGCTACACGATCTGTTCCTTCTCTTGAGTAATCTATGTTAGCCTTTTGAAACAACAAATCGATATCTGCGGATGACATTAACTTTTGCATTCCTACGTCTTTAACCAGTCTCCAGTACTCACTGCGATCCATTGTACCCTTCTCGCCGCTATGTGCTGCAGCGCTGTAATGATCAAAAATTTGTCTACTGTTCCGTAAATGAAATTTAAGAAATTCATGAATTTCAGTCATTTCTTCTGTTATTTCCTTTTCTGTTAAGCCTCGATGACCAGTATTCTTACTTGGTAATCGTTTAAACAAATCTGCGATTTGTAGCCCATTTAATGCTGTGAATGAGCCATCATCAATTTCTTCTTCTACAGTCGTATTTCTTCCTAAAACAGCAAGGTAAACAGAAGCCCACACTAAGTAAAGTAACCGTTCGGTATATGTGTACATTGTATAACGTTCTAACATACAGTTTTTGTATCGTGTTGATAAGTCTTCAAATGGCTCTACTAATGCCTTCTTGTACAGTCTCATTGTTTCAATTGGCTTTTTCAAATCTCCAAGGACCTTGTTAAAATGTATTTTGGGGGGTGTACGAGCAACAATGGCTTTTGACGCTAAATCTAAATTACAAAAATATTCTAATAAATTATCTAATGATAATTCGGCCCATGTTCTATCTTCAGGATGGGGACTGCCACTAGGAAACGCTTTGTGAGTCATGAAAATTTGTGCTAAAAATGCAAAATGTCTTTGTTCGGTATCATCTTCCATTTCAACCTTTTCTCCATTGTAAATCGTTGTCATTTTTCGCAACACTTTTGTTTTTTTCTTTTTTGGTTTAGAAGGACTAGACTTAACTTTTGTGCTGGGACCAATGTTTTTATTTTGTGCTGGCGTTGGTGTCTCTATTTCCTCAGGTAAATAATCGTCGTGTGATAAAAATACAAGTTTTGGTTGCATTTCTTGAACAACATCATATACAACTTGGCATCGATCATCCACATTCAATGAGTTTAAATATCCTTTCGATAATCGTTTTTCAATGTTAAAATCTGGATTAAAGTCATAAAAGTTCGATACTTTCTTCAGTAACTCGATATAACGATCCCCCCCTAAGTAATCTTCATAACTTTCTATACTTCCATATCCCGCATCTCTAACTAAATAATTTTCCCACATAACTAACAATTGTGAAATTCTACAATGAAATGGATATTCCGTGTCCTCATCTATATGAGGAGTAGTTGACTCAAGCTCCTCTGTCGAATCCCATCTTTTTTTTAACGTATGCACTAACTGCTCGACATCGTTGGTAGTTACAAATGTCGAAATACGATGGGTGCCAATGCCTTGACGCGTCAATTCATTTGCACATAAAGTTGTTTGTTTTTTTACAAATGGCATGGCAATTCTTAACGATTGCAATAAGTATTTGAGGAGAAGCTGTAATGTTTGGGGTTGTCTATTAGGTTCGTTTAAGGTGTCTGTAGCTTTGTTAACATCAATTGTAAGGGACGTAATAACACCAACAGTCATTGACTTTCGTTGTTCAATTTGGCGAACGCGGCTAGAAACATGCTTAAGCTGTGCTTGGATCTCAATGATTCGTTCTTCCATTGTTAATGTTTTTTTCTTTACTGGATTTATTTGATCCCGTCTGTAAAAGGTTCTCCAACTTTTAAATACATCACGGGTTGAAATCCCTTTTAATTTATACATCATTTTTACCATTTTTTCTTGTGCATTTTTCATTTTTAGTAATACATCACGCCATCTCCTAAAAACGACACCGATAATTGAAATTTGCCACCGCTTTGTCGAACGATTCAATACAGCAATATTTTTTCGTCTTTCCTCTGCCATTTTTTTCTCAAATTCTCGTTTAGCAGGATCAAATCCACGCTCAAAACGAAGTGCCTTCAATGTACTATCATTAAATTCAAACCACGATTGAAATGATACAAAGTTGTTGATATGAAAATTATTTAAAAGCTGTTGTGTTCCAGGTGGATAATCGTGATTTTTAATTGAAAGCCTAATTGCATCTCCTTCGTTTTTAATCGGTTGGAGACATTGCAAACATTCTTTCAACGTCATGAAACAGGTTAAACAAAAACGTTTTTGACAATTAATGCAAACATACGGACCGCCGTTATCTAAACAAATATTGCATTTTATATCTGCTCTACTCTCGTCTATATTTCCTGATGGATCGACGTGTGGAAAAATCGAAGATAATATATCCTGCACGAGCCTTTTTGTTTGTGGTAATAGCAAGTCTAGATCTTTTTTTAACTTCAGTAACAAATCAGCGCTAACTATTGTTCGTACGCGACAAGGTAATTTTTCATGACGTGTGGAAACTACTACTTCGCCAAGTTTGATGCCTGCCCATCGGACCCGGCTATTAAAAAGAGGACGATCCGTCTCATATTTGTTAAAGAACCTCTTTGTCTGTGATGGTTTCCACCATCGATGAGCTTTAAACTTTTTAGAATCACGGACAACAATAGGAGAAAATTTTACTTGAGCATTTTTTATTTTTGTCTCTTCATTAAGGGAATCTGGTGTCCATGATTTAATCAATGATGATCTAGTTAGAGGTCTAGTATTTTGTTTTCTAATTTCTCTTTCCATTCTATAAATATCGTCACTATTATCATAATTATGATCGTCTTCCTGCCACCAATCTTCAACTGAATTTTTATCTCCAGAACCGTAAAAGTCATCGTCGCTTTCATCTTCAAATTCCATTATATTTTTAAAATTGGTGACCTCTTCAGTCATACTATATATTTTTTAGACACAATTACTTAGAATTACAAAACGAATATATCAATAATCATCCCAAATGCTTCTTCTTATATGTAGATCAATAATAAAATTGTTGTAATCCAATTATTAATTGCCATAAATATATAGGTGAATGTGTATATATTGGATATGTGCACATTCAATATGGAACCCGAATTTGTCCGTAGTGCATGGTGTATCGATATATACTGATAATGAAATATAATAATAATATAACTTGCTGTCCTCCTCTCATCCATTTTATGAATTCCTATACAACGGGTTTTTCGTTGTTTTAGCAGGTAAATACTACGGTCATTAACTTGATCGTTTTTTTCTTACACAACATAATGTTGATAATAACAAAGCATGAAAGTGCAATATCGGATATATTACTTTTTATTCCTCCAAATAGGTATTTCCGTCAACAGAATTTACGAGGATTGAGGCTGCGACTATTATGTATTTTCATCCGATATTCAGGATATTTTAGTACGAATTTTTGACGACTCTTAAAATGAAACATATAGCATTAATTTTCACTTTACAGTACGAAATTTTTACTAGACGACTGCTAGACGACTGCTAGACGACCAAAAGGCTAAAAGGTATCCTAGGATTCGACTTGTTAAACACACTACACTGTACCACCACATAATAATTTGCAGTGCTTAGTAAACTCTCATTTTAAATATCATGTCAGCAAACCATTATTATTCGCAACTGCAATCAACTGTAACAGGTTCGAGCGAAATACTACTCCTCGTACATGCTATATCAGGCAGAGCTGTTTTAATAATGACGACTACTAATAGAAAAAATAATAAAAACACAGTAATTATAATAATACATGTAGTGAATACGTAGTAATAATAATAATAATAATAATAAAGTAATTTAATACCTTCTTTATTATTTTATTATAACCCAAAAAAATTATTAATAAATAAATAATAATAGTACTTTAACTTGTAGTAATAATAATAATAATTAAATAAAAAATATAATAAAAAAAATAAAGTCTAAAGTTCATTATTAAGTTGTCGTGCTCCTTATTATACATAAAAGTGTCTTTATGTCAACTATTTACGATTCCATAGACCAACCTAAGATTTTTTTGCATCCGCTTTATCGAGTCGCAGACTTTCCTATTTAGTGCCTACAATGACCGCCAACCATTCGCCAATAAAGATAAACAAATTAGTTAGTTCGCAAGAGAGTGCAAGAAAAGCAACTTTTGGAAAAATAGAACTACAGTATGAATTGCTGTTAGAGGAAAATAATAGGCTTGAGGCTAGTTTAAAACAAATTTCTAGTCTCAACATGATCAAGAAGTCTTATTCTCAAACAAACATACGAAAGTTGTATACTGCTGGTCACCGAAGGCGACATATTAGAGGTATTAGCAAAACAAATGAAAAATCTGCACGATTAAAAGGTACACTTAAAAAGTTGCAGTTTCGTAGTCCAAAATATCGTCCTGGACACACAAATTTTTTACCATCAAATCCAACTGGAGTTCCAATTACGGGTCCAAGAGCAAACTTAGATAGAATAGTGTATTCGAATTGGAATCGTAAGCATCGTTTTCCGCCAGAAAAAATTACGCCTGGCCCTTCTGACTACAATCCAAATTATAATAATCCAAATGAACAGTATGTTTATGTATCGCGTGTGCAACCATATGGCACTAGAGAAGTTGTTGATGAAAATAATATAAGAGAGAAAAAGAAAATTGTTGACTTGTTTCAAAGAGCACTAGCATTTCCAACGTCATCACCCATAAAAACTACTCGTAGTTCGTACTGAAAATACGAAGAAACTTACAATTTTGTACTATTTAAAATAAATTATGTAATGTTTTTCAGTTTTGAATATATTTTCGTTCTAAATACGAGTATCGTAGTATATACTCTCCTCTAATTTTAATATATCATATATGAGATAAAGTTAATTATATTTAACTTATAATAAAATATTAATATTATCAATATGTATAAAATATTATATTTTTATTGAAATGATGACATATATCAATTTTATACAGTTAGCGACAAATGTCGGGGAAAACTTTTTAGTGTTACACTTTAATCATCTAATTGAGCTAACAGGGCCACCCCTGCTTCAATCCAGAACGATTCATCTTTATCTGATGGAAGTTTTATGTACATTACGAAATTTGTTGAATGTCCCGTGGTTGACAAAACACCCCGTCTTTCACTTGTATTGTATACAGGACAAGTGTAATGCTGATATACTGACATTTTTGTATCCTCGGAAGGCTTTAAATAAATTACAGGAGCCACAGCGAATAAAATTTTTGGCATAGACGTATCCAATGCTTTTTTTTCTGGGTTCCATCTTGCCCCGTCGATAAACAGGCCGTATGCATAGCATCCATCCTCAGGAGGTGATGTATACTTATCATGTAATCCTTCCATCATTTCAAAATCAAACTCGACATGGTCAATCGGAACAGTATATTTTCTTGCAAAGTTTTGCAAATTTCCCGTTAAAAAGGCAGCAGAAAAGTACAGCCCAGGAAACCAAAATGCTGGAGGAGCTTGTGTATCAAGCCACTTTTGAAAAAATGATAAGCGATCCAAGAAATCGTTAATATATCCTCCTAATGGTTTTAATGAGGGATAACTGTTGTCAGCCCACAATTGAGGTATACGCCCATAAAACAAAGAGTTTCCTAATTTTTCTAATTGTTCAGATAAAACAATAATCCCTTTCATTCCATCCATTGTGTTTTGCAGCGAAACTTTGATAATCTTGTTTAATTTATTGTATCGCATTAATTCTTGGACCAGAACAGTGTTCATTGATTGATTCCATTTTATTGGATATTTTAATTCGGCTAGCTCCATATCGAATTCTGGTGGAAGTTTTATAAGGTTTGCATGTGCAACATCATACGTCACATCTTCTTGTGATTTTTGGCCCTCCTCACCGCCACCAGAGGATGATTGCGTCAACAATATAGAGGTAAATAGGGTGTTTGTGTAGCCCATGTCTTTTGTGATATTCGCATTTTCATGTAAATTAAATACTTCTGGGTCAACTACTAAAGGTAAATTTTCGATGAAAGCTACAAATCCTTCATAATTTGTGTCTGGGGGCATTTGCCATTCTCCAGATGGTGACAATTTATGGCCATCATTAAGCACATCTGGTTTATAAAAATTCTTCAAAATTGCCATTAATGCACGACGATCTTTATCATCCGTTACTCGCCCACCGTAATTACACTGTCCAGTACTATAATTTAATGCTTTGTATGGAATTTCGTCGTACAACTCTAGAAATATCTGAAGTTGCTTCACGGATATTTTCAAGTCTGACTCGTTAAACTCGTACGGATTGTTCCAACCTAATGCTCCAAATTCTCTTCTTTCTTGCACTAAAGCATGGAAAAAGCAAAGTCCGTATATTAGCCGCCTAAACACTGGGCCTAAAGATTCATCAGAAAATGTATATCCGAAGAATTCAGGGTCAACAATTGGATCCATGAAATATGAGCCTAGCAAATTTGCACGTAATCCACTGGGTGGTTCAAACGTCATTTTAATTGCATTTTGCAAAATTGAAATTGGAAAGCCAGGATCTGGGTATGTAGTTATCCATAATCTGAAATCTGGATGCACATTTTCAACATCAAAACTTTCACAGACTCTTTCCAGTGATGGCATCCAACTAATTGCCAAATGAGCATTTTGCAAAATAACCCATGAACCATCACTTTGTGCCATATCCATTAATTTTTCTGCTTTTGGGCCTTGGCCTTGCCCTAATGAAATCATGTTATATGCTGCATTAGAGTCATCTCCAAATTTTTGGACTGCCCCAGTTGGATCTGATCCAGCTGAAAGAACAAATACTAGTGGCGTTATTGCGGTGGAATCATCAAAACATAATTTCAAATTAAATGTTGGTGGTTTCACATATTTTTCCCCCATTTCTTGAATCACAAAATTTTGGCACGCTGTAATAACTTTATCAGGTCGTATACATCGTAGTACAAGTAACTTTTGGAGCAACGTTAATTTATCATTCCATGAGCCTGGAATTGGAACAGCGTGGGCATTTGAAGCATCATAAATTTCTCGAAACTTGTCAGTAAAAGTTTCAAAATGAGATTTAAATCCATCAAAAGATTTCAATTCACTTAGCCTGCATATCTCATCCCATGATTTTGTGCTTAACCATTCCGGGGCTGGGTTTGGGTGTGGATTGTCACTACCAACACCCCCAGTCAATAAAAAGTACCATTCTGATGAATCAACCTCATTTCTTCCCATTTTTATTCTAATTGATAGTAAAAAAGAGAACAGGAGCTTGTCTTTCTCAAGCAGAGATCTGCAAATATTATTGTATAACGAATATGTAAAGTGATGTTCAAGTATTTGAAGTCGTTCTGTAACATCACTTGCGCCTTCACTTGTTCTAATGCTGTTAATAAATAATTTTGCAAACCATTCCAATGCGTATTGATATGTTGGTTCAACATTAGCCAAATCGGCAATACAAAAGTATAATATTTGTGAGTGATATGCTATTGGGATATATCCTTTTCGAACTAAGTCGATTTTCTTTTCTGTTGCATCAACGACTGCTTGCTTTTCTTTGATATCTATACTAATCTCTTTTGACATATTTAAAGCTTTAATGGCGCTTGCATCTTCTAAAATATTGCCTTCGGACGTTGAAAGAATATGAAGAATTTCGTCTTCAACATCTTTTAACGCCTTTGCATTTTCTGCACCTTCAACAATAAGCCGTTCTTTCTCTTCAGCTAATTCGGGTCGTTCTTCTTTTACTACGATCGCAAGCAACTGATCTTGTAATCCTTCTGGCGTTATCATAAAATTCAACAATGTTACCTTCACAGATACCTCAGGTAAATAATGTGGATTTGTAAGTTTCGTAGTAATATAAAACCGAAAGCTATCGGAGTATTCTACGGTGCTATCACCAAGACGTATACACATTACACCACCCTGCTTAAATACAGCTTTTTGTAATAATGGTTCCAATGTTGGATCTAAAATTTCTCCAACATTTTCTAGCAAGATAGGGGCACCAAACTGCACGGCATTTTCAATTGTTCGCATATATTGACTTTGAGTCAACTTAACCACTTTCAATGCATTTTCTCGCTCTAAAGAACGTATCCATTTATTTGCTTGACCTTGAGGATCGATCATGAGTGGCCAGCGGCGGGAATTGAAGACAACAATTGCATTGTCAACGGAGAAACTATCGGTTGGCAAACCTTGGGCATTCCATTGTCTGATTATAACAGGATCTCCTAGTGTACGTAACAAAGATGGGTTCTCTGCACATGGAATTTCTCGTTTTTTGCATAAATCTGCCCAATCTTTTATAATACCGCTTCTGTAGCTAGCGGTAAACGCTCCCAAATATGCTATTAAACCTGCTGACATCAACACATTTCCTGTAACATTTTCATAGTCATCAGATAATTGTGCTACTGCGACAGTCCACCTGGATTGCTCTCCCCCAAGGCCATCAATTAGCTGTTTGGCCCTGACAAGTTTCTTTTCACAAAGATCAACATCTTCTTCTAACTGTTCTTTTTTTGCAGTAGCTTCTGAAAACGCCATTTCCAGCTGTGCCAAATTATCTTTCACTTCTTTTAATGCAGCTTCTTTTTTGCCCAGGGCATCTAATGTGACTGTCAGTTCAGCTTCAGTTTCTTTTAACTTTTCTTTTTTTGGCCCTACAACCTTAGCTACACGGTCATATGCCTCCATTGCCCGCACCCATTTACATAAACCATGAGCAGCAACAGAGGCTTTTTTAACCCTATCCGGCTGAAAGTCTTCATTTGGAATAAATTTTTTTCGCAAAATTTTAATAATTTTGGGGTCTATGTTATCTTTATCATAATCTTTCAGCCTTTGGATGAATTTGCTATCATTTAAAAGATGTTTTTTTGATGGACCCCAGTAGTCTAACACTTTTTTCGTTCCTCCCTCTGGGTCCTTAATTTTATCAGGCTTTACTTTCATCATTTGACAAACGGCTGATAGTGTCAAAATTACACCAGCAGGCGGAGACTTCATGTTTTTTACCTCGTCAATATCAGATTTTTTCAATGTATTCAGCGCTTTTAATGCGCTTTCAAGTAGCGGAATAGCCTCTGCAAGATCATCTTCGCATTCTTTTTTCATTTTGGCACAAGAATCTGCTTGAACCTTAACCACGGCAGCTTCAGCGCCAACGCTTTTCTCCATCTTTTTCACTCCTGGAAGTTTCTCCTGAATATCAATCATCAGTGCGTCGGTTTCTTTTTTTGCCTCTGCTAAAATTGGAAGCTTCGCAGTCAGTTCATCCTGCATTGCACTTACCTGCTGTGCCGCAAATGCCAACTTCGTCAGGCCATTGGCATAACGGTCCTTAGCTTTCATAACTTTACCACGACAAATTGCTAGGTTATCGCTGAAACATTTAATTAATTCTAGATAAGAGGTGGGTGTGACGTAGTTAATACGTTTTAACTCTTTTCCGAATTTGATCGATAAATCCCTTACACTATCATGCATATATTGACACGTTTGGACAACTTGGGTGCGAATAGTATCTTCCATTTCAATTGCATCGAAAAACTTTTGGGCAACAGCTACTAAAGCATCTTTTGGCCATGCAAAAAACCAATCGATGGTGGTATTATTTACTAATGCTGGAAATTTTCTTAATCGCTCCCTAAAAGCATCACCAATGGGACTAAATGCTAATACAACGTGTAGCTTTTCCTTTGTTCGTTCAAGATATTTGATGAATAATTCAGCATTTGACATATTTTTTACGTTTGGGTCTGTCTTTAAAACAGTCCGCATTGCATCAATAATAGCAGCTTTGTCATCGACACCAAATATATTTGGTACCGATCCAGAATTCAGTAAGCTATTAATATTCTCAATAAATATTGGGTATTTGACCTGCGTATCACTAAACAAAAATACCATATCCTTTTTCCCTGTACCTGCTGATATCAAAATCTCTTTCAGATCCTCCAGCCAGTCAACAACAGCATAATTTTTCGAAAGTTCAATCTGCTTTAAATTGTAATTGCACATAAATGCTGCCAGTCTACTTAAACTTTGTCTGCCGCTGCCACCCACACCTACTAACAAAGCACATCCTCCAGGCATTGCAATAACTCTTGAAATCCTCGAAACATGTTCTATTGCAAAAACAAATAATACTAAATCCATCTTTGTTTTACTTTCTTGGTTATATAATTCTAAATTTCCTGTGATTTTATTTACTAAATCTTCAACGTCTTCGATTTCCACATATTTAGGCACTGCAGCGTTTATGTCTAAATAATTACCGAAGAAGAGGCGTCTATGTGCAGATAAATCACCTATTTCTTCTCCGCTAGGATTAAGAAAGCCAATCAATTCATCTAATGATGTATTAAAAATGTTAGAAGATATAGTTCTTATTATCTCCATAAATGTCTCTTTATCTGACAACTCAAGCAATCGATCCATGATTACACGCGAAGACTCATGGATCCATAAGCGTCGTAATGCATTTGTATCAAACGATTCGTATGGCTCCACCATGCAAATACCTTGTATTATTTTAGAAAAATCGCGCAGATTGAATGTATAGTGTGATTTTTTTGGTGTTGGTAGTAAATTCATTTGTGATTGTTTATAAACGCTTAGCGTTGCTTGTATTATGGAGCCTATGTTTTCAGAAATTTCTGAACTAAAATTTAATCGCTTCATATTCCAAGTCATCAATGTCGTAAAAATGTTAATAATATCATTTTCATGAAAATCTGTTATACAAAGGACACTGAAATGCCTCATCATTCTTGGGGTGATTGCGTTTCTACCTCCTCCCGGTGGGCCCATGGCACAGATTAGTTGCACGTCTGCCAATGCATGAAAATCTTTCTCTTGAATATCATACCAACCACCATTGTCTACCATCTGTCGAAGTAATTCAATTGGTGGCTGAGCCCCGTATTCCTCCACTTCAGGCATATTTAAGTCATCAATAAATACAACTGCTTTGCATCCAAAAGCTGGGCCATATATGCCCCTTCGCCTTTTATCCAGTTTTTGGTCAACCTGATCCTGTGTTTGATTTGCACTTGTTTTTGCTGTAAACGCAATTTGAATTGGTTTATAAACCTTTTGGTCTAAATGTGAATTAAGTACTGTGTTTATAAATACTGATTTGCCTGTCCCTGTTGGACCACAAACAAGCGCGGTGAAGCTGTGTGTGATCAAAAGGTCTAATAATACTCCAAGCTGTGCTGTAATAACATTAGGAACCACAATAGAACTAAAAGAAGATTCCATACTTGGCAAAGAGGTGTCTATTTGCGCACTCCAATCCTTCCATGATGAGTTTGATGGCACATAAGAATAGTCATATACAGTTTTTTCTGCAGGCATTGGATTGCTAACTTTGTATTGTTTTTTCATTGGATTTTTCCAATTGCGTAACAATAACAAAGTTCTTACACCTTTCATTTCCGTCTTGTCAATAATAGTTGAATCCTTTAAAAATTCAGGAAAAAAGTCATTGAATTTCTTACGTCCTTCTTCATCGGCAGTGGCTCCAATAGACCAAACTATTGAAAATAGAATTGTACATTCAATTGTTTCGCGGCGTAAAGTAATCATATTTGCTGCCTCTTGTGACATATACTTTTCTTTAACACTCATTCCAGCGCCCCCAGCGCCGTCAGAATTTACTAAAATTTCTTCAAATATAGATTCCATCAATCTCAGCGTTGCAACGACCAAAGTTTGGTCATGAACGACAACTTGTTCATTTACCATTTTTCGAACAAAGCAAATGCATGGATCAATTAACCATCCGCACAATTTACGGATAATATCCGCTTGATCTGCAGTAATAGTCCACGGTCGCGAATCATCTGGTCTTACAACGTTACCGTCCTCATCCACGCTTGATGGCAATTCTATGAATGCATCTATCCAAGAGTCTAAGCAAGGTTGCCAGCCCATACGAAATGGTTCCATGTATACTACTCCAACGCGACTAACAGTTGCTGGAGAAGCAACTTCCAAGTCCATTGGTTCAAAAATCATACTCATTGTGTTCGACATAGCCATCATTTCTCCACTCATAAGACATAACTTTTTATTATCATCTAGAACAGTATTCATATTTTCAATCCATATAGCATCAACCGGTCCATCAAACCAAACCCATTTTAAATCTTCGGGGTTCCCAATTTTAGGCGGTTCTGCTGCATAATTTCTATAACTAATTGCTAAAACACCATCTGTCCATTCGTGTGAAACTGGGTCAAATTGACCGTAAAGTTGGCCCATCGTGATGGATTTAGGATTAATTATTGTGTAATAAACTTTGTTATATTTTTTGTCATCTGGGTATTGTTCATGAAGCGTCGACAGTGTAGCCGCCAACATTTTTAAAGCATTCGATTTTGCAGCAAAGGGTTCTCCAACAACCATAAATCCATGTCTAACTATCATCATTTCATATATTTCAAACGTTTTGCTCAGAAAATAATCTGTTGGCTGGAGAACCTTCTTTTTTATTTCATCTTTCAAAACACGTAACATAACATCCCGGTCTACTTCGTCTAAGACAACCCCAGGAAATAAATCACCGACTATACCCTTAAACAGTGGAACATCAGGTGCTAAAAATTTTGGTAAATTTACATCAATAATGGACCTCAAACATAACTTACTTTCGTCTTCTTCCGGGAATTTAGATTTTAAATTACCAGCAGCACGTAACACAGCAATAACAGCTCGCATTCCATAGTCATAATGCCTTTGATTAGATAACTGTTCGGAGCAAAGTTTGTAGGTCATTACTATTTTATTTGCCATTGGACCCCCTTCTAAATATCCCATACTGTAAAGAATAATTTCACCAATCATCGCATAATCGGGAACCA
>JACKZZ010016303.1_pt1 | contig 20241 bp, 14 predicted proteins | sample 8027871 | NCBI WGS metagenome assembly JACKZZ01 (sample SAMN15724774, study PRJNA655200) | protist metagenome | isolation source: fluorescence activated cell sorting (FACS) single amplified genomes of... | place: USA: West Boothbay Harbor, Gulf of Maine | collected 2000-07-19
CGGAATTGCACCATTCTACCCATACGTACGCTACATACAAACAGGAAATCGAGAAGCTCGTAGGCGCAGCCGGCCATTCGGTCACAATCAAAAGCATGGAAAAGCTAACCTGCGAGAAGGCAATGCAACTGCAGCTCGAAGCTATGACAGAAATGGAGAATTTCGACTTGCGAAATCGCAATCGCTTTGCGCTCTTCATGTGCAGCAAGAAGTCTACCGTCGACTCCATTGCCTCGCATGGATTTCGATCGCCTAACGAAGGTCAGGACGGTATCAAGTTCGCTATCGACGCGAACAAGCAGTATGCGCTACTCTGCGACGTCTATTGTGGCAAAATCTGGCATACCGAGAATCCAATGCACAGGTATACTGGGCAAGAGAATCTGGACTGGTGGGGATATAACGTGCTTCTTTTGAAGCCGAGCGAGCGTCCCATGAAAGGTGAGGCCTACGATATTTTCTCGGAGGAGCTGTATGTGTTTGATGCTCGTCTCATTGTCCCGCATTGCTTGGTCGAGGTGGAAGTCAAGAAGATAAGCGACATGTCGGACTTCGGTATTCCAGCGTATTGGAAGTCGAGCGAGGAGAAATTGGCGAACACGTATCAATGGAGAGTGGTGCCCGTGCCGAGCCAAGGACAGGAGCACGACGCCTTGCGAGAAATCTTGCGACCTAAGGGCACACTGGGTGGACGTGATCAACAAAGACTTGGCTTCGTTGGTGGCAGGTACAGTGGCTTTGACCTGCATCAAGCGTGGCGCATCGAAAACATGAGTTTATGGAAAAAGTATCTGGCAGAGCGGACCAACATCGAAAAAAACGACTTCGCTATCTTAAAAAAGTGCAAGATCCGAGTCAATGAGCTTAAGGTGCGGGATGCTCTATTTCGAGCTTATAAAAACCTACCATCGGGAAACTCGATCAAAGGCGAGATAAACGAAGTGTACCTTACGCATGGTACAAAGCCTGGGACAGTGTTAAAAATCCTTAACAACGGTATGAACGAGCGTTTCAGTGGAGGTTTATTCGGCTGTGGGACTTATTTCGCGGAAGACGTGGCCAAGAATGACCAATACGTGCTTCCCGATACCAAGTACAAATCTCCGGTCGAGGTCGTCCCGCTTCACACTCGATTGTTTGATGGCTGTCATCTCAAACATCCCAACAGTGACATCTTTTACGTCTTCGTTTGTCGTGTCTGCATGGGTCATTATCAAATCACCAGAGACAGTGAAGGTACCAGAAAGGAATGTAACGAGATTCAGGGTACTGATCCACCAGTGCTTCATCATGGGTTGTTGGCGGAGACGGGTACTCAGAGTCAGATCAGTCGTTTCCGAGAGTTCATCATGTACCACAGCGATCGCATTTACCCGGAGTACTTGCTGGCCTACAAGAGAGTGTGAAGTTTAGAGTTGTCTGAGTTCTTAGTCTTTCATGCTAATTTCCAAGAAAGTAAATCATGTTGACTTTATATCTGCGAGTAAGATTGATCGACGTCATTCTGTCCGTCAAAATGAACGCTTACTCGTTGAAACTAGGAACGAGAGATTAGGGGTACTAGAAACTGCTTTTCAGTTAAAGCAAGACGAGTGAAGTGCATGGCTTACGTCAGGAAAGTGAAAACAAGAAGACTTTATGCAGAAATGTCCCTCGATTTTATGTGTGAGACTCAAAAATTTTATGTATCGTATTGTAAGGCAAGCTTGTTGTTTGACTATAGCATCGCAGTCTGTATAGAACCGCTCCCACAAGCGCCAGTGGATAAGCTTCTGATGGTTTCCCATGATCAGTCTCGTGAGTAAGAACAAGCCTATTCGCGGAGGCCAAACCAAGAGGAGCAAAGCCCTGCCATCGTGGAATCATGAATACCCGATATTTCTAGTAAGTCATGTGTTCTCGTCCTTTCCAGCGCAGATGGAAGAATGCGACCACTGTGTTTGGGTAGAACAGTAGAGTGAAATGAAACGATCGCTATGGATTCAAAGTTGTTCTTTTTCCTTTTCTTATTCCGTCACGCACGCGTGGTTGCTTTTTCAACTTTTGTCCTTTGCGAGTGCACCAACGCAAGTTAATTCCTAGAAATCCGCCACGCGTGATGCAAAATCGCTGCCAGCGAGATAAGTTTCAGCGACTCCATCCAGTTTAATCCCTTCTCGCAGCAGCTACAGGATCTAAGTGACAAAAAAAATCGGAGCTAAGACGGGGCCGGGTCATCGGCGGAACATCACCATCATCAGCTTTAGTCGAGACAGCATGGACGATCCCTCTGAACAACTTCGCCGGAACGCGAAGTGTCAAAACTGCTGGAAGCGCACGGAGCCCGCCCACTTGGCTTGGCAGTGCCCCTTCCCAGAAGTTAGTCCTGAAACGCGCCTCGAGAGACTGATCGATCGTCACCCCAAACTCGCCAAAGTATGGGCCGAGGAATATCTGGAAATGAAGCAGCCAAGACAGAACGCTCTGGGCCAGCAGGGACGGCGTCCGCAGGGCAAGTCTGAACAATGTTTGCGTGACGAACGAGTTGATCCGTTGGAAGAAGGCGAAATCAGGCGACAGTTTGAGAAGAAGTTGGACGCTTCGCTGACGAACGATCAGAGAAAAACCCAGTACGAGCGACAGATGGGGGCTATGTGGAGCGGCGAATCAAACGAAGAGCGCGCTTACGACATGGTCGAATCAATGAGCGTGGCAGATGAGCGAGTAGCGGACGTCGCTCGAGTTGAAGAGAACCCAACCTGGAGTGAGGAAGCACGACAAGCAAACAAGCAGTTCGCTCTAATTGATGGCGTGCCGCCCTGTATTCACTCGAAACGTCAGCTTGTGCGAGCAAAACTAGGAGGACGAGCGCTGTTCGGCAGAGATGCAAGAGCTCCTGCAATGAAAAATAGCGACACTGGTATAGATTCTTATTGTTTTATCCGCCTTAACTTCACACTGACGCGTATGATTTGGATCTATTCTACCTTCTGCATCCCTACGCCGTGCATACTTCGGCCAAATCCTCGAGACACCAGAATCACACTAAGACATCATCCTCGAGATCGCTATTGAATCACGCTTAGGTAAGGCAGATGAAAGTCCAGAAGAGAAGACGTCGACGGCTATCGCTGTTGTAGAGCATCCTCTCGAAACTCCCGAAAGAACGCAGCTTCAGTATCGTGTGGCTCTCAAAGACGAATATTGCTTCCCGGGTAACGAATGCCTTGATGGACTGCGACCGGACCTGCGCGAAGAGCTGGGCACTGCAATGCTGAACCAATTGGAAAAGCGGGAACAAGACCGCCAATGGACGAAAATGTTCACGCATCCAAAAGACTACTGCAAAGGCCCGATTACACACGGCCCTTCGAAATTTGTAAACGATTCTACGACGCATCACTTCATGGTACGCTTCGAAGAGTGCTACTGCCATGAGTCCTTCCAGTCACCTACTGATGATCGCAGTGCGCCATTTGTTGGCCACTTTAAAGCGAACTGCCTAGCGCAACCGATCTGGTCTGGTTCCCAAGGGGTCTCGAGGTCGCGATCGCACGCGTTAGAGCCGTTCCTTGGCCCGTATGATGTGCATCTTATGGACTGGGAAGTGCGCGATCTCACCAAGTTCGGCCAGGATAACTTGAAAAAGCTGCGAGTCGACAAAAACACAATCCTGAAGACATTGGAGCGACCAGGCATAATTCTGAGATGTCCACAGTTTCCCGAGCTGCGAGGGAGAGTTTGCGTTGTCAGCCCCTACTTCCAAACGATGTACAAGCGAGACAAGTTGGACCCGTTGCGTCAGAAAAAGATTGGTGGGCAATGCGATCGAGCTGATGGAAAGAATAAGGTGTACGCGAAACTAGTAAATTATGTTTCTGACTTTGAGCGCTTCTACTTTCTTGACAAGTTCGTTGTACTCAAGGAAGAGGACATATACTTCCTCGGTTGGGAGAGGTCAGCATTACGGTTCGACAATATAAGGATCAATGACGCGACTCCTGAAAAACTGAAGAAGAGACTGGTTGCGCCGAAATGGCATCTAGGCATTCCCGGTCTCGGTGCGGTTAATCCAAGGAGCTTACAAAATGAAGTAGCGACGCAACTCGATGCCTGGATGAAGGCAGCAACGGCCAGAAGCAAGTCCAAAAGAGAGAAGTCGCCAGGACATTGGTACGACGCGCAAATCGAAGTTGCGAAGGAGAAGCTTCAATCAGCTCAGAAACGAGAGAAGGAGCTCCGTAAGCAGGTCGAAATCGAGTCACCTGCTGCGTCAACTCTCCATCGCGAAACATCAACGAGTCAAAAACCAAAGAAAAAGAAGGGGGCTCGAGCGGGATCCAATATCGGTACATCGTCGGACAGCGATAGCAGTTTCTCGGGGTTCTCGGCTGATTCTGATGACTTGTCCACCAAAGAAGACGCGGCGATCGAAAGGAACAACGATGAGAAATTTACGGCAGGTGCCCAGTCGTCTCAGCCGTCGCGCTCTCATCTTTCTGGCAAGCTAAGGTCGGTGACGCAGGAAAAGAACAAATATGAAATGAGACTTAGAAGTTTGAAGCGAAAAAAAGAACTAGCCGGGGCAGCGCAGTTGAAAGTCAAAGTTCTGCATGGAGAGGAGAATCGCTTCCAAATACGAGGCAGAGTCCGGTCGCGCTCTGCAATCAACACTACCCGTTCTGCCCCTCAAGTTGAGTCGCTCCGTTCCAATTCGATGGATAGTCGTGAGCACGTCGACTTCTCTCGAGAATTGTTTCCGCTTGTGAAGGTGTGCGAGAATTGTGGCGCTGTATCGCATTGTGCTAACGATTGTTTGTTCACTCAGGCATCGTCTTTGGACTCTCCGGCTTTTCGGGAGAACTCCCAACCAATGCACAGAGAATTCAAAATCTGCAGGCCGCTGTGGGTGCAAAGCGCTCTATGGACAAGCGATTTTATGCGGAAAAGAGCAAAGGAACGCAACGCACGGCAAGCGCTCTTAATTGAGTATGTGGATTCTGCGCGCGCAGTTGGGGAAGACACTGCAAAGGCAAAAGAGCAAGCTCTCGGAATCGAGAATCCACGTGCCCTCAGAAGTCAGCAGTTCAAAACCTTCGATAAGGAAAAGTACCTTCCTCTAGACGAGGAAAGAGAGCGCATGGGCGAAGGAAATCCAAGAGGACACGAGCAGGAGGAGGGCGAAACGGAAAGCAGCGACTGTGAGTCTCTCGCGCCGATTGATCCTCGAAGCTTGGCGAAATCCTTTCTTGGTTCATACGGTGGAATGTTTGGTGAAGAGTTGTACTAGATCGAAGAAGGATCGAAGCAGGATCGAAGTGCTGGGCTCGGAACGACGGGATGCTACGATCAAAAGAACAGCGCAACCGATCGCAAGGCCACGTGTGATTCATATGACACATAAAGTATGGACATCGCACCCAGTCGGCCATCTGTTTTAACTTTTCGTTATACACGTGCCCCCAGCGTTTCCCCATGATCAGTATCGTGAGCGAGACCAAATCGTGATGTGTTCTTGATGAGTCAGGCTAGTGTGTCAGCATGATGTTGCGAGGAGAGTCGAAGACAGCCGCAGTGGGTTTGAGTAGAGCGGCCTAAGAGAACAGCGTCCGAGTTGAAGGAAGAGATGATAATACTTCCTCACGAACCAGAAAGCCCATAGCTTGCGAAAAGGATTATTGAGAAATCTATTCCAAATTCTGGAACACGACGTGAAATAGCAGAGAACGAGTCTTCGGTGCCCTGTGAACTCTCTGGCTACCAATCTAGTGATAGAGGAAGGAGGACAACGTTCCACAAATTTAGTGGTAAAGGAAAAAAATCAGACACAATCTGTACTTAGATTGATACGAACCGAAAAAAGATGAAAGGCCTTTTCAACCAGCCTCTGGGAGGTAACACTCCCGAGGGTCCACGTCCGTTCTCCCTACAAAATTACGGTGGGAATTACGGGAACTCGAACGCGTCGCAGAATTACGGCAACTCGAATGGATCGCCCGACTCGAGCTACCGGAAGCCTGACACGCAGCACAAGCACCGTAAGAGCGAGGATCACATCGCGTCGTTCCGAAGCTACCTATCCGACTTGTTGAAGGAGACCGACGAATTTCAGCTGGAGAACGAAAAGCTCAAGGAGGCCTTAGTAAAGCTAAAACGTGACCTGATTCACCAGCGGAAGGAGAAGCTCCTCGTCTGTTTCGATCACAACCAGGGCGTCCTCATGGGATTCGTGTTCGGGGAGTGGAAGCACGAGACCTTCCAAGGACGGAGACTGCGCCTGGCGAAGGAACTAGAGCATCGGTCGGAGGAGATGAAGCAGCAGATGGAAGATCGACTCAGGATGCTGGAGGAGCAGGCGACGTCCAAAGTCGCGATTTTCCAGGGCGAGATGGAGAAAATGAAAACGAAGCACAAACAGGAGATCGAGCTGAGGGACTCCGCCCTTCTGCGTTCCGAGGAGGAGTTGTCGAAAAAGGAGCAATTGATTTCCGACCTGCAGCTTAAGCTCGCCAAAATGGACACCTTCCTTCAGACCGTCGCAGAGCAGAGCGAAGCGGTCAAGGAGCTCGCTCTGTCCGCGCGAGGAGAAATCGACTCGTCCAACCCCAAAGGCAAGCACTACGTGGTCGTAACGAAGCCCTCCAACGAATCGTTGTCCCAGAAGAATGCAACCGAATTTGTGAAGGATTCCCTGCACGACATCCTGGCCAAGGTGGACTCGCGTTACATGCCGCGAATGATCAAGAATCCGATGTCCCCGGTCGTGGTCTCGCGCTTGGACGAGACCGAGGACGTGACCCCGGCTCACGCGACCATTTTGGACGGAAGTCAGTATCTGCAACAGGGTGCGCAACATGGTGCGGCCAATGGCACGAGCGTCACAAACGGCACCAGCGCTGTTCATGGAAATGGCACGGCCAACGGCACGACCAAGCAGGGTACTCGCACGCCTAACGTTGCGCAGGCTTACACTCCCGTGAACCTCACGCCGAGACTCTCCACGCCCCGGCTGATGGCTATCAGGACCAACTTCAACGGCAGGCCCCTGACTCCGTTGCGACAGCAGTGAAACAGCCCATAGTCACGGATAAAACGAACGTACTTATCAGAGGGACGATTCAACGAGCGTCGAGGAATGCCAATGCGAGAACGGATATCTTCTTCCCGATATCCGATATTCTGTATCGAAGAACTAGACCGAAAAATCAATTCCAGTGGAAAGCAAATCCAGAGTACGAAGAAGCATGCACAAACGATTTCACAAAGCTATTTACCTTTCAATCTTCCTAATGACCAATACTTGCGAGCAGGGCGATAGGATATCAGCCGTATGAAGAGAAGTTTCACACAAATGTATCTGTTTCTTTGATATTGACTCTTGCTAATGTACTAATTTCCATACTAAACCAGGACTCTAGGCAGAATAAGAAAAAATCTTTCATGCTCTATGAAACGACAGTCGGCTCGAATAGTCGTTCGGGGGGATCGTTTCAGATATCAAGACAACTTGCATATTACTGTTGACTTTTGTACCTAACTTTTTATCAGCTGAAGTAAAACACGATTTTGTCAACGAGGAGGTAATGCTGATGCGTCCTCATCTGAATCGGGATTTCCGTGACGATGAGCCGCACGGCACTGGCGGAAGAGTGAGTGCGACCACGGTCGAACATTAACTCTGAAGTCGATAAGCAATTTCCGGTCTAGGCAACTCAATGTATACTCTCTAACCGAACTCCTTTTATGACCCAGGGATCACGCCCGCTTTGCGGCCGTGCGATGAACATCTCTCCGGAAATGTGATTCGGCGGTATGGAGGGCGTTATATCGGGCTTGAGTGCGTCATTCTTTGAGGAAACCAAATATGGGCAGGTTCTGCGTGTTCGTGTTCTTTCATTCTTTTGATAAGAAGGAAAACAGAGCCACACAGCTAAGCCCTCACATCTTGAGACAAGATTTCGTACTACGAGTGCGCCAAAGAGTCACTTGAGGATGTCTCGAGAAAGAACGTGAGTTGAGGATGGTCCGACAGTCGCAGGCATCCGGTCTTCTGCAATTCAACGAAACATAGAAACGGAAGTCCACGCGATCCGAGCGAGGTCTGCATTACCGCCTCTAAAATGGTAAAAGCTGTTCTTATCAATAATTAAAAATTTGGAAATGGCTCCTCGTAAATCTGCGCGATCTGTGTCTTCTTCGAGCGGCAGCAGCAGTGGCTCGGATTCGTCCGGAAGCCCGTCTGCTTCCCCGACACCCACGAACCGCACCGACAACGTCGTTGAAGACGCTCCTCTCTCCTCTTCGGAGTACTGTACCGCTTCCAGCGCCGCGGTAGCCACTGAAGCGAAGAAGCCCGGCAAGAGCGGGGGTCTCGACAGCTCTCCCGGAGGCCAGTCGCGTGCTAGCGCCGCGTCCTCTCACAAGTACAGCTCCAGCAAGTACAGTTCGAGCAAATATAGTTCGAGCAGTAAGCACACGACCAACGTGGACGACAATGCCAGTTACATCACGAACCCGCATCTCCATGTCATGCAGAACGTCGTCCCTGCCGGCGACTCTGCGTCGGGCGCCAGCGGGACCGCGACGCTGCCGAAGACTCTGGACGCCTCCGCTAGCAGCGCTAGCAGCTCCGGCGCCGCATCCGGCGCTGCATCCGGCGCTGCATCGTCGAAGAAGTCCCACACTACGCAAAATCGAACGTCCGTCGTCGGCGCCAGCCACGCCATGACGTCCTCGTTCGCGTCCGCAAGCAGCAGCTCGGCGTCGAGCTCCTCGAAGGACTCCAAGGACTCCAAGGACTCGAAGGATGACAAGAGCGCGCGAGCGGAGAGTGCGCGAGCCGGCAGCGCGACGAGTGTGAGCAGGAGCGAAGCCGCCGCGCGGCTGACCGCCAGGAGTGTGGCGAGCGACAAGCGATCCGAGCTGTCCAGCGAGGCGCCCAGTCGACAACCCTCGATTCGAGGCTCGAAGACGGCAGCCAAGATGGCAGAAGCCATGGGCGACAATGCTGCCGACAATCTTGAACGCCGAGATGACGCCAGTCTGGCGGGCAGGAGCAGCAGCAGTCGGGCCGACTGTCGGGCCGTCGTCGCCGTCGGCGAAGATGTCGAAAAGCCGTCGAAGGTGCACGACTGGCTGGACAAGGCCAGCGACCTTAATGGGCCGATCATGTCCGGTGCGCACCATACCACGCCGCCCGACAGCGCACAGGGGTCGAATGCGTCCGACGAAGAAACCGTGAGGAAAGAAAAGAAGAGAGAGAAGTCCTCGAAGGAGAAGTCTTCGAAGTCCAAGTCTCCGCGAGACAAGTCGCCCCGTGATGACAAATCGCGCGATGACAAATCTCCTCGTGAAGATACGAAAGAGAAGACATCCTCCCGTAGAGAAGACACTTCCCGTAGAGAGCAAAGTTCCCGAAATCTGACGGGCTCGGGCGGATCGCGCAAGCCGAGGGTATTGGAGCGCGCGCCGGATATCCAGCTCGGAAACCGCGCCTCGAGCAAGGAAGTTGCGAAAGCAGGCGAAGATATCAAGGCGATGGGAGAAGAAATCCGCAAAAGACTCGAGGAGGGAGACTTCGCGAGGCGGTTCCGGGAAGCCATTGAAAAATGCTCAAGGGAGCGCATCGTGCCGCCATGTATGCTATTGAGAATTGCCAAAATATGACCTACGTCATTCTACGCTTGATTTTGGAAATTTCGACAATCCAAACTTCAATATCGCAAAAAAACTCCAGTTCCAACGATCGCTGCGATGGTCCAAGGAAAGGACCCGCCTTCTGGTTCTTCGACGGCCGATTCCAAAGCTGGTCCGGTCCGTGTTTACCTTCAGAAGTACATAAACTCGTCGCTGGAAGAGGAAATCGCCGCGCTGTTGGCCAGTTCCAGCGATAGCTCAGATCTGACAAAGGAAGTGTCGAAGATATGTAAAAATCTGTAATGGGTCAGGAGCGATGGAGTGATGAGTCAACCGAGTATGGTGTTCGCATTGGCGATGCCGCAGTTCGCGGTCGAGAGTTCAGTGCAGTGTTGTCGTCCTCCTCTGCAGTTTAAAGGAGGTGTCAAGAAGACTGTAAATCCACGAATCTAAGGCTGAAAAAGTGAGCCCAAACGCCAAGAAAAAATGCCAGCCCTTTTGCTGGCCGAGTACGCGAACCCGGCGCTTTCCGCCGACGAGTTGCCTGCGGTGGTTCCTCTCGTCAATCGCTCCGTCCTCACGCCTGCTCCGAAGACGAGTTTCGCGATGCAAACCTTGTACACGCCGGATACCGTGAATAGCTTTCAGAGCAACGTTCTGGCCGACGCGCGACCCAACGAGATCGAGCTCAAGGGAAGCATGGATCAAGGGAAGACGTCGTTTCTAGAAGACGATGTGGAGGACTACGAGCCGCGTTCGGCTTTGCTTAGTCTGGAGAACGAGGATGCTACGGACGAATTCGGGGGCCCCCGGATGCAGCGCGTCCACGCAAATCCGTTCCCAACAATGGAAAGTATGGGCGAGATACCCGTGCTCCTCGCCGGACTTCTGTACCAGAGTGTGTGCAAGGGGTACTATTTGACGGGCTCGGATTCGAAAGAGAGCGCAAACGCGCGGCAACCGAATCGCAGCGAACCGCGCTCTTTCCTCTAGGTAGAACGGTAGGATGTGAACTTCTGGCACTGGATCGAATTTTGACTTAAGATACGGTTGTTGTTTCAGGCAGCGTAATCTTGTATTCATTTAGGACGTCTTGTCTTGATCTTTTTCAACGAGACTGAACCGCGGTTTTTTCACTGGAACTCTGCTTTAACATTTGTGCAAGAACTGGACAGCTCAGGGAACTTCGAACTCGAGTGGGTGCCTGCTGGTTGTTTGAATTGCGAGAAAGAGTGGGACACAGGATTCTGGAGGTGATGATCGTCGAGATAAGATGTTAGAGTCTGAGAGGGAAGGTTCATTTCCTTGAGAATTTCGTGATAGACCGATTTGAAATGAAAAAGATGGAACCGAACCTCGGAAACAAGATCAGCTTCTGTAGTTCAAATTAATCTTGTCCGCCCTCAATTTGTTTGCTGTTAGACTTCGGCAAGAGGGTTCTTCACATAACGAATTAATCAAACAGCGTTTAGACGACTTTTGTTGGGTTTCTGGGGATAAATGTCACGCCGAGGTAACGCAAACTTCGCGCGACAAGCGCAGCAACCTGCCACACAGGACGCAGTGTTTAAAGAATGTGTGTACAAGGAATGGTATTCTTACTGTTAAATCTGGAATCGCCAAATCGGAATGACGAATCATATTACGTGTGAAACTCAACAGGGTCACGCACGAGTTCAAAGACGTGAAGATCGAAGGATGGGGCGATAAACCACCAGAGCCAAAGGTACCTGCTGCAGCACGGCACTTCGCTCCGCCGGAAGCGCGCGATCAGACAGTCGTGAACATGCGTCCTGCTGGCAAACCAAGTGCAGTTCCTGATGACATAAAACTTGAAAAGTGAAACGCTGTAGTTGACTACTGGAGTCCGTCTGTAGCGAGACTATTCATGTGTTTCGAATATCATCTAACATTTTGCATGCGGTATGAGCTTTTTCACACCACGAGATGCAGACTCTGAGTGCTGATACTGACGCGAGAGACGTCCCGAGAAAAACGGAAGTGTCTTGTGATCAATCAAAAGTTAGATGTATGTCTCTGAGAAAACGGTAGAAAACAGGGTCTGAGGAAAACTCGTCCCAAAAGTGGATGGCTGTATGAACACTGCAGTACGCCACAAAAGTGCGAAATCTACCAGCATGTCTTTGTGGTTGATTTCGCTTCTGGCCGCGACCGGCTATTGTACGCGGATCGCGAAGGTGAAGAACCCCGTAGCAGAGCTGCGATTCGACGTGGTTTTCGCAGACCTTCCACCGGAACAAAGATCTATCTTGGCGTTGAACGCGAATCCGAGACTGAGAGCGAGCCTTTCCGATGCGTTGGCCCATGAAATAGTGCACCAGGAATTCATCGACGTGCAGAGATCATCACCACTGGGTCACATCGGTGACCACATCGGTGAGGTGGATCCCACTGGAAGCAGTTTCGTTCAAAGCGGCTCGGGTCCGAACAGCTGGGATGCAAAGCTAAGAATTCTTATTGCTGACACCAATCAACACGCCGATCCCGTGATAACGGCCTCGCAAACGCTAACGGCGAGTGCAATCAATCAAGCTCTAGAAAGCCATGGGCTCCTCAGAGCGGGCGGAGCGGGGGGAAAAGCAGCAGTGAACAAATTCTACGTGCAGTCGGTCTCCTTCGACGCGAATCACGACAGCCATAGCCTCGACAATGGACACCCTACGCACATCATGGTGGAGGTTCCCCCTGCGGCTCTGATGGAGAGGAGCCGTCCTGCAAGCGAAGACATCGACGTGGCGACATACGCCGATGCCGTGGATGCTGGTCAGTTCCAGACCACCCTGGACGCCAGGCTGGGAAACATCGAGGACGGAATTCTCAAGCTGGCACAGAGACTAAGGGAAAACACGCTGGGATGCACGGCGAAAGTGAAATACTTCGCTGGTACGATCTTGATTTCAGTTTCATGGATCTCTGTCTTCTTTTCCTCCACACGCGTGAAGCTTAGTATGTGTAGAGTGAACTTTCCGACTTTACTTTCCAAAAACAGCTGAGAAAATGGCTCCAAACGCCGCGGTGCTCAGAACGTGGATGGATGAGGCCGCCATGCGCTGCATAGAGCTGTACACCAACATTCTCCTCTACAAATCTGCGCAGGGGGTACTTTGCAATTCGACCGAGTCCGCATTTACAGCAGAGGGTATTAGCGGAACACCCACGACGAAGGAAGCTGTTGCGTTTGAGTCAAAATCTGGGGCGACGGCTGCAACGTCAACCGCATCGACGCCTGTAACGAGTGGAATAGGTGGTTCGAACGTGAAGATCGCGGCTCCCGTAACAACCACCACTACCGAGACCGCCTCAAGCACAAGCGCCACCAAATCGCCCACCTCCTTCGTCGAGGTGGACGGCGCCAACAATGTCACGATAGACCACACTGCTAGTTTGGAGGCCCGACAAGCGCAGAAGCAGCTGATCCGCGAGCAAAATGGGGTGCAGAAAGAAACGAAAGAGAACGGAAACGTCCTCGGTGAAATTCCGCGCGATGTCGCGCGGGGGATCGATAAAGCCTTCGAGCAAAGTGCAAAAGGGGCGGTCGGCACGCTTGACTCTGCGAAGCTCTTGGACGTGGAGGGCAGCGGAAAACTTTCCAGCAGCAGCGAAGTTCGGCTTAATGAAGCTGCGATTCCAGAGCGCGCTTTCAGCGAGCAGAAGGTCGTTCCGGCCCGGACAAATTCGCTCGGATTCGTCGAGGCGCAAAATGAGGATGTGGAGGACACAGGTAGCATAGCTACCAGCATCCCCGACATGCAGACCCTACATGACAACGTGGCGAAGGCGTTCAATGATCAGGAAACTCCGGCGATGCATAACGCTACGGGAGTCCTGCACGAAGCTCACATCACCTCCCATGACGTTGGCTCTAGGCAGAAGGTACATATGCTGTTTTCTATACTCTTTTGTCATGATTCCACCGTTGCGATTGTAGAGATCCACCCAAAGGGATCCGAATGACGATCGTATTTCGCTGACGACTGTTTTTCATGCATGATCCACACTTTCAGATGGTGTCAAAGCTTGCCGACTACATCGCAGGACTGGTGGCGATGGATGGGTACTGCCAGAACATAATGTTAGATATGGCCATGCGCCTCCCTGGCCATGCGCCTCCGGCCCCGCGGCCCAGCCCGACGTTGGATTTCCAGAAATTGTTTGCGCCCAGTGCGCAACATTCGATGGCTGAAGAAGACGCGCCAGACTCCTCCAAATCCCACAACGACACAATCGTGTTTGGCTGGAGGTACGGATCTTGTATTTGTACAAGATTTTCACAGTATTTAGACAATGTTTGCTGTCCTCCGTCAGGTACTACAACGCCTACGTGGATGTGGACCTCCTGGAGAAGCCGGTATTGGTCATAGCCCTTGTGTCGTCCTCGGTCTTCATTCTTATGTGCGTCGCTGTCATGGTCCTCTCGGGTGTGAGCCGCGAGGCACGGGACCCAATGGGAGGATCGAAGAGCTTGATCTGAGGCTCTGAAATCTAAGAATCTTAATGTATCTGTCACTTTTGATTTTCGTCTTGCTCAGTATGGTTATCAGCAGTGCTAGTTTCGACATTGATGTCTTGCTCAGTCTCACACAGTGGATGGTTCCTTGTGAATTCTAGAGATATAGAAATCGCCAGCTGTGAGGCGACGGGGACGAATCACACATTGAGAAATTCCGAGAATTTTACGTTCAGTATTATCCTTGACGTGTTATGCTGGCGACGAAAATGAACTTATGATGCATATTCTTGGGTAAGCGAGAAGCCAGCAAGTATGTGATAGAAGTCAATGCACTCGCCGGTAGAGTCCGATGAGATATGCTCTGAGTTCTATCGTACAGTGAGTATAGCTCGAAGAGTTGAGGAGTTACCACATCCATTTCGCTAGTTTCCATCCTCACACGCAACATCTGAAAGTGCAAATTAGAGACTGAAAGACGTATTGCCTCGTATGGTTCGTATTCTTTGATAGGAGTCTACACCTTTTGTTTCATGTCTTCAAATTTACTACACTTCGTATTTTTCTAAAGTCTGTTTCATGAACTATTTCACCTTAGTTAAGAACTCTGATTGGGTATTGCACCGTGACATACACCGTGTGGTGTGAGTGAAAAGAAGCAGCCTCCACACTCTTGAGTCAAGCCAAGCTTAGAAATTGTATTAGAGTACATCGAAGAATTTGTCAGCAGTGACTTTCGGGTGATCAGCAGTGCAGAGCACGTTGTCGACCCCCGGAAGGGAATCATCGAATGTCAAAGGCGCATCTGGTTCCGCCTCTGTCAGATTGGTATCAGCCCGAAGCTCTGAACAAACCTCCGCGCGATTTTGGGGCTCGATTGGTGAAACAGCCTCCACGATGCGTCGACACAGCTTCAGCGATTTTTCCTCCCTGTCAAGGCGACAACTGTCCTCTGCAGCATTACTTGATTACGCACGCAGGTCATGACGCTAAGAAGGCTATGCAGGAGCTGAACAGAATGAAGCACGGGCTCTCAATTGCGCAAGGAAACATAAAGCAGGTACCAAAGCTAAGTCCTAATTCGTAAAACGAATCGCACCATATGGTATTGAAGATGACATCACAATATTCGCCTCACAGGTTTTAGCGGCACTTCCGCAGCTGCAAACCCTCCCCGAAGGTTACATGTCCTACGAAGACATCGACAGATTCAACAAGAACAATCTCAATGAACGACTCATCGATAGAAAGCCAGGCGAGAGATTCGACGATAGTCTGGCTCAGGATTGGGACATCACGGGACACCAGTACACAGCATCGTTTTCTTTATGGTTCGTATTCTTTCTTTGCAGATATTGAAACTCTACACGACTTCATTGCAGGGGCCGACGCTTCGTGCTGGGAGGACCAGTGACCGATGTTGCTGCTGTGGGGCCGCCGAAGGGTCAGTTTGCGACGTACATACCGGACTTCGCAATGCTACTCGCACCAAACCAAGGCGGACGGACGCTTTTTGGGAACCGAGGGTTTATCTGAAGCCAACGACCCACGGAGCGTGCCGGCAGAACGTCTCCAGACGTACGAAACACTTCGAGCTGACCGTTTCCTGCCGCACGATGGCTACTCATTTTGCAGCTTGCCAGGAGGTCACCATTACGGAGAGAACGTGTCAAGTCTTGTTCAAAATTTTGGAAAGCTTTCACTTGCAAATTTGATCAAGCGCGCAACACGGTTCATTATTTCGCTGCACAGTGTCCGTTGCTCCTTGTCTTTTGATTTTGACGGCATTTTGCCAGTTCAGTCATGTTTGCATGAGGCCCAAACAGAATGTGTCGAGTTGCGCGAGTCTTTGGTGCGTTTCTATGCTGTCTCTATTCAATCCGAGTGCTGGCTGACGGGAATGTCCGAGGTGGATCACCGCGACAGGAGGGCGAGGCGCCCCACCAGAATGTGGAAATGGATAAAATCGATTACTACGACTGGGAGCAAGTTGGTGTCTTCAACAGCATCGTGCGACAGAGGTCCTCAGGTGGTCGCCGGCGATTGTCGCCTCTGCAGAAGCATAGGCAAGCGCTGGTAGCAGCAAAAGCAGAAACGCTTCCGGAAAGCAGCGAAAGCAGCGAAAGCAGCGAAAGCAGCGAAAGCAGCGAAAGCAGCGAAAGCAGCAAAAGCAGCAAAAGCAGCAAAAGCAGCAAAAGCAGAGTCCTGCGTCATGCTCCTTGCGAGTGCAAGCACCAGGACATGCTCGCGAACTACAAGCTTTACCGCGACAACGACTACACCTTCCCGTACTATGACAGTAAGCGCGTATACGATCTGTGTGTCGGAGGTCAGGACCCATCGCTGGGTGCCCCGATTTTGTCGTTCAACTATCTCCTGGACAGCGCCTGTCCTGCGGATATGGCCGCCACGGCAATCTTCTGCAGTGAGGCCGACTGGGGCGAGCACAGCCTCGTCAAGGCTAGCTTCTTCGAGGCCGCCATTGACTACCTGCAGATCGCCGGGCTCGAGTGCTATGCGCAGACGGAATACAGTCAGAAATACGGGCTGACGGCGGAGCGCATCGTTGGCAATGCGGAATACTTTGCCTGGAACGTGATGACGCGATGGGCGGAGCGGGACTCGTATTTTGGGTACAGATTCACGCGCAGTATCGTGGACGCGAGCTTGCAGTCGTCAGAGGAAATCCAATTGAAGCGCTTGAAGGGTCAGGAAATGACAGACCAGGAGCGGGATCTGGAGTTCAGGGCCTGGACACTCGGAAGCGAGAGGAGCGGAAACGCGCTACGAGGATGGCCTACGCAGGTCGACCCGTCATCTGGGTTTCGATCCTTGGGTAGGGACGTCTGTCCCACCCGGGAGGACGTTGTGTTGTTGTTTCCGGAGCATGTTGCGCGGGGCAGCGCGGAGATGGATTTCGACATCTCTGAGATAGGGGAAGGCGACATCGAGCTCGATGAACAAGAGTCGATTGGCGACAACATAAAGTCCGGCCTCATAATACCGTGGAGCGAGCGGCACAGATGGAAATCCGATCCGAAATCGATGAACCTACCGAAGCGCGTGAAGCTTCTGGAATCTATTCTGCAAAAGCAGGTGGAGCGATCCAACGAGGTGATCAGCTCGATGCGGTCCTTCCTGGACAAAAACATGATTCCCATCCTCTCGCTCGCCGTCGAGGTTGTTCGCGAGTTGCTGGAGGTGAAACCCGGAAGTGATGGCTTTCGGGTGCCGACGAATCTGCTTATGACTGCAACCGGAAAGGTCCGCGGGCAGTTTCTTCTGTTGGCTCTGCGCTGGATGCATGAAGAGTTTCTGAACAACGATGGCGCGCTCTCGGGGAATCCCGACAACAACCTAAAACCCAAGGAGAATCCTGGGACTAGCAGTGCACACGATAGCAGTCAGGTGGCGTCGTCCACTTCTCAGGAAGACGAAGAGGAGGGTTACGATGAGATGGTCCTGGCAAACCATCGCGAGCTAGACCCAGCGGACGTCGAAGAGTACATGTTTTTCTACAATGGCAAGCGAACAGAGGAGGAAACATTCTCCAACAGCGGAGGACATCGATCGTTCACGACTCGGAATGGTGCCACACGAATGAAGCTTCAGAGGGCGTTGGAGAAGTGGTACCGATTGGTGGAGAGCGACACCTCTGAAGAGTCCCTGGTCGTTCCGTTAGCAGGTCATGAATCCCGACGTGGGACTGTTACCACGCCGAGAGTGAGCGAACCATCGTCCGAAAGAGCTGCCTCGGTCATAGAGGACTTCGTTTCAAAAGTCGAGTCTCTGATTTCTACCTACGTAAACTCGATGCAGCTGCATTCGTCACAGAACGGGAGTGAAATCGTGGAACCCGAATCGCAACGGGAGCCGGGTCATCATGCGTTACGGTCTTCCGGTTTCGTGCCGCTCCTGTGTGCATTGCCTCTCGTTTGGCCAGCAGAAGCGGAATACCGAGCGGCAATCCGTCGGACGTGGGGCAAGGCGGATAGTGAGAGCAGACTCGCGTGTAATGAGCTCTATTTCTTTGTTGCGCTGCCCGATGATTGGTGTGATTCCGTTTGTAACGCGCATAATGACCCAGTGGACGAGGCCCTGTCTCATCGCCGCAGAGAAGCGGTGGAGAACGCCGAGCTCCTGCCAGACGTCATGGCTTCCGACTATCAAGAGTTTAACATGATCTTTGAGGACACGAGAGACACAAGAGACGGCAGTGGCACATCTCCGACTGCGCTCGAAGAGCATCTGGACCGGTTCTTTCCGAACATGAAGTTGCTACGTGCCCGCGAGTTGGATCTGGCCATGCGCTCTCTGGACCCCAGCGAAGAATCCGATTTGAACGAGGACGAGCGAAGAGAAGCAACTCTTCTTCAGGAAGAGCTGGCGAATGCCGACAGCAAGGCGTATTTCATCCAGAACCGAGCAAACAATTCCAGCTACATCCCGTTTCAGAAGCACACCTATCCCCGGCACCTATGCTATCAAAGGTTTTTGGGATTGACGGAAAGCGGACGCACAGACTACTGCCTTCCTGACGACATCGTGGATTTGAGGCAGAAATTTCCTCGGATTCCGTGGGATCGGCAGGACTCGTCGTACAAGCACGGAGACGCAGCAAGCATCCTGCAGAAAACGAAGAACGACAAGGTGAAGAACACCATAGCAAAAGCGCTGCACATGCTGATGCTAGTGGAAGACGGCCTGGCGGAGGAGGTGGAGACCAGGTGGAGGCGCTATGCCGCAGTGGTGAGCAACATGTTCGACCACAGACGCCACATCCTAGCTCTACGATCTATCGGCAGCTCAACCGGTACTAGCGCGGTGCCGGCGGAGGAGGAGCCACAGAACAACGCTCCGCCAACAGCCAAAATTCGTTTCACTCTCGAGCCTCTCTCGCAACTCGAGTACAAGACCGTGCTCGGGAAGTTCCTATGGCACACGTCCATCACGGATCGCGACCGTAACCATAAGTATTGGACATGCCGGCTGGAGCGCGATACCTACTTCCTCCCGCAGAATTTCCGCCTCTTGGTGCAGAGCATGAACGTGTCTGAGTGGCACAGTCTCGGGACGCCGCAATTCTACGAGCTGTGGGACGCCCGCCGGATTTGGAACGACGGCGGGCCTGGCGTTTGTCTGTCGGGGGCGGCGCTCCAGCGCTACAGTCTCTACCTGCGGAAGATGGAGGACTACATGAATGAGCATCTCCCACGCTACAAGCATCCGAAAACTGGGCGTATTATACCCGATCCACACACGCTCGCGAACGTGCTGGAGATCACGGTTGCAGAGGCGGAAGAGTATTTTGCGCCCCAATTCGACATCGATTTATGTCAGTCTTACATGCGAGGGCATCGGGAAGACAAGATGCTGGCGAGCTGCCTTGGCGAAGCCCTGATCTTCCCGAACATCCGAGACGTGCGCGACGAATTTGGACGGGACAAATTCGTGATTGTGCCCAAATTCGGCTACGCCGAGCAAAGACTGGAGATGGGGAACCCGATTAAGGCGTGGATCGAGCGCGAAGGACGCGCGTGGAGCTACATGAAAGCCCGCACTTCGCAGTTTCTGCACTGCTCTGGTTATCCGGATCGAATGCCAGCTCTGATATTTCATAACTTCCCGATCAGCTTCAACAGTTTCAAAATTGTAGAGTGGTTCGACGACATGTTCGCAGAGGTCGGCTCGATTATGGCGAAAGATAGCGAATCCGCCCGATGATATGCGACAGTAAGGAGGAGCCTACTAGAGAAGCTGCACCCAGGGCCAGAGTGTAGAATCCGATCGAGTATAGTGGGCGTCGTCGCGAGAGTTGCGAGGAGCGGATACTAGGTTGCCCGCGTGATCTTTTGCGAACTTGTTTTGATGCGGGACAACATTCGCACTTACTCGGAATGCAGGGACCGCACTGAGATAGCTGTTTGTAGGAAGTCCGACCGTCTGACCGTCTGAGGTCAACATAGGTTCTCCAAGGTCAACGTAGGTTCTCAGTTCAAGATGGCGGACAAAACCGGCATTGCTCAGGCAACGAAAGGCGTAACCCAAGAGCGCTGGGAGGAGCTGACACAAGAAGCCAGACGACGCGCAGAAGAAATCAACAACCCGCAGACTGTCGAAGAAAAGGACGGAGAAAACGATGCCAAACCAGCGCTGGA
>JACKZZ010010108.1_pt1 | contig 20237 bp, 10 predicted proteins | sample 8027871 | NCBI WGS metagenome assembly JACKZZ01 (sample SAMN15724774, study PRJNA655200) | protist metagenome | isolation source: fluorescence activated cell sorting (FACS) single amplified genomes of... | place: USA: West Boothbay Harbor, Gulf of Maine | collected 2000-07-19
GAAAATACGCCCAAGAATTGCACGAGCAGAATCTACGTCTGCAATCGCAGGTCCTCGGAAAGTCATTAGCTCTTTAGCTAATGTGGCAATAGCCTTAGTGTGATCAGACACCGAATTCAAGCTTTTGTTACCTTTGACAGATACTAATGATAATTCCCGATCTGTTGATCCTGCACTAGCTGCTGTCACAGCGTTTTCTGGAACTACTGTACATAGTTTTTCGATAAGACTAAATGCTGCATGTCGTACTAACTGAGCACTATCACATATAGCTGCAGTACAAACAAAAGATAAAGTCAATAATAAAGGAAGAGGCATCAACTTAGCTGATCCAACATAAGCTGCGAGTGCCAACAAGGCACCAGCTCTACTTTGCACAGTGTTTTGAGATGGTGATGTCGTTTCTGGGGTACCGAGGAATGAAGACACCAAAGCCAATGCTGTGTTATCAGGAAAAAAAGCTACTAGTGCAGGTCCAGTCAATGCAGCAATACTTTGTTGCTTTGTACCCAACAGTTCTCGCAGAGTAGAGTGGCCTAGCTTTCTACCCCAAAGTTGTAGGGCATCACCTGATTCATCTTCATCACTGTCGATCCCTGCAGCAGTCAATGGCACTGGAGTAAACTTCAAGTATGTTGATACAGATGCGACACTTGGTGTGTGATTACTATTCGCACCATAAGGACGGACTTCAGCTAGGATCTGTAGGACAGCTCGAAGACGAACAGATACATCTGCAGCTCGCTTCTGAGAGTTAGCTGCTGAGAATGCTAATGTGAAATAGCTTGGTAAACATGCTCGAAGAGCACTTGAACTCGTACCTGCTAGCTCCTCATCAGAACAATCTTCGAGCAACTGTTTCACAACTGTATCTAAAAGACTAAATGATAACAACGCTGTAGACACATTCATTGCCGCTCCAACAGCACGACGGCCGGTAGTGTGTGCCTCAGAATCATCCCCATTTGTAGCAAAAATATTCACAGAAACATCACATACCCCGCGCACTGCTTCTTTAGACTGTGAAGCACGGGTAATGGCGAGCATTGATCGATCATCACCAGCAAGAGCTCGTGCGGCGTATGACGCGAGTACATCCACTACTAGTTCTCCTCTCTTAACAGCAGCACGAGCGGCAGTCTTTGCCTTAGCTGCACATAAAGGTGTGAGAAGAGGTACAAAGGTGGAAACGCCTAATGCGCAATCAAACGCTGCAGCGCGTACGTCGTCGTGTGCTCCATCTTCACCAGCTAAAGTGATGAGACTAGTGTAGAGCCAATCAGTTGCCCGCCAACTAGTCTTGGAGTTAGTGGACTCGTCACTCACAGGAGAAATTAAATAGCGTGAAGATGTCACTGTACGTGCCACATCTTCTACTGCTAGACACGATAGAATAGCAGAGATAACTTCTGCAGAAACAGTAGGATTCAAAGCTTTATGTTGTCGCCAAATACCTAGCGCTTCCGCTGCAATGCGATAAAATTCGTCTGGATTCGAATAATGGCACACACGAGTGACAACCCCTGGTGCCCAAGCAGAACGTGCAACTTCTGCATCGGAGTCAAGGAGTAGTCTGGCTGCAGCATCTACGATACCTAACAAATCTGGAGACACCTGACGTCGGTTTTCATGCTCGACCTCCTCCTCTGCTGTCTGTCTGCGAGGAGTCACACCAGCGGCTTCAGCAACTATAGAGGCAGCTTGCTTCACAGCTTTTACACCTTTTCTTGCTGCTCGTGCAACTGCATCGTCATCATCACTATCGCTCTTTGCTATAGCCTCATTTTCGTCATCCTCATCCCGCAATGGGACGCTAGCGACAACTGCATCAAGAGCTTGTATACGAACATTATGTGATGGATGTTGTAGAGATATGAGTAAACTTGTACCTTGTGCTAGTGGCGCACGGAATGGTGATTCAACAAATGCAGCAGTAAGGAACTGTCGTAGCTTCTCGTGGGTATCAGCTGTTTCTTCTTTCTGGAGAGAACGGTCAACGGCTTCATCGAAGCATCCTGAGTGGCGCTGTACAATAGCCTGTAATACGATATAAATGCAGTTACGTTTCTCTAAATCATCATTGTCAGTATCACTTACATCGCTTCTACGGCCCTTTTTGTCTTTGCTTCCCTTTTTACTCTTCTTTTTGTTGTCACTTTCGAGTTCAGTGCCTCCACCATACATACCACCTGCGCGAAGAAACAAATCAGTCATAGCTACAATTGTTTGTTTAGAAAGCATATTTCTACTAATCATAGCACGTAATAAGCGAGATATCTTATGCGCCGACAAACCTATGGGAGCCTCATCTGGTGTAAATACCGCAGTAAGTATTGCATTTGTCAGAGACACAGCTGCGCTCGAAATGAGAGAAATTGTACCATCTTTGAAGTTCTCATGAAGAGCTTGTAAAGCTACAACAAATGGTGGTAATGTTCGCGCAGTATATTCTTCAATCTCTGTATCTTCTTGGTATACTTTGTCTTCTCCAGATAGAGTAGGAAATATGGAGCCCCGTCTGTCACCGTCATTTTCTGGTTCGTAGTCTGAGTCATTATCACCCTGTGCACTTCTTCTCCATAACTCTGTATTACTTGTAAAAAGAGATTTTAATATATTGAAATCAAGACGTGCTGCTTGTTTTCCATGTGCACTATACAATTCTTGAACAAGAACAGCCACAGTCATAGCCACCTCCAATGCCTCGGAAGGCAAGTCCCAGTGACTGGGAGCTATACCACTTCCATTGCTGTTCATCAATAGTGTCTCTGATGAAACTGCTAAAAATGCAGATACCAATGCCTGTAACAAAGTACGAAATAGCGTTTTTGCTAAAGCTGGTCCAGATCTACTACGAGCTAGTTGAGCAATCATCATGCACGAAGCCCGTCGCCACTGACGACACAAGTGGGCACTGCCTGTAGGCTGCGACGCACCGTCGATCATCCCATTCCGTTCTTGTGCTTTTAAACCATCTAATAAACTTGGTATAAGTACTCGCAATTGTTCCTCAGTAAGAGGCGGAGCGGAATCGAGCCATTCTAATATGAGTGCTGTATGAAAGGACAACTGCCTGTCCGCTCCTGCAATGGTGGCTGAGTCATATCTCGTAGAACCACCCGCTGCAAGTTTTAATGTAGCATTGAGATGCGCTGTTAGTGTATTTAGCAGTGATGTGTCCCCTTTTTGCAACCGCTTGACTAATTGACTGCGTCCCATTGGCGTCCCCGTCGTCTTCATTCCCATGAGGAACTCCCACTGTGTGCCCGCTATGGTGCTCAATTGCACCATTCTGGCATATATCTTACTATCATGCATAAATAGCATACTTGCTAATAATGTATCTGCATTCAATTCATTAATACGATACCTTTGTAGTAAGTATTCTATGACCTTGTGAGTAGAATGTTCTTTGCCATATAGTGACAACAATCGTAACAAATTGTTTATTTGTTTATTAATTGCTTTATTTTCTTCTTTCGTTTTGAGTTCACGTTGTACAGAAACACTAGATGGGTGTAGAAGAGTATCATTCCAATTCGCAAAGCGTGGCTCATACTGGCAAAGTGATGATATCCCGTTCATGCAAGCTTCATGTACCTCTTCGAAGTCTAAGCCTGCAGCTTCAGAAGCAGGTAAAAACAACGAAGCACGCCCCATGCTCACTGGCTTGGACGAAATGTGCTCCTTGCGGAATGATTCGACCTGTCGTGAAAGATCTGTCATCGTTGTAGTTGAGTCGTCTATGCGAGATCGCTCTCAAACAATCGCTGTACCTAGGGGTCTATATTCACTAAATGAGACTCACCCTTACAAATATGATGATTTAAGTAAGTTTAGAGACTATAAGTTGCACTAAATGTCACTAAGAGTCTTGTACTTTTCTCTATCAGGAGTTCGTGGATCTTGGACCCGACGTACGTCGGTCGTTGCGAAAGGGTTTCTCCTAAGAACTTTCCTGTTCCTTCATTCATTAGTATCATCAACAAATACATAAAATGGATCCTGCGGTTCAGTATTTAGTCGGAAAGCTAAAGAAGGAGCTAATTAGTCATGGTGGAACTGGTTATCATGCTTTGCAGAGAAAGTTCCGGATCATGGATGATGATGGTTCGAAAACAATATCTTATGGAGAATTCAAGAAAGCATTGCATGAACTTGGATTAGGGAGTCTTATTCCAAGTGAGCAACGTGCTGTTTTTGAATATTTTGATGTAAATGAAAATGGAACTATCGAATTTGAAGAATTCATTCATGGAGTAAGAGATCCTTTAACACAGCATCGTTTAAATCTTGTTCAACAAGCATTCCGTAGATTAGATCTTGATGCAAGTGGAGTTGTTGATATCGATGAAATAAAACTTTTGTATGATGTATCAAAGCATCCAGATTTTACTGAAGGAAAGAAAACTCAAGCTGAGATTCTTCGTAATTTTATGGAAAGTTTCGAGGGAGGTAGTAAAACAGCTGGTGATGGACAAATTACTATGGATGAATTCATTAATTATTATACCAATTTAGGTGTTTCTATAGATAATGATGAATACTTTGAGCTTATGATGCGAAACTGCTGGCATATCAGCGGAGGTGAGGGAGCTGCTGCCAACTCAGCAAATAAACGTGTATTAGTGACTCATGCCGACGGTAGCCAAGAAGTTGTTGAGATCAAGAATGATCTGGGTCTTGCAGAAGGAGACAATAAGAGTCTCTTGCGTCGCTTGGAACAGCAAGGCGTTCAGGCCTCGCAGGTCACAACCAGCGCTGGCATAGATTTGATGCAGAGTGGCAAAGCAAGCAATACTGCAAAGCAATTATTCCTTGCAAAATTGAAAGAAGAAGAAAATGCTAAGGTTCATGCTCCACTCTCCCCAAACTCTGCGTCTAAATCTCGAAAGGCTGGAAAGAAATCTAATGCTTTTTCTTCATCCATTGGTGGTCTTCTCAATTGTAATGAAGGTCCTACAGTTCATACTATGCCTCCACCACCACCAGCGGCTCGCTCTCAAATATTTGATGGTCAATCTGATTCACCAAAAGCTAGATTATCATATCGTTCAAGTGATATGCCACATGGTGTTACTATGCTGGTAAAGAAGATGAAAACTGCATTGCGATCTCATGGTGCACGCGGATTTCACGGCTTGCAACGGAAATTCCGTATTATGGATGATAATAATGATGGCAAGCTTTCACTTGGTGAGTTTAGAAAAGGAATTGAAGAGTTAGGTCTTGATGTGACTGGTAGTGATGTCCGTCTTATGTTCAATCACTTCGACTATCACAATTATTCCATGATTGATTTCGATGATTTCATTGGCACACTTCGCGATGAGCTCAACACTCGTAGACTCGAACTTGTTCGACAAGCTTTTTCTATTTTAGATACTGATGGTAATGGCATACTTGATGCAAATGAATTGATGGAAAAGTATGATGCTAGTCAGCATCCTGATGTTCTGTCAGGTAAATCAACAGAGGAAGATATTTTGCGTGAGTGGGTTACTGTGTTCGAGGTAGGTGGAGAGATTGATGGTAAAGTCACGTGGTCAGAATTTGTTAATTATTACACCAATTTAGGTGCATCTATTGATGATGATGATTACTTTGAGCTTATGATCCGTAACGCATGGCACATCAGTGGTGGTAAAGGACAAGCAGAGAACAGTGCCAATACTCGAGTACTTGTCACTAAAGATGATGGTACTCAACAAGTTGTCGAAGTGCAGAAGGATCTTGGTACACGTGGTAACAAAGATGCGCTTTTGTCTTCTGTTAAGAAGCAAGATGCACATGCTAGTACTTTTAATCTATTTGGAGGTGGAGGATCTGATGACCGTTTTGAAAAGCCTCCAAGTACTCCTGAGAAAATAGGTCTTGCTGGCAGAAGATACGTTGCTCCTCGTGTTGATGCACACAGAGCTACTATTTCTAGTGTTGGTTCTATGGCTGTCTTGGCTGGTGTCAGTGCACCAGAGATACCTGAACCACTTTCGCTACCACAACAAGATATTCCACTTCCACCACCTGCGGGTAGTCCCACTTCTAAGAAGCCAATCTCGTTGAGTGTCTTGGCTGCCAATCAAGCACGTGGTGTTCCTGAAATCATTGCATCCATTAAAGCATCTCTTGCTGAGCGAGGTGCCCGTGGTATTGTTGGTTTATCACGCAAATTTCGTATTATTGATGATAATGGTGATGGTGGTATTAGCAAAACTGAATTCAAAAAAACTTTAGCTGAAATGAATATTAAGGTATCTGACGACGAAGTTGGACACCTATTTAGATTTTTTGATAAAGATCATTCTGGTGACATTGATTTCGAAGAATTTCTTCGTGGGGTGCGTGGTCCACTGAATTCTAGGCGTGAAGCAGTTGTTCGTTTGGCATTTAATAAATTAGACACAAATGGGGATGGTACTCTTGCTCCTGATGAAATTATGAAAATATATGATGCAAGCAAGCATCCTGATGTGAAAGCGGGAAAACGTACGGAAAATGAGATATTACGTGAATTTTTGGAAACATTTGAAGTAGGTGGACAAATTGATGGTAAAGTCACTTGGGGTGAATTTCTTAACTACTATGCAAATTTAGGTGTATCTATTGACAGAGATGATTATTTCGAGCTCATGATGCGAAACTGCTGGCGCATAAGTGGAGGTGAAGGTTTGGCTGCAAATACAGCTAATCGACGGGTTCTCGTCACAGATGAAAATGGTTCACAAAGTATTGTAGAATTACAAAATGATACTGCTAATGGTATGACTAATGCACAAGCATTGGCTGACGTGCGAGCACAGAGTGCAAGAAATGCAAGAGCATCTACCATAATGTTCAGTGACTCCATTGATACCACAAAGAATGTCGTTTCACTAAAACAAGGACGTAAAGTGACTGACCAATCTAAGGACTCTCCTTTTAATAGCGGTGGAGGTGTCTTTGACACTCATCAAATGGGTCAAGGTGCACGTAGCAATGCCACTCGCAGACAAAACAATAACTCGCACAATGCATCAACCATTACTTTCTATTAAACTAATGCAAGCAAGAAAGTACGATGTACTGATAGATTTATCTATTCCTTATAATTAATTAACATAATAATACATACATATAATAAACTCACAAATATGAAATTAGTATCTATTCTCTTCATATCTTAGACACCTCGCATTGGATTCGTCTGTGGTGGATCCTCCTGCTGCACCTTGCTCGATACTGGAACCGTCTTTATTTTGCCGAAACGCGATAGAGGATATAGTACACATATTGGGCGGCCCCCCATCAGGCCAAGGCTAACAGGGCCAAATTCTAAGCTGTCGTATCGTGACACTGAATCAGGGTCTGGGTCACTCGATGTGGTGCTGCTGCTATTCATGTCAATACTCGCTTCCTCTTTTGCTGGATTACCATTGGGTTTAGAAACAAGGGTCTCTACATAGCAAAATCCTTTTCTTAGAAAGGCGTGGAAAGAGTATCCTTGTGCATCATTATCTTGTATCCATTCTTCACCTACACCTTTGACTCTTCGTATTATACTCCGGCTTGGTTCAAACGGATCAGCTAGTATCTGAAACTTACCTTTCGCCGCAATTCCAGTATATGTTTTATTGACTAAAATCCAACTCGTCTCCTTGTGACTGAGACCATGTCCTTCTTCAGGCTCACCATTTACAAATGTTTCTCCATGGACTTTCTGGACCCCGATGAAGTTGTCGTTCATCGTTAATGCGAAGAAAGCAACAAAAGCGCAATTATAGAACTTATCTCTAACGGATGCATTCATTTTGTACTAGTCCTCTGAAAACGATTAATCATCCATTCACGCGTTTTCTTCCCATCCCAGCATCGGATTAGATGCGCGGACATCTCGGAAATTTGTTACAGCAAGCTCAGCGGAACAAAAGAAGTTTACTCGATGTTGGAATCATATCAATGAAAGCATGAAATATCTTTGCAAGGGTGGATAGATCTAGAAAACAAGTAGTTCAAAAGGCAAGGAAGAAATACACTACATACGTCCTTCTTGAGCATGATGGGAATTACTGGTAATAGTATTAAGATCGGGGGAAAAAAACAATCGACAGTTAGTCCACAGCGACCAGTTCGCACGAAACCTGTACCAAAGAAATCTCCAACCAGCAAAAGGGTGGCCGTGGCGCCAACTAAAGTGAAGGCTAAGCCTCCTCCAGCCAAAGTGCGAAGTATACGCGAGATTGCGCTCGCTGAACTTGCGAAAGAAGAAGACCCTAATAGATCTGGGGCCACAATGGTGCGCTTTAACCATTATCAAAAGACATTTCATGTTAAGAATGGGGTATTACAGTGGAAAGATGTTGACGAGGAATATAGCTTTTCATTTGTTTATAGGGGAACTTATACGAAGAAAATCTTCCATTTACCTAATCCAGACCCCTTTGGTCGTCCTTTGTTAAACCATGGAGTGGAGCCTGGTGGTAAAGGTCCCTTGTATATGCAACACGATGAGGAAGTTGAGTATTTCATCTGTTTGGTTCCGACAGAGCAGTATCGAGTGGAAGTAGAAGAAGGCGAAGAGGGGATTGGGGCAGAAGGCCTGACGATACGTGATGGTCCACTTCTAGCATCTGAAGCAGAAACTGGTGGACCCAAAGCGGGCAATGCTGCCGTGCAGGACATCACCAACGAATTACTCAAGATGGATGTCAAAGATTTACATAATGCAGAGGCACAACGGCTAAAAGAAGCCCGCGACTTAGAAGATGTACTCTTTAGTTAGTTTTTAGTGTGATGATGTTCGACTTAGATTAAGTGTGTTATTTTTCATGTACTGTAAAATGGTTTTATTCAATTAAACATTAGCTGTACAAATAAACTTTGGCTGTTTATAATTGCAATCGACCTTTAGTGCTAGCAGAACGTGGCTTAAACGCAAGTATATTTGTTTTCTTTTTCTTTGGTACTACATAGTTTTCATTCTTTGTGCTTGCATTAGTTGATTTGTCTCCAGAATGGTCATCTAGTGGGGGGTCAGCTTCAGCTTGTGCTTGTTCCTTTCCATCAATTGGCCCCATCTTTAGCACTGGATACTTACTTAACGTAACATCCATCTTACCAAGTCCCTCACCATTATCATATTTATGAAAATAGCGAATAGCACTAGATCTACCTTCAACCAACTTAAATTGCACCAGCGCTCTCTTCCCTCCATTACCTTCTGCAGAAGAGCTATACCCTCCCTTATGTTGAAGTATTTTCACACCTGATATTTCACCACATTCTTTTCCAGGTGTATTTTGAAATAAATTACGTAAACTTTCTTCTGTCCAACTTTTTGGTACATTTACACAATATATTGTTGTTGGTTGTGGTGTGTCCCGAATGGCATCAAGCTTTGCATCGTCTGGCAAAACGGTGAGACAATAGGCTCGATCGTGAACGAGTGCTGTTCCTGGTGATTCAGAATGTCTTTTAAGGGCTATTGATGCCACTTCTGGTGAGCTAAATGTAATGAAACATATTCCACGAGATCGACCAGAATGCGATAAAAGCAGTTGGACTGCCTCCACATCATGAAGTGATGCTGGCTCTTGAGTGAAATGTGCTCGCACATCTTCCTCCGATGCTTGAAAGGAAAGGTTCGATGCTTGTAATGTGCAGCTTCGGTATGCTTCACGGTCATGCACATTAACAGATGAGCTATGCATTTTAGGCTTTTTTATACCTTTAGGTGGTTGTTTTTCATTCTGTCCATGAGCAGCTGGGGGCGGTACTACCACTTCCATGGACACTGTCTCTGCCTCTTGTGTGACTCGCGTGAAAGCTTCCTGTTCCTTTGACTCGGTTCGGTGTTTCTTTGAAGCTGCACCTGACGAAGAATGATCGTCATCATCAGAAATTCTGTCTAATTGTCTCTTCTTTTTGGTCATTTTTGCAGTAGCAGCCGTAATCATACCAGTAGCTTTGGAGACTCGACTTTGGGTTTCTAATAGATGTTCAATAGAACCGAACTCTTCTTGGTATCCAATATATGCGGCACCCAACTTTGATACTTCATTCATACTTGCATTAGCTTTATCTTTGATTAATTGTGCGAGACCCGCTTTGAATATAACAACTGGAGTGTGCTTGTGCATCATATATGTTTTCGATGTCATTGACCACCGTGCGTACTCTATCCAAAAATCAGATGATAAATGAAATCGCTTGCAACCATTATTCCATATACTTTTTATAGAATTATATACCACTTTATCTTGTATGTTCTCAGATCTAGATTCTTCCAATAATATGGTATGAGACCTGTACAGTGTTATCCAACCTGCAAGCCAAGTAGGGTAGTACTGTCCCAAGAATTGTTCACAAACTTCATAAGAATCTTGGATTACTTTGAATGCAGCTGCGCTTGCTTCGTCAGAAGTTTTGCAAGCAGAAGTGTACAAGCGACGACAATATCCCCAATAATTTCTCATTACAGTGAGATATCCATCTACTGTAGACAAACCACTTTGCAATGCTAATTTGAATTGTCCCATCATCTCAAGTGCATCAGCTTCTATGACGTTCACGTCAGAGCGGTTGTGGCGTGTTTGATGCTGTTCTATTGCTAGCATAAGTTTGCACCATATCGTATCACTATTATAGTGCTTACGTAAGCCACGGCAAGCAATAGATTGAAGTAAATGCCAATCTTTCAAAGTGGTGCTAACAAATAAAAGATAATTCTCCAATAACCCAAGAGATGTCTCTTCTGACCACTCTTGTGCTAGCAAAGCACGCTCATATATTCGGAGTGCTCGAACTGGCTGTTTATCTTGTACTTCGAATTCTGCATAGGACAACCAACGTTGCAGTCGGTACTGCTCTTCACTGCTCTTACATGGGTTCAGAAGCTTCTCTTCGTATGGTAAACGCTTTTGTAAAGCTAGTAGGCTTGCTTTTACAGTGTGCTCCAATCGTTGCGGATTAACTAGGGCTATATCAGCTGCGCTGGCACTACAGCAGGTAGCTAACGCCGCCTCCATGTCTCGTAAGGTCGTCTCTGTGCCTAATAATGGGCATGATAATTGTGCCTGGTATGCCTTGATGACAGCTGTACGTGCTGCTAATAAAGTACTCTCGTCTGCACCAGTCTCTGCAAGATCTTCGTATTCATCTACGAGGTGAGCAGTGAGAGCATCCCAAAGTCCTTTACCTGTGAGTACATCACTTCCGCATCCTTGCGTGCAACATTCAAGAATCTTCTTACAGTCTTCTTCGCTTATATCATCATTGTCATTTTCAGACACTGCTTTGACCATACTTTCCGCTAAAATTGGGCATGGATGTTCTTTCATAGCTCTTAGGGCAGTAGCACCCGCGCCACGTCCCACTTTAACACAGAATGTAAACCAATCTTGCCAAAAAGTTGTACTTGTATTAAAAGTAGTAGCATAACTATGTCTATATTTCTCCACTTTTGATATTGCTTCTTCTAATGTCAATGAATGCGCGAAATCTCCCCCGTCCACATCACCATCCAATAAACTGGCCACAGCACCATCTAAAGCCGATATAAGCTGAAATTGTAGTGATGAATCATATGGGGACTCAGCTGCAAAGCGTTCTAGCTGCTCTATTCGCATTTTTACTTTGAATAATTCATAAAATTCTGGGACGACGGGTCCCACCCTAGTTTGTTTTAAAAACAAAATTGTGGAGGATGTAATCAAAGAATAATAAGAATATATTTAAGTTCTGTCCATTATAATAATATACAAATGGTATGTACATAAGGTAGTGTCGTTACCCCTACACTACTTGTGAAGATGTTCTTAAAGTACTTCTACCTGTTCTATTGCTTGATTGCTTGTGCTGTTTTCCATATGCGTATTCGTCCACATGGACATGATATGATGTGCCATATACTTAAGGTGATGCACCACCTGGTGATCCACTAGCAGCAGCAAAAACATATGCTTTGGTATTTCTGAATGTACTTAAATCTTGCATACTTTCTGCATGTGCCTTGTATTCGATCACAGTAGATGGTTCTAAATCTAAGATTTCTTTCATTTTTTCGCCAATACGGAAACGAATGTCTTCATTTCTATTATCAGTATTCCATACGCTAATAAGATCCTCGGCTTTACGAATACACACACTGATACCAACGACATCAGGCTCTTCAAATTGCTCACCTATTATAGCGAGAACCATATCCTGCCACATTTTACCTAAAACAGAAGGACCTGTTGTCTTCTTCTTTACTTTAAGAATCCAACAACCGCCACGAGGAAAAGCTTCCCACATAGGGCAAACTGTAGGCCCCTCACGGAATAGATATAAGTTCACATTTCCTTCCAAAGCACTTGGACGCTTTAGATATAAATAAGCCTTCCAAAATCCTTCAACTGTATTAAATGTTGTTAACTTCTTCAATTTACCTTTAAATTCCCAAGTGTCAGTTTTTCTTGCAATTTTCTATAGTTTTGTACGGGAAAGGTTAATGAAGGATTTGAGGAGGTTCTATGAGTTAGGAAACTGTTGTTGGAAGGGTAGCGAAGTGGAATGTTTTCCAAATCATGTGATGTTTCACAAGTATACATACATAACATGATGTATGAAATGTATATGTGATGTATTTATACACAAGGCATTAGATGATGTTGTCGAGGATTTCTTACGGACCTTATCATACCAAAAAGAAAAGGGAGTTTGAAGTCTATGTTCACCCTCGGGTATTTCACCAATAGGATTTATCATGTTTGCTGCAGTACTCATGCTCAGATAATGCAATGATTGCCACTGATAGAGTAAATGTTGATGAAATCTCTGTGGCAGACTCACCGTCATCCGACGTCAGACCATTCGCGAGGACGCTGAAACACATTAGTGAAGTTAATAAATTAGCTCTTCGTCTCAACTGCAGAGAATGGCATTCTTGTTTGATTGGATATATGGTGCACTTGCTGCATTAGGTAAGTCAAATAGTGTGGCCAATGAGCTCGAATATTTCCTTCCAGAGGAAGACCGATGATGGCTCTGTGACCTTGCAACTTGTAAAACTTGTGTTTGCATGTATTTATTCAGCATCTATACTACTTATATGAATCCACTTTCCTCTTTTAGATATAAACTAACAACATTTCTTCTTCTTCCTCGTCACATGATTTTTTGGTGCGTTGTTCTGGTCATGGCATTGTTTGATAAATAAAGGTTTATATTACAAGGACGCGAAGCTTCTATTTCTTGGTTTAGATAACGCTGGCAAAACAACTCTTCTTTACACCTTGAAGAGTGGTAAGTTGGGTTCGTACAACCCTACTATTGCTCCAAACCATGAGGAATTGATTATTGGTAAAGTAAGATTCAAGACATTTGATTTGGGAGGACACGAAACAGCACAAAAGCTTTGGAGAGAATATTTTGCTTCTGGTGTTGATGGAGTTGTATTTGTAGCAGACGCGAGTGATAGAGAGAGATTTCCCGAGGCCAACAGGGCATTGAATTCTTTATTAACTTCAGAAGAATTAAAGGATGTGCCATTCTTAATTTTAGGTAATAAAGTGGATTTAGGTGGTGCTGCTTCTGAGGAAGAACTACGCTATAATCTCGGGTTAAGTCAAACCTACGGCAAGGAGCCTAAAGCGGATCGCGATGATCGCATGAGACCAATCGAGGTATATATGTGCAGTATCATTAAAAAAGCTGGTTATGGTGATGGCTTCAAATGGTTATCTCAGTTCCTATAAAGAAGTGGATATCGTGCACACCATGTGACAAGATTTTTTTTTTCGGGGAATGACGGGAGTCACACAAAACCATATATCATTTTTTGCATATAAAATATAAGAAGAAAAAAACTATTTAATTTTATTTGTATTTCCTTGCTTCTCCGTCTACACTTCTTTCGGAAATGACTTGATCAGACTCCCTCTCTTCCTTGCACTTAGTTATATACAAAAAAAAAATCATTATTCTTACAAAGATGCCACTTCGGTGTGCTCCGTATCAACTCCGAGACCAATATATCCCGTTTCTTGTCCTTTTCTTAATGAGTTAACATCCATACCCCAGTCATCGCTATCCGCTCTATGTTGTTCTCCTTCATTGACATTCGCCGTCATTGGTTTTGGTGTATCCTTCTGTTTATCCATTTCGACAGTATCCAATTTTTCAGCGCAATCGATACAAACGCGCTGACTTTGCCATGATGATAAAGCAGCTACGATACGACTCTCACAACTGCATGGATCACAAAATATATTACCACAGCATCTACAATGATGTTTTCTGACAAACATATTAAATGTTTGACGACATCGAGTGCACTGATGAACAAGTTGATCACTTATCCAAGGACGGTTGACTACTGTAGTATCCAAAAGCTTGGCATCATTGTCATCAAAACCATTTCCACCAATACCCAATATACCTCCATTGAGATGCATTTCTCCTTTACTTAAAAAGTTAGGCGATGCAAATAACAAACCATTTGCGGTAGCATCATTAATGAAAGATGCGCGCCATAACTGGTCCATCCACGGACAGAAATAGGCCTTCCATAACTCAATTCTTGGTTTTGTAGGTACTGGAATAGATAAGCCAGGATTTACTTTGTACCCTGCATTTTTATATTTATCAATATTACCGAGTACACAAGTCCAAATAGAGATAATAGACATTTTATTGCGATATTTGATAGAGTCTTTTTCACAATTAAATAAGAAATTACCAAACCATCCAGAATATACATGTTTTGCTATAAAAAGTAAAAGATCTTCATTAAATTCAAAATCGTTTGGACGCTGAGATAAACACTGATGAACGCAATCTAGCCACTGGATAAATACTGGTGAACGTTCTCTCTCATCATTGTGTCCTTCTGCTGACCATCCCGTTCTATCTTGAAATTTATGACCAAATGAAACCCATTCTTTTTCGATCAATACAATAAATCCTTTTATAGTACGATAATATGGGTCAAGCATAAGCATGCCCAAAGAGGTGAGTTGAGGGGTGCGATCCCAACCATCACTACAATGCACCATGACTGATATTTCTTCTGTTGCAACACAATGTGCAATCTTTACAGCTGCAACAAGAATACGTCGAATATGTTTCAACCAGCCAGAACTGCTTAATCCAGCTAACCACCCTGATCTTTTTTGACATTGCTCTTCCAGTGATGCTAAAGATTGACGAACAACATGAATATTATCGATGTCCATCCATTGCACAGATATGTTCTCATAGCGATGCTCCTGTTCAAACCCTTTACCATTTGCTTGATTAGCTCTAGCATTTAGTTGTGGACGACAATCGATAATGATATAAGGACGATGACGCGCCATTTTTGTAGACCTACGAACTGATTGTGGTGGTACAGGAGTTTTATGATCTCTAGAAGGCACTGGCGGTGGTGTGACTCCTAGAGCGGCAGCTTCCTTCTCAAGAGCTTTCGGTGTCTTCAATGAAACTTTTCCAGTAGTGGTTGTACCTCCACTTCCTTCATCTAAATCAGATGATTGATGAATTTGATTAATAAGTGCCTCATCACCTTCATTAGCATGACCTCGTATACCAACTAATGGTTGACTACAGCGGCATATAGTTGCACCATTTAATTTACTACGCCATACTAAAGTAGGTATACGTCTCATTGATCTAAAAGTTGCAGCATCCTTGAGAATTTCGTCATCAATTTTTGCTGGAACAGCAAGAATTTGTGGATAAGTTGAGCATAATTCATAATGAATATTCACATTGGTCATACGCCAATTACGATTAGGTACTCCCATTCGGACGAATTCGTCCATCGCATTGTAGGCACTCCAACCAGTAGATAATAGTGAGCGTAATGCGACCCGAGTTTCCAACGAAGATGCAAGAAGGCGTTTACCAAAATTAGCTAATGATCCTTCCTCTCTCATGATATCAATTGGATTTTGGTCAGAGTCAGCCTTTTCATCATGCTTGCGCGCTTTAGAAAGCATTTGCTCTGTTTCAAGTTCAGTTGATTTTAATAGCTCGAATCTTTCTTCGTCTGTCATATTCCATAATTGATTTGTCATATTTTGCGGAACAATCGCAGCTGTTGATCTTACCATTGCAAGAATTTTCTGATGTGCATGAATATAGTACTCCCGCTCCGGTAAACGATTGATAGTTCGGATACTAACACGATGATAAATTCTGGTAAATGCACTACCTTCAGATGAATCACAACCGTCAATTAAAAATGTTCCTATAGAAAAAAAGTCATGAAATATTTTTCCAAGTTCTGTAATGCATGCATCAAACTGATTTTGGGGGGTTGACTTTCGTTCTCTCTCCAGACGATTGGTGTCGAAGTGGGTATAAGAGCAGCCTCGTTTGATAAGATTCATCGCAGTGTTTTGCAGCTGATCATAACTAACATCAACATCAATAAAACTGAATTGTAATGTGCGACATTCTGTTGTTTTAATCTTTAAGATCTCCCTCATGGCTTGTGTTCCATCTGGTAGATTAGCAGCAATAGTGCTTCGTTCAATTTTAACAATATTTGATATTGGTATAAATGTAGTTAAATCATATTCTTTAAATTCTTGCCAAACAAATTCATCTTCTGAAAAAATTCTGGCAATAGATATAAATATTAATCGAAATGACGTCAGTATGAGAACTCCTCGTACAGTCAGCTCATCATTTTCTTGTAAACTTTCAAAATCACATCTCATGCAAAAATCTTCTACTATTTCTTCTTCAGAACCAGGAAATAGAAATGGAAACCCATTACTATTGAATAGACTTTCTTCATCGTCATCATCACCTATAATTCCTCCTATTTGTTTCGAAGCTTCCTCTCTCTCCAACGGTGTTGGTTGGCTACTGTCACGAGTGCGATCCACCACTGGAGTGTCCATAATATCAGTATCAGGTTCAGTTATTGCTATAGAATTATCAGCACCTGTAGCATCAAGATCATTATCTTCATGACCTTCGTCTTCAGCACCTAAAACTCGTATGTGGGACTGAGAGCTAACATCTATGAAATTACTTTCACCATCACCAAATACATCCCCGCCAGGCGTTGTTCCCGCTCCAATGGGAGAGTGGGGAGTATGTTGACGACTATATCCTACATTAGTCCCTGCCATAGATACAGGTGTAATAGATAAATCTAATGCATTAGCCATAGCCTTCTTTGCTGGAGTTGGAGCAGTATTAGGACCGCTGTTCGTGGAGTCATCGTTCCCTTGCAGATTTCTCTCCCGTTTCATGATTTCTCTAACGTCGTCAAGGACACCACTCTTTTGATATTCATGAAGTGATGACCGATGTCGCGTGTAATATTCTTTAGGTATACCTGTATAGGGATCTAAATTATCATCTTCTTTATCATTATTATCAAATGTATCAGCAGTTGGAGTGGCTACTACAGTATCGTCAAGTCTTTGCTCTTCCTTCGGTGATAAACTATCCTGTACATACAGCATTTCTCTTGGAATAAGAGATGTATGCATCTCTGGTAGCTTTTGCACTTCTTTGAGAAACCGCCATAAAAGTTGTTGCTTATCTGGGCAACCTGAACAAGACAATTGGACTTCAACAAAACCACCGCATTTAAGACGCTGCCCTTTCGATGTTTTGCATAATGGTAATGAAATATCATGATTCTCTTCATCGTAACAATTCAAGACAGGTATTACAGCAGTACCAAGCAAAATGTCGCCTCCGACAGAAGCTTCAAAGACTTCAATCGTACCAAAGCGCTGATGCATATCCCAAGCATAGGTAAATACCATACCCCATTCAACGACTGAATCTTTTTCTCTCCTTGTAATGGTTTTCGCGGAACTATTTCCAAGTGTAACCTTTGTATATACTTCAATTGATTTTGTTTCCTTGCCTGAAGCTGCTTGCTCTGTATCAGCCAGACGCAGGTTAGCAGCACGGATGACTTTAATGTATATCATACTGCGAGCCTGATATTTTGCGGCACCTTCTGAAATTTCTGCTACTGCTACTGCGGCTGGTTGCACATGTGTCGCTATGATAGTATTTTTTCCTTCGCGAACAACACTTGGGGAAACACCAGTAATACTCTTTGTAGCAAGATGCTCTTTCCGAAGAAATGCCAATACTCCTTGGATTGCATCCATCCAAGCCTCTTTGGATGAAGCATCACTAGCTGCAAGAGATATGGTTCTATTTGTTTGGGTATCTCTTACATAGAAACAGAATTCTCTCTCATTACTATCAGCAGCTATGCAATGACGATTCAATTCGAAGGTACCAATCTTATTCAGGTAATCTCTCATTTTGATCATAATTCTGTAATCATATAAAGTTATCCAACGTGTTTGCCATCCAAACACTGTTACATACTTCATAAGAAACCCTTCCCTTCGCTTTGTTCCCTTTTTATTGGGTTGTTGCTTTTGCAGAAGTGAAGACATCGTGTTCTCCCAGTCACCGTATTAGACTGATTCTCTTATTTCTATACAACGCTAAAAAGCTTGATATATCTAAATTTTGATACTTAATGTCGTCCAATTGGTAATTGATAGCTAACTACACAAGAACGAATGGATGATGCCTATCATTTAGAAACACCGGCGTCCGGCGCCGCAGTCTCCAGGGCTTACAAAAAAGGAGAGGATTTAGAATTAAGAAAGTACAGTGAAATCCTTAAAACTGATAGTTTGATCCATAACTTTTCCAAAGATCGAGTTTTTTTTCAAGTAGTAGAATTTTTAGAAGATGAGGAGATTCTGTAGTGTTTGCGTAGTGATAGTCCTTCTTTGCATGCTATGGAGCAGTAAAGGGGAGAGTCAATCAGTACAGGATATGACCTGGATGGTGGAAGAAGGTTGTTCGCGGTTTAGCACTCGTCAGGTACGTGTTTTTTTAGAGAAAGAAGTCTACCCTCGTTTGCCTTATCCACCTGAGGAACTCCCATCATCTTGTCAATTAAATCCACTTTATGACCAATTTTTGGATCAAGAAAGAAATAAGACAGAAGTTAGTCGAAGTGATTATCAATGTGGTCTATGTGGAAAACATTTTCGAAGTGAGTTCTATTTGGACAAGCACATCAGTACTCATCATAGAGTACAATTGCGTGGTAGTGGTGAAAATCGTGTGTGCCTTGGTGATCTTTGTCCATTATTTGGATGTAGTGTAGATCCAGATTCAGCTATGCACCAAAGTTACAAAGCTGGTCGTGGTCATTTTAATAAAGACCGACGCGACCGTACGGGTCAGACCTTCGGAACTATAGACGAAGGATGCACGTCGGATAGTCTTGAGCGTCAAGTGTATAAATGTGAAACATTAATGAGAAAATGTTTCGGAGACTTACATGGTGATCTTCAATCACAATTTTCGACAAATATATGCGGATCACTGCAGTGTGTACAGGGAATGTTCAAGGGTTCTATTACTCAACGTGGGCTCAGTGCCGAATATTTAGCTGGTAAGCCACCTGGTGAAAATTCTGCCTGGATATCAAGTAATAGTGATGATGAAGTTATGTCTACTGAACCAGCTGGCTCCAACTTATGGTATGTGTTGCGCATGGTTATCGGAGGCTCTCTCATCGTATTCATCTGGTTCTACATCTATTTTACTGGGACTAGTATACCATATTTGTGGGAGCGTAGACATAAAGCTGGTGAAGGAGCTCGTAGTAGTGCTCAGCGTGCAGCTGCTGGTAGTCGCTGGAATAAACAACAAACAAAGAGACAAATACCAAATGTGTCAAATAGAGCAGCTGATAATAAAGCAGTAAGGCCAAGTTGGTTCGGAGGTAAAAAAGACGGACATGAGCTGTAAGAAGGAAAGGAAGTAAGACAATGATATTTACGTTTATACAATGTGTACAATTAATTGAAGATATGTATATATAAATTTAAGGTTGAGTAGTGTCTGGGCAAACATTAACACGATATTTTGCATAGGGAGGAGTGCCCCAGTAGTCGGCTGTGTCGCATTTCACTTGCTCTTCACGTGTAGTTTGGTTCCCTCCTGCACTAAAGAAACCTGAACTGACAGGTTGTGGTGCACCAGATCCATGAGGGCAATAAAAATATTCACCACCACATTCCACTTGTGTTGGTGATACTGAATTCAGCGGGCAGTAGTAGCCCACCCGACAACTCCCTTTACAAGCAGAGTTGATCATACCCAAGTGACCATAACGACCAGGAGGACAATCATTCTCACGACGATCAAAACTACCACTATCGCACCAATAACCTCTATCACATAGACCATCACATTCCTCTGAT
>JACKZZ010011513.1_pt1 | contig 20226 bp, 20 predicted proteins | sample 8027871 | NCBI WGS metagenome assembly JACKZZ01 (sample SAMN15724774, study PRJNA655200) | protist metagenome | isolation source: fluorescence activated cell sorting (FACS) single amplified genomes of... | place: USA: West Boothbay Harbor, Gulf of Maine | collected 2000-07-19
GTTTGCATCCGTAGATGGTGGGTTTGCAGCAGAAATTGCACTGCGCGGAATCGGCGTAGGCGGCGAAGGAGGTGTAGAGGTGGTGAGCTTTGAGGGACATTATCTTGCTGTGCGTTAGTGGTGACTGTCAGTCTCGCAAATCTACGACGGAAAAACTGCCCTGATATGAAAGAACCACAACCAACACAAGCACAACACAAGCTATCCGAATGGATCATAGCATGTCATCTATGCAAATAACGGACCAATACCAACCACATAGAGAGGCGCAGCCGCGCAGCGATCATAGAAGCAAAGCGATCTGTACGAGTCGACCACGAGAGACGAAAAACGTATTAATTTCAGCGATCAACGATTCAACGAAAGTAAAACATCCATGAAGATCTCGGAAGAAACTAAAGTGCGATTGCGATGTGTAGACGAAGCGAAAATGTAGGGCGAAGGCGATCAAATCTTTTTCTCGAACAGCGATAATAATGACTCCAATGCGACCTTGCCGAGGTGTTGTAGTCTCTGATTTATTTTGCTGCATGGTAAAAATCGACTATCCCATAGTAGTCCAACGGACTTGCGCAAGGTACAGAACAGGCTTTGGGGGCCGTAACTCGGACTTCGCTAAAGGATTTAGAAAAAAAGGAATGTCTTTGCTTGCACAGTTTGCACGTACGTCGAACCACTTATGGTCTGATTTTTACCAGCTCATGAAGTTCTGCTCGCTTTTTTGGTCGCTATTGCAACCGCATGTGAATTTCTGATCGTGTCGTCCGCAGCAGCATCGGTAGCTAGCCGCTTCGTCGTTGTAAAAAAACCGTCCTTTTTGTGTGCAGGAAGATGAATCGCCAGAAGCAGCTTCTCGGAATTACTTCTTCTTTCCCTTGATTCCCGCCGCGGCTGCCGCGACCGCCTTCTTCTCGGCAGCCTGTTTTCGATTTCGGGTTTGGAAATGAAACATTTTCATGTTGCGCGGTCGAATACTCGCTGCCACATACATTTTCTTGCATTTCTGCAAAAATGCAAAAGTGATAGACTTCGAAATTCTTTGTACCTGCTTAGCCTTAAAGGCTTTCTCCTCCTCGGTCATCTCGCCACCACCGGATTTGGCTTTCTTCTCGACGACGGCACGCTGTGCCTTGTTGCTGGAACCACCGATCGGCATTTTTTTTGAAGGGTTGAGCGAACTGGTAATGCAAAAAGGATACTAACTTATTTCGATGAGCTTGAGAAGCTAACGATTCGTTGTATAAAGTCGCAAAGTGGATTGCTCCTGGTTTTGCAAGATTAGAAGATTTAGAGATTGAAAGTAGAGTGGATGCGGTTTAGAAAGATTTTCGATCTTAGAGTCGAAGGGTGCGGTTTTGGGGTCAAGTTTTTCTGCTTTTTCAGTCCGTGAATTGCAGCGAGGAACGGATCTAAAGAACTCATGTCATCGTCATTGCACACAAAATTGTTCGACATCAAGATCATTCCTGTCTTCGTTCATTTTGATCTCTGTAATCGTGTCTTCTCTCGCACAAGCCTTCTGTGTGCACTAGACCGATGTTTCTCTTCTCTTTTCCAACTGCGGGCATCTAACATTTTTTTCAAAACCAACAGCAGCGGTTGTACCTGAGTTTTTCTTTCGTGGATGCCGCCACTATGAAATGCTAAGTACTCCCTTACATGTAATTTTAAAACAGAAAGTAAGCCGTCAAGATGCGAACGTTTTGCAGTCATCTTAACTGCACAAGACAGAAAAACCGTTCTCCCGCATGGTCAAACCGCACCTCAAAATCATAAAAACTCGACAAGCCTCACCAATTCACTTCCCGCGCAGTCTCGGATTTACAAAAGCCGCGATCCCATTGTTGAAGTACACATTGCCAAACCTCTGTGCCTGTATTTTCGCGTTCCACGGGAAGTTGAGCACCGGCTCCCAGCCAAAGTGCAAGAAGTTTTTCACTAGCACTTCCTGTGTCGCGTTCCAGGCCTCCATGTGTTCCACGAGGGAATACGGGTAGGCATCGATGAGACAGGGCGTTGTGGTCGTGGTGGAGGTAGACGTTGAAAGCGCTGCACATTCTGTTTTTGCAACAAGAAAGGCACGCTCCGCGACGTTTCCAGACAGTATTGCCATCGACGTATTTGCTACACCGGTTGCACCGACCGTGCTACAGGACTGATCCACGACTGCACTTGAACTCTCAAGCGATATTTCTGATGTTGCATTTCTCATCTCCCCCGGCGCATCAATGGTGCGAATGCCGGCTTCCTCCATTTCCCGGCGCACCTTCTGTTCCGCTGCCACGCTAGCGCTCCGCCGGATTCTGTCCAACGAAAACCCCGCGGCGATAAATTCGCTCTCGGAGACTACATCGGCGTTGCACCGACTGCGGTCCACGGACAGGTCCATTCCCTTCACCGCGTTCTGCAGTCCGTTCCGCGTTAAGACAAAATTGGACACCATCTGGTCGCTGTCTCCGTGGTAGAAGTCCTTCGTGATCGGAAAGAGGTTGAGCCACTCAAATTGCATCTTCCAGGCGTAGTGGAGGTGCGTGCCGATGTGGACTCTTTTTACGTGCTTGTTCAGGATTTTTTCGAAATTTCTTTGCACAACACTCCAATCGTCGTTGGCGAAGAGGTAATACTCCGCTCCCTCCATATCCACGTCAAGAAGGTCAATGATGCGACTGTTTTTGGTAGTAATTTTACCGCCAATAAGGCCGTACAATCGGAGTAACCCAGGTAAATCATCCTTCCAGTTGTGCAGGAGCTCGTCGTACAGCTGTTTTGCCTTCTCATCTTCTTGCTGCTTCATGCGTCGCAGACCCCACCATGCGGAATATGAGAAGGAAAACGACGGCAACACCACGCACAAAAAAAAAATCGAAAAATTCGTTCGCAAGTAATGAGGGAAGAGACATCATCTTCGGATTCATATACCGGAACTACTGACAGCGTGAAATGTAGGTGGTGGCGCGGATGTCTCTTTTCCCATATCCCCCAGCTGTGTTGCATTTGTGCCGCACGGTAAAGCTCGCGGCCGAAAAAGCCGGCGTGAAAATCGAGAGAGCCGCAGTTCCGCGTGTTTGCACGACCGGCCATTTTTGTTTTGTTCCAGAATCTTTCCATACCTTTGTGCTTCCGCTTCAGTCCATGAATCCTTCCTCGCCGGATCCCGTTATGCATCGCCATCTCCGAAACCGTCGGCCCGAGCGCCTGCACAGCATCGACCAGGAGATAGCGGTAGCAAAAGTCCTGGTCGAGCTCGGTTCCATATTCTGCATTTCCTTCTTCGCCCTCCGCCTGATCGAGTCCCCCTCCTCTCGCGAGCCACATCCGGTGCCGCAGCTGCTGCTGCACCGCTTTGTGCGCTGCGAGGGTCCAGTGTCCGTAGCCAGAGCCCAGCTCAACGACGGTGAAGGGGCGCCGGCAGTTGGTGCACAGTGGTCGGGCGGTTGTAGGGCTGGTGTTTGCGTTCTGATAATACGATCTCATCTTCTCCGCGCCCACTTTCGGAATCGGTAGGTCGAAATTTGCATCGACGTACTCTTTTGCGGCAGACAGGACAGAAACGTATTCGAAGTACTCTTCCGAAACACCGGGCCAGGAGGTCTGCAGCGACGTTCTGGAATTTTTGTCCTTGCCATTGACCGTTCTTTCACCGCTGCTGCCAGCGTGATTGAAAGTTCCGTGCTCTTTGTCTTTCCGACGAGCGGGAGCATTTCTCGCGAGCACAGCCTCCCGAAACGCCTCGCACTGCTTCCGCCGTAGCGAATGGGCTTGCTGCTGCCGTATAGCCTCGATGTCGTCGCCGTATTTCTTGTTGCAGAAAATGCGGTAGGGGTATCGTACTCCCATAAAGTCAGGTATTATTTGCTTGTCGTCGAACGCGAAAAGGCTGCTTTCCTCGCGTTTTTCTTCGGACGGAAATTCGACGGAACTACCAGCCTCAGTCGGTATTTTTGGACGCGACCATTCTGTCGATTTGTGCGGACTTTCACGATGATTGCTTGTGCCATCAACATTTTCCTCCGTGCTGCCTTTTGGAAGGTCCTCGAAGAAAAACGCCTCGCCCCCGCTTTTGCTGCTTTCCACATCGGCTTCCGTAATGACAAATGGCCAATATCCGATGGTCGGAGAAAAAATCGGATGGTGCGCCACAATCTCACTAGTGAGGTCGTTTCTCGTGTATGTCTCCACGACTAATTGCTCGTGCGGAGCAACGTCTATTGCAGCGATTGAGAGATTGAGCGACAAAACGGAGGAGAGAAAAAACAAGGAGAAACGGAACATTTTTTGAAGACAAGTGACATTTGCTGCCCCTTTTGCAGAGGACCTTTTGACAACGGACCCGCAGTTCATCTTAATATCTCGATCCTCCAAAAAGAGAGCATCAGGAGTACGTACGATGGATGTTAGTAGAGACTTCTCCCTCGATGCGGCCTAAAAGGCGAAACGATGCAGCGCATCAAATAGATATCGTAAATCTAAATGCACCGAGAAAAGAAGTGGTCTTGAACAAAGTACATCGACACCATTGCACCGCTGTTGCGGCTGTCCTTCCGAAGCCAGTAGCGCCCCAGAGCCCTTCTCGAAAATGAAATGGGGAGTACTTCAACCATCAGAATGAATCAAAATTTCGCTGTCTTATGCGGGGCAACTTCATATAGTGGTCAAAAATTGAAAGATAAAGGTGAGGACTTAATTTTTGCAAAACTCACGAGGGGTTATAGGTCGACGGGGGCCTAAGATTTCGCCGACTGCAAAAACGGGATTTAGAAAACGAGCAAGATCATTCTGCCTACAGTGGGGTCCGCGTAGACGTAAAAATCGCGAATGACTTGCACTGCAGAAAAAAATTGAACATAAACTCTGCACCACCGATAAAAAATGTTGTAGCTACTGTACGTATGAAAAATCAAAATCTTCTAGTCGGAGACGCCACCTATTCATGTGAGCAACTCAGCATCGAGCTTGAGGGGTGCTGGCTTTTCCCCGGGACCACCAGGTGCGATATCCACAGGTGTCGTCTGCAGTCGGTCGTCTGCTGGTGCTGCAGGACTGGCCTCTTTCGAAACACTTTTACCCAACCCGCTCCTTGGACTTCTCCCCCTTGCCGAGCTCAATGGGCTACTGGCGTTGCTGAGCGCGTGCTTCTCCCGCAACAGGGCCTCTCTTGGGGACTCGAAGTTCCCACCGGATTTGATCCGCGGGCTGGGTGAGGGCGAGATTTCGTCCTCGTGCACTTCTAAAAACGTCCTCAAAATAGGCTTCTTCAGCAGTTTCGCGGCCGCATTATCGAACATATTTTTCGCCCTTGGCCGGTGCTTCTTCTTCGACAACCCCTTGAGGCCGACGCGGCCGAGCGTGGCTTTCGCCTTCAAACGCTCCACACGCCCGAAGTACCGATCGCCGCCGTTACCTGATAATTGAAGTTTTTGTCAAAATGAGAGTCAGCAGATTTCTTTTTGGTGTGCGGCTAGACTGAAGAAAACACAACACAACTCAACAAAAACAACATAGCAAAATCAAAAAATCAGTACGGATCATGGTTTCCGGATCTGGGGTTTTGTAGCTGACGACGACGTCCTTGGACGGTTTTTCCGTGATTGTTCCACTCGGATCCTTCTTCTTCTCGCCGTCCTCGTCGTCGTCCTCCACATTCCCGGCGGTCTGCCCGAAGTTCTGCCGCAACATGAGCTTCGTCTTCGCGAAGAACCGCGCTTTCGCAAGGAGTTTCTTCTTCCGCTGTTGGAACGATGCAATCGACAACGCCTCACACAAGGTCGGCGGCAACACGTGCCACGGTTGCGGCGGCAGCGGGTCGTCCGTGTACTTCGGCGGCTCGCCGTCCGGCATGAATTTCACAGGCCGGGTGACAGATGGCGTCAACAGGGTCGGATGATATTTGGTCCACAGCATGTGGTCCTCCACACTCTGCGCCGAGAACCGCAGCGAGCTGTCCGGACAAGCGAGCAAATCCCCGCACGTCGGCCTGGCCTTCGGCTCCTTCGCGAACAGCAGCCGGAGCAAGGGAAACGCCTTCACGTATCTCTTCGGGAACTTCTCCTCGCCGAACCTGGTCAAATCGGGCACGTCCGTTCCAAAAGTAACCACCTTCTCCACGTAGGCAATCCTCTTGTCCACATCCGTCGCGTTCTTCGGGTAGCTGAACGGCGGCTTCAACGTGCACAATTGCCAGAGAATGTTGCCGATGCCCCACAGGTCGGACTTGCTCGTGACCGCGTCTCCTACGATCACTTCTGGCGGTATGGAAGCGTCAGGTTTGAAATCGTCAAAGTTGAAATAATTTGTGATGCATAAAATGCGATACAAAAAGTGACTCTATTGCAGAGGACCCACGGGCGGCAGATTATAGTCCTGGTAAGGGTCAAAAGTTGGACTGCTAAGTAGCATGACAGAAGGCAGCTCTTTGCCCTAAACCGCATGACAGACTCGCCTCCAGGACCGGGAAAATTTGTCATGCACCGACTACAAACTGTAGGTCTAACTGGTATCCATTTTATGCATGACAAACTATTTCAACTTTGACGATTTCAAACTTGACACATCCATAGGCGGCCAGGAGAGAATATCGTCCTCCTTGATACTGTCCCCGTAGTACCGGAACAACGCGCTGCCCCAGTCGCCCAGCTTCAACTTGTAAAATTTGCACACGTCGAAGTGCGGGCCGCCCTGGATCGCCGACGGGCCGAGCGGCTCGAGGAAGACGTTGGAGGGCTTGACGTTTCTGTGGATCAAATCGTTGTAATGCAGGTACGCAATCGCGTGCGTCACCTGCGCCACCCAGTAGCTGATGTCCGCCCACTCTAATCTGGGCACGATGTGCTCCTTGATCCCCCGTCGGTGCAGCTTTATCCAGGTTTGCAAATCACGAGCTGGTTCAAACGCGGAAATGATGACCAATTCCGTGGACGATCGGTAGCAAGCGAAGAACTTCGTCAAATTTGCGTGTTGCCGCGAAACTTCCCGCAGTCTGGCAAATTCGTCGATGATCTCCATGGCGCGCGTTATGCGGTCGGGTTTTTTCAGCAGGAGGTTTTTCATTTTCTGCGTCACGGGGGTGCGTTTTATCAGATACAGGTATTTCAAGTGCTCGTCGTAGTAGTTGTCGACCAAGTCCCTCCTGTGCTGCATCTCCTCCGCGAACTGCCCCTTGTTTTCCACCCGATTGATCGTCCGCGGGCAGGTGATATTCACGGCTGTCATCCCGTAGGGCGAGATGTGCGGCCCCAGCTGCAGCGGCGGGAGTTTCAGCTTCTTCTTCTCGTCTTCGTCCTCATTCTCGTCGTCCGTGGACTTATTATTCAGGAGCGCGGACGACGATTTCTTCACGTCTTTTTCATCTTTTTCTTTCCCCGCGGAGCTGGGAGAGCTGTGGAGTTCCTTTGCGTCCAGGTCGCTTTTCGACGACCGATTGCTAACGCCCAACCCCCTGGCCGTGTTGCGCCGCTCCAGCAGTTTCTTTTGCTGTTTCGCGTTCTCCTGATCCTGGGCGTGGCTGTACTTGATCACCTGCGGCACGAAATGCGGGACGCCCGGGCAGGACTTGAGCTTCTGCAGGTTCGCGGGCGTCAACAGCGTGTTCTGGCCCGCGTACAGCTTCTCCGACTTCTTGTCCCCGGCGAAAGAGACCTTCGGCGCGGACTTTTTGTCGTGCAAACCCCCCAGACCCACGGGTAAAGAATCGCGGCGGATGATGCCGTGCTTCAACTCGTTATTCCCTTGCAACAGCGTATCCACGTCCACATCCGGGATTGGCTGCTCGCAATCCACGGTACGGGCCAGGTCAAACGGCTGGTGCAGTTTCACGGTCCGCGCGTAGTCCCAGTGCGACCAGACGGTCAAGCTGGGGAAGTAAAAGTAGTCCAGTTTTTTCAAAAACTTGTCCGCCTCGGCCGTGCGGGTGGGCGACTCCAGCTCCTGGAGCTTCTTAAAAGCGGCATTGAACGCCTTCACGTCCATTTTGGCTGGATTTTCTTGCTGTATCCGATGGTAATTGTAAAGGGGAAAAGTTTGATTATCTCATAACTTTCGTAATGAGGGGCTGAGTTATAGAAAATGAGAGGTAATAAAGGGGAAGAAGAACAGCATAAGAGCAATCGTGAGGGGGAAGCCCTGAGTTGGAAACGGTGATAGAGTAGAACAAATATCCTTTTGCATCATTCTACACTTTGGACCCATAGAGGACATCAACCGGACGAAAACGACGACGACGACAAGCACGAAAAATTTCCAGCACGTCGCACAAAAACATCGCACGAAAGAATTAAACGAAACGCACCGATGCGGAAGCAAACTACAATTACACCACGATCATTCGGAGGTTGCACGAAGACGAAGCCCATATAGAACGATGGTACATGGGAACGACAAAGAGCAGAAACTGAGCGCAATGGAAACAGAGACACGGAGTCTTAAACATCACGAGTGCGAAACCGAAAAACTAAGTAAAGTAGACACTTTACACGATACCAAAAGATTAAGATGTACGATATCCGCAAGTCAACATCTTCCTCTTCGTCACCCGCAACAAGTATAAGAGTTTTCAATAAGCGTTGTAAGCAACTTGATTTGAAACAGAATTCATTTTTCTCGTCTATCTTGCGGTTGGTCTTTCATTTTTGCTTTTTCGTTGCATCATCGTACACAGCGAGCAGGCCACGCATCTTTGTAGCAGAAGTTAGTGACTGAATGGCAATCGCGACCGCACAGAGAATATTAGGAGTCCGCGTAAACGCCCCCGGCTTCCCATCACCTTACGAGTTCCCTTGCACTTCTTTCCCTCGAGCCTCGCCGCGACTCTCCTTCTGGATAGAAGAGCGACGAAGTGGCGTCGTACCGCGAGCCCTTCTCCGTTATGCCGACCGTCGAATTCAGATTCGTCCGCAGCGAAGACGTCGCTGTGCCAGCACCCCCTATGCCGCCACTCCTGCTCAACCCTTGCTGCTCGTACCGTCCGCGGGGGGGCGTGATTCGACTACTCGAGTTGATCGTGCCTATTCGGCTGCCAATGGTCCGATTCAGATCGATGCTGCGATCGTAGGTCCGCGTCCACGGTGGCGGGATCGCCGCGTCCTTGTCTGGAACCAGGTAGGGGGACGAGGACTCGTTCTGTCTTCTAGTCGCGGATAGTATACTGGTATTTCCACCCTCCGCGCGGGGGCTCCGGGTCGTTGTGATGGAAAAGTTTTGGTTGCTTTCCCGAGTTTCATTTTGGAATTGCTCCTGCTGAAACCTCTGATCGAACATAGCGCGTTCCAACTGCAGAAACCGCCGGTCCATCTCGGCGAGGCGGGATCGCTTGAAGTCCAACATCTTGTGTTGCTGCTGGACAAGCATGTTCTCGTACCTGAGAATTACATTTTGACGGCTCTCGGGAAGGTCAGAGTCTTAGTTATGCGCAATTCCGTTACCGCATAGGCAAGACATGAAACAAGGCACTTGGTACTTTCGCAGCAAATTCCAGACGCTTTTCGAGAACGTTTCCTGACTTTGCTCCTGCTTGGTGAGCAAATGCACTTCCAATTTGGTCGCAAAGTCCACCAGGTTCTGCTGCGTTTCGGTTTTCAAATCGGCAATCGACTTTTCCAATGTGCGGCACACGCCCCACAGCTCCCGGACTTCGGCCTCGCGAGTAGTCTGGTGTAGGTGGTGTTATGTTTGTAGGAGATGATGAAGTTTGTATTGCATAGACACGCATGGCACTACTGCGTTGTGATGACTGGTAGTGCTATGAAAGCTGCAGTTGAAAAAACGAAAAGCGAAGTACTGCGTCCTTCTTCCATTTTGCAACTTCGCCCTCCAGCTTCTTCACGTCTGCGTTTCGCCTCTCCCTTTCCTCCGATATGCTTCGTAAAAACTACCTGCTCCACAGCTGCCCTTAATCAAGACACTTGTCAAAAATTCTCGCTTAAAAATATTCCGCTTTTGCCACTCTTGCTGATACGACTCCAGACAAGCGTGATAGCACCACGAGAAGGGTTCAGCATCAGGGAAAACAATTTTGCTGAAAAAGCACAACAAGTTCGCTGTAGTTTTCACAACCCGTACCCAGCACCAGGTCTTCGCACTGTTCCTTGTACACACCCATATCCTCCCGGACCTCCATAACGCGGTCCGCGAGATTGCCCATCTTTTCCGCCACACTGGTCGTGATTTCCTGCAATTTCCCTTGGACTTTGTCACTCACATTCCGCCTGTCTCTTTCCAGTTCCGTGAGCCAGTTGTCTTCCTGGAGCTGCAACACTTCCTGCACCGCGTTGCAGGCGGCAAAGCACTTTTCGAAATTTTTCTCCGCCTCGACATTCGTGTTGGTTATGCCGACCTTCAGCTTCTCTACTTCGTTCATCACCTCCCCGGTCAGCTGCGTTTCCAGCTGCGTCAGATTGTCGCGCACGTTCGAAGCAAACTCCTCGTGTTGATCCAGCGTTACCGGTCGATTCCCCGGGTTGGGCGGGTTATACTGCTGAGAGGGGAGTATTGTGTCGGTGGACAAAGAGTTCGGATCGTGCTCTGTGTAGTAGTACAGCGGTTTTGGATTTCTCGCGATGTTTTTCCCGCGGTACACCGCGGACGCGGCGCGCTGGCGGGCGCGCGCCCGGGTGGAGTTGGGAGGGATGTGAAGCGGGGTTTGGTTGTTGAAACCCACAGCGGTTGCCTGCTTGCGACTGTAGTGCAGTTGCGGCGCGGAGGAGTGCTCCTGTAGCTGTGCCGGGCTGACGTTCCGTTGCGGGAAAGAATGCTGCATCTGATCTGCTCTGCGCAACCGCTTCGCGGAGGAAGATGAACTAGCGCCCGTTGCAAAATTGCCGTTGTTCAACAGCTGACCACCCTTGCCTGGCGGTGCCCAGGGAATAACAGGCTTGTTCGGATTGTCGCGGTCGTCCGGATGCACGAAATATGGACCCCTCTCGGCCGGCTGGAAATTGCGCACGTCTTTATTCCCGTGGCTCTCTGGTCCTCCTTGCTCGAGCCGTGATCTCGAGCTGGCGGTGTCTTGACTTCGGGTCCGGCTGCGGGGGGGCGGCAGCTGCGGGGCCCGATCGTGAAGGTCGTAGGGTTCTTCATTGGTGTTATTTCCTGGTACTTTCCCTCCTTGATGTTGTGTCGTGCCTTTTTCTTGCTCTTTGTTCACACTACCGGGAAAGTAGAAGCCTTTGTCGCGTATCTGTTTCACAAAATTGATCGCGTCGTCCAACTCGGCTGGAGTAGGTCCCGTCGCGGGCCTGGGCGGGGGTGCTGCGCTTGGCTCGTCTCCGTCCGTAATTTGTTGTACCCGCTGCTGTTGCAGGTCCTGCGGCGAGAGAGGCACTTCAGATTCCTTGCTGGAACTGGCGCCCTTCTCTTCCTGCGAGCGCGAGGACATCGCGGGCTTTTTCGAAAAGGTGTCCAGTCCCAGCACGCGGAAGCGCTCCCGCAGCACTTCCCCAGCGCTTTTGTGAGCAGAGCGCATGATGCTTTTTTCCGCGTTACAGCAGGCAAATTGTCTAGATTTCCTTTCACCACGCACAGACAACGGAAAAGTAGCTCTAGCCAAGTATCTTAGTACCCCTTACCAGACGAGGATAGCACGAGGCGTTACGCCACACCGAAGCCGAACTAAAAGAAACGCATAAACTATAGGACAAAGCCAAAAAAGCTAGAAGCAAATGCGCTCTTAATCCTCCCAGAACCGTTCGTTTTGGATAATTACACTCTCCGCTCTTCACTGCTGAACTAAAGCTGTGGGCAAGTAGCCTCGTCTCGACGCAGGGAAATACATCCACATCACTTACTAGAAGCCAGCTCAGGAACACGGGAAGCCGGAGGCTAAGGACATATCGCTGTATTGCACAGGTAGCAAATGTAGTCGCACCACAGAGGTGCTATGCTTGTATAGTTGTGATATTTGTCGCGAAAAGGCAATTTCGCGTTCGCTTTCATGTCTCGTTCGCTTTCACCATTCCGCCTACACAATTCCGAATAAAGCAGAGAATTCGTGCAGGATTTTGTTTGTCGCCAAGTCTTCGCCTCCAGAGGAACCAAGACTCTCTCAGTCGTAATCGCCCTCGAGGCGACATGCCGTTCTCACGGCGTGCGCAATGTCGGGGTTTTCCATGGCGGCGTACCTTCTTTCCTTGTCGTTGAGTTGCTTCGTGACGGCGTCCCCGCTGTTGTGCGAGCCTTCCAGAATCTGGATGGAGAACTTGGGGAATCCGTTGTCCGTCGGAATGTCTTCCCGCAGTTTGTGCATGATCGCCAGCCCGATCAGGGTTGCCAGGCTGCAAACGGGCGAGGTCGGCTTGAATGTGACGTTGATGTACTTTGCTGGTAAGGAGGAGGACGGGTGTGCTGGAGAATCTTGCGGAGACACAAAATTTGCAACTGTTGTTCTATCTTCGTCTACGTCCATTTTCGTGTCGAGATCGCCGAAATTCGTTATGCTGTAGTAGGTGCCGGAACTGTCCTGCAACGACCGCTCGTCCTGCTGTTGACCGCCCGTACTTATTCTCTCCTGCTCTGACGAGTTGCAGCACGAGGTCTTACTCGCGGCTGTTGTACCAGCTGCACCGGCCTGGTTATCCCCACCGCAGCACCCGCTTCCGTTATTACTGCTACAAGAATTGCCGTTCTGCGCAGTGGTCTTTTTCAGTTGTGTTTTGCACAATTTCCCCTCGCTGTCGGTAACGACAATGCCCTCCGGGTACACCACCTCCAATTCTTCTAACGTATACGGCTTTTCTGGATCTTGGATCGTGCGCAAACTGAGGTACACCTCCTCCGCCAGCGGATGGCCCCAGTGGTAGTTGGTGGAGCAAAATTCCTCCTCCTGCTCTTCATCCTGTTCCCGGGTCTCCAGGTTGGGGTTATCGTTGCCGCAAGACATGTTTTTGTCTGTGCGCTTCCCGGATTTTTGAAAAGGAGAAACACTTTAAGTCTAACAATCAGGAGTAAGTAACCTTGACAGCGTGTGGGGCACGGCACCAGTCAGGGGGTTTGCGATTGAGTAAAGACAGCACAGACGACAAAAAATAAAAACAGAAGGGGTATTGTCGCGTATATTATGGTCTATTTCCAACACAGATTCCTCGACCTGAGATTTTTTTTTCGAAAACGATGAAAGAGGCAAGGGCACGATCACGATGCTGGTGTTCATTCTGTCACACGGAAAGATATTCATTTGAAGATCTTCTACTGCGGCAAAAATTGAACCGAGCTGTTGACTCACATCCTCACTCATGGCCTGCTTATGTCCCGCGAACAGTAAACTTCTCGACCTCGATAATGCGCAGCTTCTAGGGTTGGCTGTTATTTCCGATTTCTTTGATGCCTTGCTTTATGCGTTCCCAAATAAACCTCTAGACTTGATCTAAAAATCCGGATTAAAAAATCTTGGCGCAGCAAAGAACAAAGTGGTTTTGTTTGTGGAAAAATAGGCTGTGGCTGGGTGGCTGGTTCTTATAAGCGGTGCTGTTGTATTAACGTCGTTACTTTGGCTTGTCTCCTCGGGGCTAAGGTTTTACTAAAACTCCTAGCGTTGAAGACCACAAACACCCTTAAAAACTCTTTTGCTCAAAATACGGTGAACATGTGAGATCCAGCTGTGACCTCGTTGCGCTCTTTCCCTTTAATATTGAACAGAAGCGCGCGGTGAACATATTTAGGTTAAGCAATAGATACGGAAAGGCTGAAAGAGTAGGACGATGCGAAATAGGTTTTATTGGAGTTTGTCTCGGTAGGATGAAACTTCTAAACAACATCTCCCGAAGATTCAAGCGCTTGATGCGCCACCGCGAGGCCAGCCCGCGTGGTCTTTGTGATAAAATATTACAGTTCTTATCATGAGACGTGATATTTTGCGTATATTTAGGATGAAAACTCAAACTACAGTTTGACACCGCGAGTAATTATGGCTCGCTCTATATTACGTATTTGACGACCAGGACCTTCCTGCTAAACGCTCCCTTGTCCTCACCTTGTGTGACAAGTTTTTCTTTTTTTTGCATATTCTTCCCGTCCGAACCTGAGCGCACTTTTTGTTCGGACTTTTTGTCTTACGCCAGTCCCTTTTCTTTCATCAATCGCAGCATGTTGGAGCCCAGCTCGGCGGGCGAGGGGGTGACTACCGCCCCCGCGGCTTCCAGGGCCGCGATCTTGTCGCTGGCCTTGCCCTTGCCACCGGAAATGATGGCACCCGCGTGCCCCATGCGTCGCCCTGGCGGCGCGGTGACACCTGTGATAGTAGTTTCATTCTCAGTTTATCTCAGAGAGATGATTATCAACATTCGCACATACTCACTTTATAATTTCAGGAAGACTTTTTGACTCTTCGTACAACACGACGGCGCCATCTGGATAGAGCTAGTGTAAGCTTTATACCCGCAATAAAGGACACCACCGGCTTGCCCGTGTTGTTGTGCTTCAACCACTCCGCCGCGTCCTCCTCGGCGGTCCCGCCGATCTCGCCAATCATGATGATGCCCTCCGTTTGTGGGTCCTTCACGAATCGCTCCAGGCAGTCGATGAAGTTGGTACCGTTAAACGGGTCGCCGCCAATTCCCACGCACGTGGACTGCCCGAGCCCGGTCACGGTGGTTTGGTGCACCGCTTCGTAAGTCAGCGTACCTGGGCAGGATGTAAAAATGATGTAAACCTCCAGTCGATCGGGTGCAATACAGCTAGAAGGAGCGCATGGCTAATAATCTAGATGTCGTATTATTCATTTTGCTAGACATAAAACATGTTCGTGCATTCGCATTTCAAAACATTTCGGTACCACTCCTGCTGACGACGCCGATTTTTCCGGCCTGGTGGATATACCCGGGCATGATTCCGATCTTGCACTCGCCAGGCTTGATAATACCGGGGCAGTTCGGGCCAATCAACCGCGTTTTTGTTTGCGTGTTCAACGCATGCAGCACTTTTACCATGTCCTGCTGCGGAATACCTTGAATTTTGTAGTTGATGTGGAAATTATGAAGTGCAAATTCCTCTACGCTCTCTTTATTTCGCAAGTATTAACACCAACATGATTCTCGTTTTGATTTTGAAGGCAGAAGAATTCAATAGCGTCACTTTCTTGTGCTGCAACTACCCCCCATTACCTTCCGTGATGCACACCACGAGATCCATTTCGGCTTCGATAGCCTCGAGAATGGCGGCCGCAGCACCCGATGGCGGCACGTAGATCACACTAGCGTTGGCTCCCGTTTCCTTCTTCGCCTGTTGATTTTGGGTTCACGCGTCACTTCGACTGAGTTGCCATAAAGGACGAGAGCGGAATGTCGATGATTACGATTTACTCGTATCCTCATTGCGGCTAAACCACCCAAACACGACGGCGCATCAAAAACTTATGGATACGTCTGTTAAACTAGGCATAAAGGGCTATTGCTGTGACAGTGAAACCTATGTTGCCTCTCAGAGGAACAAAGCAGATACCGATTGCAGGTCGGCGAAGACCGGGCGGTCCAAGTGCATGGTCCCCGCCTTTTTTGGGTTGATCCCGCCCACCACGTTGGTGCCGTACTCGATGGCCTGCTTCGTGTGGAAGGTGCCCTGGCCACCGGTCATGCCCTGCACCAGCAGTTTCGTGTTCTTGTCCACGAACACGGCCGCCGTCGCGCTGAAGTTTCGGCTTTGCTGCGAGCTGAAGGACGACCGGGCCGAGGCACCAACGCTGCCCAGCACGCGGTTGGACATCAATTTGGACAGCATTTTCTTCGCTTGCTTTTGGCGATGCTGTTTTTTGCTATTTGTATTCTATGTTAAGTACCTTACGAGGACGCACTTCGGTCTGTTTCGCGTGACGGAGTGACCGTAGCTGTTGTGGAGAAATTACAAAGAAGTCGTGATGTTGATGAGTAGTTCTTCTAGCTTTATTCGCTAGAAGTACATACAAAATTTAGAAACAGTGCACAAAGTTCTTTCGGGGTACTTGATGAGCTCTCGTGAGTTTGCTGAGCTGTCAAACTCAGTCTCCTGTAAAGTTGTGTCATGGAAACAACGCTTTACACATAGGCAGTTCCTTTTACGTAGTGCGAGCGTGTTCGTACAGCAAGACACCATAGGGAAGAAAACAAACGGCTCTCTCGCTCACACACAAAGCTCCACTGAAAAATCTTCAATTAACGGGGACGATACATGTGGCAAAAAAAGGCTCAAAAAACACTACACGTAACCGAATTCACGAAGAAAGCAAGACCGAATTTTTCGAAAAGAGTTTATTGAGGCAAACAGACTAAACGTGTTCTCTCGGAGACCGACACCGTTGTTTTGAATTGACACTATCTTTGTAGACTTCGTAGAAAGACTAAGTACTCAAAGTCAGTGGGACGAAACCGATTAGAGCAATCGTTCCGTATGATGCATGTGACTCCACTCTACGCAGGAGTATACGCAGCGTCGATCTTGTCTGTCACGAAAATGCGTTTCTTTTCTATTTTTCCGCACTTTGATGTTATCTGGTTGCTGGTACATTCTTCTCAAAGGCTTGGCCTTGCGTACTTCTGCTTCCGTTTCACTTCGCACAACTTCTACTTCAAAAAAGTGCTTCCATTAGAACTCCGAATGCACCTTTCACAGGTCTACTTTGTGACCTGGTAACTAGTCCCAACAGACAAAATCCGTTCATCTTAACCTTTATCCTCGGCTCCAGACAGGGATCCGGGAAACATTCCTAGGGCTTCAAGGTGGTCGTCCCTCCAGTTTTTAGTGATCATCAAACTCCCCCGCCTCCGAGTCCTCCCCTGTTGACAGCAGCCGTTTCACCTTTTCGATTTGCGCGTGAAACAGCTGCAAATTCCTCTCCTCCTCGCGTAAGGCCCGACGCCGCGCTCGCAGTTCTCCTTCCGCCTGCTGAACTTGGTGAGCGACAAATGCAGGCTCCAGGTCCAGGTCCCGCAGCTCTGCCACGCTGGCTTGCTGCAGAGCGTCGTAGCCACAGGTCGTGCCCGATTCGAACAGCCCGTCGCGAAACAGCAAGGAAAGCCACTTCTTGGCAGGGCTAGGCCGCTGTGATGGAAGATCGCTTCCAGAAGTGAGCTGTTTCTCTTCATCTCCTCCAGTCCGGCCAGGAAAAAACCCGATTCGATGGTCTTCTGGTTCTGTCGTCGACGTCGTGTTGTGCCAAAAATAATTTGCTGCAAGTTTCTTGTCTCGCGACGTTGTGGCAGAATAAAATCGTTCTTGATTTTGTGCGTCGAGGACCTCCTTCTGAGATGAGAAAGCATCTCCGTGTCCTTGAGAAAAAAACTTCCCTTTCGTTCCCAGCGTCTTCGTCGAGTGTGGCCCCTTGCTTTTGATTTCGATAATTTCGCCGCCACGTGGTGCTTCTACCAGAGTTGTTTCCTGAGCCACCAACCCGTCTTTCTTCGGAGCAAGTCCTGCTCCTTTACCGACATTGGTCGTGCTCCTGTTATTTTCTCCCTGCTGCAAAAATTGTACCTGCCGCAAGTGAACCTTTTCCCAAGCAAATAAACTCGCGTCCGAGGTGGAGCTACTGTCGGAATCAGAGTCTTCACAATCGCTTCCCAATAAAGAATCAATCTCCACTGGTCTGTAGTGCGCATCATCACGAGACCGTTTTTCCAATAAAGATGCATCAGATCTGTTCCAATCGGCGAAATGCCGCTGCACTTTGCGGCCTTTTGGGTCGCTATCTTTCTCATTGTTGCCCTTTGATGGATCTCGCCGATAGTGTTGGCTCTGGTGGCACTCCGACGTTGACACATGCTCGCGGGGTTGTTGCGTTTTAAGTAGGCTGAAGAAGGTTCATGTGGTAGTTAAGCTTCCATTTGCGTTACGATCTAGAAAATTCTAAAAAAAAAACATTCACCAAATGCAGCCTCCCCAGTCGCTAGCTGCTCACTAGAATTTTCACAACATTTGAGAACTCATCGTCGTACCTGATAGCGCTACTAGTCTGCTTTCCCGCGCCCCTCTTCAACGAAGATGCCTCCCTCGCATCTTCGGTGGAGTCGCTGTCGGAAGAGGAAGTCCCGGTCGCTCTGGCTTCCTCCCTCATTTCGACTTCCCCGACACCGCCTCCCCCCGGGCATGATTTATTTTCTTCCGCAGTTGTCTTCTGCGCTGCAGAATCCTCCTCCCCGGAGTCCGGATTCACTCTTCCACCGTCGCTGGAAAAAAATTCGCCCTTTTCGTTACACTTCTGCATCAACATTTTAAAGGCCTTCTCTGCGATGCTTTCCTCCGCCTCCCGCAGCTTCGCGAACAGGTCCTCCGGCTCAGGTTGTACAGGCTTTTCCCCCAACAACGCCGGTATTTTCACCGAACACCGCCACTTTGTCACCTTGATATCGCGAGGGTTCCTCGGCCGTTTCTGCTGTTTCTTGTTTGCTGCAGACGAGTTGTTGCGTCTACTCGTACCTGCCATAGAGGTTGCAGCTCCCGACTGCTCCAGACCAGTCGGGAGCTTCGCGTCTGAACTTTCTGGACCGTCAAGCAGCGCGACATTCCCAGATGCAACATGCTGTAATAAATCTGAACCGCCCCCAGCACAGGTCGCTGCTCCCAGTTGTGGCTCCAGCACCTCAATGGCGTGTCGCGTGTCGAGTATGGGGTACTAGAGATGTGAACTTTTGAGCAACCTAGCCCCATGCCTGAGAGGACCGCGGTCGATTAGCGACAAACATGCACCATCGATCTCTTCAGTTGCACTGTAGTGCAGCCGCTTCTGCTGTATACTCCTAAACGATATTTATCGAGGATGTAACAACCCCCAAAGGATACTACATCTCATCTCCATACACTGCACAAGTTTGTTGTGCGCCGCCGCGTCACCTGCGTTCACTGGTATCTTCCGCTTGTTTTCCCGCACGAGTCTCGCCGTATGCAAGAAAATCCTTTCCGTGCTGTGATCCGAAGACGAACAGAAATTTGTGCTGCGACTGGAATTTTCTTGATTTCTTGATGCACAAAGAAAAACTCATACAAAAGTAGCACCACTATAGTTCGAAATAATGCGAATCAGAACCACAACCGAGGTACTCGTCGCACAAGCCTCCGAATATGAGAAGGACATCAAACACGGACCGTCCGTAAATGACTAGCAGATTCAGCTTGCTCTTCCAGCTTGTCTCCTCAACTGGGAGATCGATCTCCCCTATCGCGTCCGCCATTTTGATGTCTTTTTTTGACTATATTTTGGTTCCTCTCATGCAAAGATCATGTAGATGTATTTGCATTTGATGCGGGACAAAAGTTGCAAAATCAACAACGAGGAGCTCTTGCTTTGACGAGCTGAGAAATTCTTGCCTGCGCGGCGAGACCAAATGTCATCGGCAATTATCAAAGTGAACCTCTTAATCACTTTACCCGATTGACATCACTGACTAATGAGGTGAGTGAATCTGAGCCGTACTCGCAAATGCAAAATGCAAACGGTTCTTACAACCCTGCTTGCTTGGCTATTCTGAGGACGAACTGTAGCGATGTTTGCGAAAGACGAAGCGGACGAGGCAGAGTACTAAATTCGGCGTAGCACCTTATCAGCTACTGGCAGATACGTGCTTCGCGACAAGCCCGGGATCAAACAATATTCAAACGAAGTCTATGCAACCGCCATCTACTTCGCTATCGCTTCTTTTGTTCTTGGCTACAGTGGCATACTTCACCGTCGAAAGGTCGCGGGCACATCTGGTAAGTAGTAGTTGCACACTGGAACCAGACCCTAGTTTGTCACCGCACACGATCGCTGCAGCTGCACGCGGTGCGACGCAGATCTTTTGTCACAAACTACACGCAGAGAGATCTGCTTCCACACTGACTTCTGCACGAGCAACCTCACACACATGTCACGTTCTCGCATGAAGATCTTTATCGTGATCCTGAATTCACGTCATCATCTTCCAACAAGAGGGGCCCACGGTGTAAGTACGCATAACCGCACAGAAATCTTCGGCATTACCTCGCGTACTGCTTTTTGAACTCGGTCTGGAACTACCGAAAACGAACTTTTCTTGGGGTCGAACACTTACTGATCATAGGCCGCCCTGCAAATTCTTGATTCCACACGACGGAACATTGCTTCCAAAAGCAGCAGTACCCTCGATCATGGATTGTAGTTTTCCCTTAACTTTTTTTTTTCCTTCGATGAGATCAGGCATCTTCAATCACCCTCCTTCATTTCCCGGACATGCTTCCAGCGAGGTCCTGCAGCTTTGGCGGCACTTTCAAAATTTCCAACAGAGTCACTTTTACCTCCAGGGAACTCAACACGCGTTG
>JACKZZ010013598.1_pt1 | contig 20199 bp, 12 predicted proteins | sample 8027871 | NCBI WGS metagenome assembly JACKZZ01 (sample SAMN15724774, study PRJNA655200) | protist metagenome | isolation source: fluorescence activated cell sorting (FACS) single amplified genomes of... | place: USA: West Boothbay Harbor, Gulf of Maine | collected 2000-07-19
ACAAATGTTGCATTTGCAGATAATGTGTTATCAAAAACAACAATGTTATCAGGAAAGAGAAAGAAGGGAGCTGTCAAAATTTTGAAGGGTAATGTTTTGTGTAAATTAACAACTGCTGAGAATGGCGTAATTTCGATGAAATCACCAATTGCTGGACATATCTTAGAAGTAAATAAACTTCTATGTACAGATCCTAACATATTAAAAAATGAATATGGTGAAGGTTATGCAATAGTTATGCTTCGAAACAAACTATGGGAGCTCGTAGTTCCTGGTAAAAAAAGCAAATCTTATCAATGCTATGACTTTATTAAAGGGACGTGCAAATTCGGGGATAGGTGCAAATTTAAACATGACGTGGACAGTGTTGCTTCTGCTCCTGCTCCTGCTCCTGCTGCTGTAACCTCTGTTGCCACTACTGTGGGTGTGGATGTGGATGTGGATGTGGATGTGGATGCCCAGGCTCAGGCTCAGGTTCAGGTTCAGGTTCAGGCTAGTGGCACTACTAACGCTGTTCCATCCGCTGACACTGCGTCCCCGATCGATGCATTGCTGGAGAACGACCATAATGGTGCGGATGAGCAGCAGGCCAAGAAGCAACGAGCGCTCTGAGAGGAGCACTACACTACAGTATAATGAATTCTTACTATCACGTGATTAATTTTATCTTTCTTTGATTTTGGTGTTATTCTATTCTTTGTGTTGTACGCCACGCACTCACACGCAGACCGCTGAAGACACAGACACAGACACAGACACAAACACAGACACCAACACTGCCCAGTCAACCAAAAGAAATTTACAGTATTATCACACACACTACACCAATAAATACAGCAGCAGTGGGAATAGAATACACTGTCTAATCAGCTGACCTGTTCACTGTCTACCACTCACTGCTTACTTCTCACCACCTCACCTCTAATCAATGTCACAACACAACGCATTCAATCAGACTTCTCGGGAGTGCGGAAATGCGTAGGTGATGCTCGCTTGACCGCTGAGCCATGGTGCGATAGTGAAGGGTGGTACGGAGCCTCCTCGGGAGTACTCGCAGCTCTGCTTTCGATATCAGCCATAGTGGGGGAATTAGCTCCACTTACACTCTCGGCGTTCGGTACGGAAACATCATGCTTCTTGTTCTGCGCTTGTGAAGAATTCTTTGTGAAAACTTCGGAAATCAGTTGGTTTACACCACTGACAATTTTCGAAGTGTTACTGCTGGCTCCAGCACCACCCGCAGTGCCGCTGTGGCTATGACTGTTTAACTTCACTTCTTCTTGCACTTTATTCATTTTTGAGGAAATACTTCTAGCACGAAACAGCATATGAGCTACGCAGGCCATCACAGCCATTAAAATGCTCCAGAACATCTCTGCTAGTGTGCCACTGAGACTAAGAATTAGTAGCGATACAGCAGCACATGCCATATTTTTCTTTTGGTTATCAATAATCAACTCCCCGATTTGCAACGGAACTTTGACCATGATAGTTACATAACCAATAAAAGCTAGAGTAAGCAAAATACTGAATAATGTCAATGGTGAAAGTATAATCCGAAATAATACCACCCCACAGCAGATAATTAGGTAGTTTGATCTGTAATAAAGAAAATTTGTTGTCACCCGCTGTTCAACATGTTTCGCGTCCCATTGAGCAGGAGGTTTCATGGCAGACATAAACTCAGCCCATGGCTTCACCTCTTTATACCCCAAAATTTGCAAATTTTCAATCAATTCACCAAATTCTTCGGCCAGTTCCTTAGCTCTAACAGGTCCAACAAAGTCCCTCAACATTGTTACCAGGTCAGCCATCAAAATCCACACCAAAATAAAGATCAAATTAAAACATGGCACGATAAATATTCGTGATGTTATCAGTAGCAACAGGTTGCACAATTTATAATTTCGCACTGTTCTGACAGTGTGTTATCGGTGGTGTTCTGTTTCGAATTTGGTCAAATTGCGAACATCACTCTTTGTTTTCCAGGTTTTCTGAAAATTTTCTCAAATCTCAACCGTCGTCAACGATCAAATCAATTCGCTCAATCGCTCCGGCCGTGTATCCCTTCGGAAGCAAATAAAACTTATTCGCCCTTGGTCTCTCCGTTTTGACTCCGGTTTCTGTTTACTACGTATTATTGGTAGAGTGGGCTTGAACATTGCATTGCATTGCACTGCACTGTACAGAGATTAACTTGAGTGTATCGGTATGCTGTAAAGCGTGAAGATTTTATTTCCAATACTTTTGCAATTTAAGCTGTCAATGTCATTCCCTGCGGCATTGAACTTGCTGAAACGTGATGTGGATAAGAAGCCTAAGGACTTGCCCACATTTCCGCTGCTGCGAGACATGCTGAGTGTAACCCCTGCTCGTGATCGCGAAGCTCTTTATACATTTATTGATAAGGAGACTCTTGCTTCCAGAGCAGGGTCACGAACAATTCATAGATTATATGTGTATGTGCCGAACTGTGACTCTAAGTGTGTAGGCTGGGTGATGAATGATGACATCGAACATTGTATGGTGTGCAACCGTCAATTTGGTCTCTTTTTATGGAAAAAACACTGCCGTTGCTGTGGTAACGTTATCTGTGGCAATTGCGTGGTGGATCAGGAGCTGATCATTGTCGAGCTGAGCGACCTGGGTGAACAAATGCTGTGTGTACAGTGCTACTATGGACAAGAAGAAGTACATGCGCAGGTTTATATTGTTGGTAAAGCTGGTTTGGACAAAACCTATTACCCCCCTCCGCCCGTCCGGCGCCTTCTCACTGGAGAGCTCAGCCGCCATGGCACAGGAGAGCTTAGTCGCAGAGGCACCGGCACGGGAATTGGAGAGCGTGTGGGCTCCCCCGGTCCTATGGCTTCTGTGGTTCCCCATTCACCCCGTCACCGTGGAGCACCCGCTCCAGGCAAGCCTCGTCCTGGACAAGCGCAAGCTGTTGCCAAAGAGGCGGAAGATGCACGTCGCATTTTACCTACTCCGGGATTCATTATTAAAACTCGCGTCTTAGATCTGGCAAACAGCGCTGACCAGAATTATCTAAATGTCTACATCAATGTACTACATCAGAATTCTATCCCACGCTCTGCTCAATTTCCTAATTCTGATGCTCCTGCTGCTCAAGAATATCACCCCTTGGTCCTTGCAGCGTATAAGGAATATGCTCGTACCAGCAATGGGAAGACTCAGAAATTTGTAATATTTAATGTGGCTGTTAGTCCGTTGCACGTCATGCCGTTAGTATCCCGAATGAAATTCTCAAGCAAAGCTGAAGATGCAACTCAGAAGAAAGCAGAGGAAAGAGGACCGGAGATGTTATCACGGTACGAGCGTTTGTGCCTATATATCTTGAAACATCTAGAGAATTCCTTTGAAAACTTGCTACTCTCGCGTGAAATCTCGTTTCCTTTGATTAATGTGCAAAACAACTTCATTGGTCCGAAAGGTGAAACGGCTGGATTTCCACCGGAGCTGTTGGCCACGGCGACACCTCGCGTGTTGCGTCCACTGTGCAGTGATGACCCTCAGCTGCAGGCACAGTCAGCAGTGTGGTTTAACAGCAACCCATGTATGTCGCCTTCCTCTTCTAGTACCCAGTTAGCTGCATTGGCTGCTGCTGCTGCAACTCCTGAAACTGTTTTGGTACTGAATGAGACCACTGATGAGGGTGATATGCAGCTGGGTGGGTGCAAGGAAATCATCGTCCAGCTGCTCCCTGGTGTGGTCATGAAGTCCTTTTGCAACCGTAAGGTTAAAAACAAAGACCAAGACCAGGAACAGGAACAGGAACAGGATCCGTCTAATGCTGGTGAAGGTGTTGGTGGAAATATAAATGCGATGCGCACTCCATCTCCTGCAGCTGAGCTGGAACTGTTCTCTCCCTTCTCATCTCCCCTCGCGTCACCTATAAGACCTGGAGAGGACTCATCACAACCATTGTATCAACATCGTGTTTTTGTAAATATTTGTCACAATAGACATTTACCTTTGACAATAAGGAGTAATTCTGCTCAATATTATACTGAGAAAGATGGTGGAATCTCACTTGATTCAGTGTTATCGTTGATGTCATCGGATGACCTTTATTTATTATGTAATGCTCCTAAGCTTGGCACCCCTGTTGCATCTACAAAAGAAACCAAAGCAAAAGATCGTACTTTGAGTCGTGATTTTCTAATTTATGATGTTATTCTGTGTTCGTCAGTGTATCGCACGGTATCAATTCTTCTGAAAGATTATAATCCATCGACTGGTATTGTTGAAGGAGAATGGCCTACTGACGAAGAGTTAGCTGCTAAAGAAGAATTCCTCCAAAAACAGACTGTAGTCAATACTTATCTGATATCTGCTATCTCCCGTGCGTATGGTGATGCGTTTAGTCCTGCATGTTCTTTTCCCAAGACAAAGAATGGTTATAAGGGTAATGTGAAAGATATCTTGCCATTTGTGATGAAAACTAAGGAAATCGGTGCACTGATCACGGTGGTTGCTGCGAATGCCGCGCCAGTGTCTGTTCCCTCTCGTCATGCTTCGCCTTCCCCAGTGATAGCTGTGCACGACGCTATGGAGCAGGCCCAAAATCATGAAGATCAGAATCAAGCCGAAGCCCAAGCTCAGGGCCAAGACAACAGTGAGGCAGCTGCTGACGGGTCTGTTCAACAAGGTGACGATTTGACATCAGTAGCCATTGGTTCTCGTCGCGGTAGCTCCAGAACCAGTGTGACAATGGGCGTAACGGTCGATCTAGACAGGTTGTCTCTCTCTGTCAGCAATGATCCAGACGTGAATTTGTTGCCATCGCCAGTACCAGCAGGTATGATTAAAATAACAAAGGAAAAAAGTGCCGAACTCAAAGCACAACTTCTTGGTTCTCCTCCTGATAGAGTCTTGTTACGCCAGCAATCAATGACGAGACAAAAAAGTGGTGATGTTGGTGGTGCTTCTAGCCTTGGTTCTAATGGCTCAGCACTTGGTTCGGGAAATTCTTCCCTGCTACATGATGCTGGTGTACAAGATTGGCTGGATTTATCGGACGAATACGGCTATGGTGGCGGCCACACTCCTGGAAACCGAGGATCTGCTCGAATGCGCGGATTGTCTGATGGTACCAGTCCAATGAGCTCGATCAATTCTCCTCGACCCACAATGCATCAGCATCTGTCTAATATGTCCAAGGATCAAGTTATCAGCAGTCTCAAAGCGATGCGCTCACCTGATAACTCGTATCCTACCAGTCCATCTGAAGGTGCTGCACCTGCTAGTGCTACTGCTACTGGAGGTGAGATTATTTATGGCCACACTACTCCTTGGGAAATGTTCCTTAAATACGATGAACGTATGCTTGCTTGTGGACTGATTGGAAAGAGAAATAAAGTCGGAATTATCAAGCAGCGACAGCTTATACTGACCGATTATCCCAGATTATTTTATGTGGATCCTAAAAGTATGACTGTTCGTGGAGAAATTGACTGGCCGGAAGATGACCCTCCATACTGTATTGCGGTGAGTTTTCACTGCTGTATGCTGAAACAACGTCTGTGATTGTGACACCTGATGGTAATATTTGTTGTATTTTTCTGTACTGCACTGTACTGTATTGTAGGTGAGCCGCTCAACTTTCGAGATGACCACCCCGAACCGTGTGTACAGGTTCATTGATATTGTAAATGGTGCGGAATACTGGGTGGATAATATTGCGGAAGCGATTAAAAAGCATGAGCAAGATAAAATGCGCAGAAGTTATGTGATGCGATAATAGTACCTTGGTCTTGGTCTTGGTCTTGGTCATGGTCATGGTCTTGGTCATGGTCATGGCCATGGTCTTGGTCATGGTCATGGGCATGGTAGTTTTCTGGATACGCTCTAACTCATGGAAGCTGATGTGATATCGAATAGTTGATATTTTTTTGATGCTGCCCTACTGCTACTACTGAAACCCAACACTTGTCACGTGATACTTGACACTCAGAGTGTGTGAATTTTATCAGTACTGGCAATGAAACTTCATTGATCACATACATATTGATAATTATTACCGGCGGTATGTACGGTATTTGCAGTTTGCATATTTTTTTCCTTTCCACGCGCATGTGTGTACAAATATATTACTTTTTTTAGTATGATGTGCTGTTTCTGCAAAACAACAAATAACTTTACGGGAGTATCATGCAGTATCGGTCGATAGACGAAGTTAAAGTCCAATACCGGTAACCCCGTCGTTTACTATGTCAGCAGCACATAATATAAGCTGGAAAGTTAATCTCACTCGTGGTTCGTGACATGAACAACAGTGAATCATGTTGGAAATTTGAGTGGTCCCCGGCTTCCAGGCACAGCCTGGTAAGGCGCCTTTGACATTGCTTATTGTCACTGAGGCAATGAACAGTTTTATTGTGGTGTAGACTATTAACATCAATTATTACTGTTTCCCTATGCTTTCAAAAACTTTGATATTCCATTTCTATTATCAGTTTCTTAGCATGGTGAAATTGGTTGTGAAAGTCAACAATGGAAAACGCTCTGAGGAAGCATGGCAAAGACGGGCAGAGAAAAAGTCTGAAAAGGTTGCCAAAAAGAATCAACAACGATTGCTACTTACTGCAGATTGGGTTTGTCACCATGTAGTAAGCTCATATGGTACTGAGTGTGGAAATGAAAACTATGGTCGTCGATCAGTATGTAACAGATGTGGTGCACCGCATCCACTTCGTCAAGGTGTTGAAATTGCACCCAGAGTGAAACATGCACGCCCAGAAAAGAAAACATCTTGGAAAAAGAATCCAACAGAAGAGGATTTGAAAGAGAATCTTCGCCTGAGAGACTTACTTGAGGCTGAAGTTTCCAGTGGTGTATCTTGTGTTTCACTTGTAGGTGAAGATCGCAAACGTGCTGAATATCTTCTTGGAATTATTTTGTCCATTAGAAAAAGGAATGAAGCTAAGAAACGCAAAAAAGAAGCTCGACGCGCTGCCTTTGCGCTCTCACCAGAGGAGGAAGCTGCTGCAGCTGCCCTACAGGAGGCCAAAGCTCAGAAGAAATTACGAGAAGAGGAGAAACTTCGTAAACGTCTGGAAGTAAAAAGACTGAAAAGGGGGGGCAAAAAAGTCACAGAGGCAAACTATGAGGAAGTAGAAGCAGCAGCTGTGATACCAGAGGATGATGCCGCCGTAGCCGCGGAGGTTGATGATAAATTAGGGGCTGAAACTAGGAATGATGCTGTACCGAAGAAGGCCAAGAAGGAGAAGAAGCAGAAGAAAGAGAAGAAGAGCAAGAAGGACTCGGACGAGGAGATGGAAGAGGAGGTGGAGGCGGTGAAGGAGAAGAAGGAGAAGAAGGAGAAGAAGGAGAAGAAGGAGAAGAAGGAGAAGAAAGAGAAGAAAGAGAAGCGTGGTCGTGAGGAGGAGCACGAAGAAGAATCTCCTCGCAAGGCAAAGAAGCAAAAAAAAGAAAAGTGTTAAATAAAAGTGTCATGGTGCCACAGCATTATACTGTGCTGCTGTGGCAGTACCAGCTGCTATCTCTGTGTATAAAAGTGTCATGGTGCCACAGCATTATACTGTGCTGCTGTGGCAGTACCAGCTGCTATCTCTGTGTATAAAAGTGTCATGGTGCCACAGCATTATACTGTGCTGCTGTGGCAGTACCAGCTGCTATCTCTGTGTATAAAAGTGTCATGGTGCCACAGCATTATACTGTGCTGCTGTGGCAGTACCAGCTGCTATCTCTGTGTATTATACTGTGCTGCTGTGGCAGTACCAGCTGCTATCTCTGTGTATTCTGGTGTACGGCATGTGTTTGCTGTGCGTGCATTAATACGTGTTTATCACAGTGTTTATAAACACCTTGAAATCTTGACCCCAAGATGTCAAAATAGAGAGAGAAAAAAGCACTTTAATAGTTACTGATAATCACGAAAGGGTACAGTACAGTATCTGTATCTGATAAGCAACACACTTGATGTCCCGCAGCATTCATTCACTGCACACAAGGAGTAATCTCTGAAGTGATAGTGATCCAAATAGCTGTAGCTGTAGCTGTAGTTGTAGCTGCAGCTATTGCCTTTGCAACCACGTTACAGGAGCCGTGGGCAGACGGAACCGACGAAGAAGTTCATAAAGTTGTTCAAAGCCTCAGGCACATTCGAGGGCACACCAGCATGGCCACCAATCTTCAGAGTGATCTGCACGTTGAATGAGTTCCCACCTGCAATAGTGGCAACCACTTGGCATAGATGTACGTCTTGCGTGTCGGAGCAATAAAAGAACAGCTTGAAGCCGGTGTTATTAGGTAGCGCACCCGAAGCAATAGGTACGATCTGTAGGGAGGGAGAGGCGGCGGAGAGCAAGGGAGACATAAGTTTGTAAGTGGGGATTGGGATGGCAACACAGTGACGCACGCAGGCAGACAGGTAGCAGGGCAGCACCACTCACGTTACATTCGCGCAAAACTGCCTCAATCCCTGCTGGAGAGGGGGTGGGTGAGTTCATCGGGCCAGAGAACACGCATGGCTCGTTCAACGCCTCGCCTGTATCCTTCCACATTTGCTGGAATCGTGCAGGGTCTAAGTTGAGGCTGCCGGGAACAGGGGTCCACTGGGCGAGCATGGCACTTTGCGCAGGCGCGGCGGGAGGGGCAGGCGCGGCGGGTCCGTCATCCCAGTCAAGCAGATTGACACTTCCTGTCGCCGCGGCGGGGGGCGGTGCAGGGGCAGGGGCAGGCGCAGGTGCAACTGCAGGAGATGGTGCCGCGGCATCAGCTGATGGAGAACCCTGCACGGCAGCCGGGGAAGCAGCAGGATTCGCATCCGCGGCCGCACCTCCATCCAGTACGCTGCCAGTCGCCGTACTGTCGATCACCACCACTGGACGAATATAAGCCTCTTGCAAAAACTTAACTGACGGGATGCCATAGACCACACTCAACGAGTTAAATTCCTTCTGTACCGCACGGGTGTCTTGGTTTGGCTGCTGTTCCATAAATTCACGACCAGTGACAGAATTACTTACCAGATCCTGGAATAACGTACCAGCAACTGGCATTGTGGACTGACAGCCATCTGTTAGTAGACGGTAGTAAAACAACGCACGGTCATGCACATCTTGAGAGGTCGAGTCATTCACTGCATCGTGCATCAGACGTCCAAGCATTGCCTGCATCTCAGCAGGTCTTTTAAAGAATAGCTTCATTGCTGCTGTTAACACCTGTAGCTTCACGTCACTTGTTAGTTCTTCATAGCTATCAATAACTTTTTCAAGCTTGTAAGGTGCTTCGACAATCTGTTGACCAAATTCACCCAGCATCCAGATCAAGACAGATTTGGCGTCTGAATCATCGACTTTCTTAAGGCAACGGGCGATTGATGGTAGCACGTAGGTTGACATACCGGGAAATTTTCGCACGATCTTACCAATGCTTTTGACAGCTTCATTCCGCACATGCGGAATATCAATGTCTACCAGCTCAACGAGCTTCTGAGTGAGTTCTGCACAGGAAGAATCCACCTTCATTGCGATTTCAGCAACAGCAATTACTGCGGTACGAGAGAGCTCCACATCGACATCGGTACCATACTCATTCAACTCTGCAGCAATTTCAGCAGCATTGTTAGCGTTAGCTAAGAGAGGTAGGAGTTGAACTTTAAGGTGCTTCACATGTGGGGGCTCATTGTAGCGCACAAATAATTGGCGGAACTCGTCATCAAAAATTCCAGCTGCAGCGGGACGACGTAAAATCAGTTCTAGATGTTTTAAGATAGAGAACTGAACTTCCGGTTGTCCACCGGTGATGAACGTTAGCAGAGGCGGTTTCGTACGCGTATAGATCTGAGCATGCATTTCAGGCATTTCCGCAGTAACGTGCAAGAAGCAGCGGATGGTTGCCAACACTGCGCCAGAGTTGGTGGTGCGTAGCACGGGATCCAGGAGGTTCATGATGGCGTAAACTTCTTCTTCACCACCGGGCTGATAGCGACACACCATGTCGAGAATGACGTTCAAGCCCCATTCACTGAACTCACCGATGCGATTCAGAAGATGCATGAGGATTGCTGCGGTAAGCTCCAATCCTCCTTTGGCGAGGAATAACTCATTCAGTACCATGATGGCATTCATAACTACACCCGTATCAACGTCATAAAGCATTTTATAGAGTGTAGCTACGTAAGTTCCTTCCTCGATCATGTTGCTGTTAACATGGTGCACCTTCAACACGCCCATGACAGCTGCGCGCCGCACATAAGCAGAAATATCAGTTAGTCCTTTTTTTAACGGCTGTTCGACGTATTCAAGCATGCAATCGAGTTTCAATGAACACATGGAGCGAAGTGCGACCCCGCGAACCATCGGGTCTTCGTTATCACAGTCGCGGCGAAGAGTGTTGATGCACATCAAAGCGAGCTCTGGTTCCTTTTGGGCGTAAGTGCATAAATATAAATACACCATTTTCTTTACAACCATGTCTTTCGTCTCGATCGCCATAATCATATCGGTGAAAAGACGAGAAACATCGATGCCAAGAGTCATGTATGCAATCACTTTCTTTATCACATCACGTTTTCTCTTCACATCTCTCTCCACATTGATATTTTTTAGGAGTTCTTTTAATTCATTTACTTCACCTTTCTTGGAATCTGTAAAAAAACCACTTGCAGGTGGGGGCACACGAGCAGGTGTCCGGGAATTATCTGCCATATTTATCTTAGCAAAATACAGAAAAATAAAAATATGTATTATTGAATGTCTTATAAAATGAAAATAACCAACTGTTTTAAGGCCACTTACAAATAGACAACAGATTCTTTGCAATGCTTCAATTCCAGAAAAAATTGCACGCTTTGGAAATGAGATCTTGCGCTCGACGATGTGACTCAGGTCGTCAAGCCAGCAGCAGCAGTGACTGCACCACAGTCTGTTGAATCATGCATGACCGCAGCCTGGGCTGCTGGCCGCGTGATGCTGGCTGCTGGTGGATTCGATCATTGGTCACCGGTCACGGCCGCTCAATCACTGGTCCGCAGATCGAGCAAAACAATACTCTATGGATCATCAACGTGGTCTATGGATAGACTAAAGCTGCATCAATTTTTCCTAAATATATGCAGCTCAAGGTCTTATACTTGCTATTAAAAATATTTATATTTTCCACAGAAAAAATCGCAATGAGGCTGTTCACAACCACCCCCACGGGCGCTCTCGTGCTGGTTCACGGCAGCTCAGTTCTTTACATTGATAGACTTACTGTAAGGAAGTATGAGTTACCACAAGGTGTAGAAAATAATATCATTGGAGTAGATGTAAATGAAGAGCATCACACTATTGCATGTGCGTATGATAACAAATGGATCTGCTCCTTCAATATTACAGATTGCTCTGTCCGCCAATCCGTATGCCTTAAGAAATGTCCTTCAGCAATTAGTATCGCTATACATAACTTAAATGGAACTCCTGAAATGGTTTTCATTGTTGCTGATAAAGCAGGTGACATCTTGACCGTGAATGCATCGGATTTCTCTCGTCAAGCTAGGGTTGGAGGACATACTGCATCGATTATTACAGACTTGGAGATGATATGTTGTGCAGGCAGACAATATCTCATTTCATGTGATAGAGATGAACACATCCGCACGTCGCAGTTCCCTTACTTCTGCAATATTGAGAGTTACTGCGTAGGCCACCGTAGCATTATCAATAGCATCAGTGCTCTGGCTTTACACCGTGGTGATGTCACTGCCGGTGATGCCACTGCTGCATGTGCTGATGTGGTGCTCGTGAGTGTGAGCTGGGATCACCAAATCTGCTTGTGGAACTGTCCCAGCGGCGAACTGTTGGATACAGTAACAAACCCTTTGAAAGTGGATGCGCCTGAACCTCTGGCTTTAGCTCCGACTGCTGCTCCTGCTGCTCCTGCTGCTCCTGCTGATGGCGATGATGCTGGTGAAACTCAGGACGACGATAATGGCGGCGGAGGTGGAGATTATCTCGCCCGGAAGTATAATTCGAAAGATGCTGAGAACATTCCTATGAAAGTCGCCACTATCTCTGTTCAAGGATTAAGCGTCGTAGCAGTTGTTTACAGAGGATGCAAATGTGTTCATCTCTTATCTCTCTCCTTTGGTAATGAAGATGACAATCAATGCTCCTTTGACAAAGACACTCTTGTAGGGCTAGATGAAGTGCCTGCAGATGTTTGTTTTATGCCTAGCGGAAATGGTGAAGTATCGCTGTTGGTTACTCTTCCTGGTGAGCGTGCTGTCACAGTTTACAAAGTGCAAATTCAAGAGCATTTGACTGCTGCAGTTGTGCCAGAGAATGAAACCCTCGCTGTTGTGCAAGTAGCGAACACTCACTGCAGCGAAAATTCACTGCAGTTCTCTCAGAACATCATGGATAAAAATATCGGCCCTGCTGACCAACATGAATCTGGTATTTCTAAACACGTTTTGGATCGACCTTATGCCAATATGGTCAAATCAAATCGCAATGCAGGTCGAAGCGTTGGCAAGAGGAAGAGGGAGGCGGCAACGGCAGCGGCGGTGACTGGAATCAACAGAAATGTTGAGTAAGGTCGTGACCAGGCCACTGTACGGTGGTGTGTACGTGTATGTACAGTATATATGTCTGAAGTATGGCTGCTATGGAGGGATTTTGTTTATATAAACACCAACATTTGAACTCTGACAAGCATGTACGCATGGTCTCGCTCGATTGGGAGGGGCAGTGCTGGGAAACTTTTTCAACACAGCAATGTGTTTCCACTACAGTATCACTGCTTCATTGCTGTTTCGCTGTTTGATGCAGGTGCAGGTGCAGGTGCAGGTGCAATGAGAAGGCAATACCTGCTGCTGGTATACCAGCAGGTACAGTAACGTAAGAAATATTCATTACTACAGGAAAGGTTGTTTCATATCAGAGTAGGCGGAGACATAGGTACAGTACTGCACTGGACCCACCAACTTAACCAACTTAACTCAGAAAGATTGATAACACTGCACCAAACACGCAAGTCAAGACGTATTCCAACTTGACAGCAAACACATTTGAAAACACAGCAGATACGAGAGCTAGAGCGGATAAATGTGCTGCCCCATTCAGAGCATCCTCAGTTGCAGGTAAACGGTTGGTGATCGTTGCTATCATAGAACTCTCAGAGGAAGCATCTTGCTCCTCAGAATTAAAACCAGCTGTCGCAGCCAAACGCTCAGGCGGACCTACATTGGTATGCTTGATGGCATCTGCCACAGTCATGATCGGGGTTAGGAGCGAGCCATCGCTATTCTCCCGCAAGGTATCCGCTACAATGTCGGCCATTTCATTCACAAACCGTGGGTTTGCATTCACAACTGCCGCGCGCCTCCAATGCGGGATTCCAGATTCATGTGCCAGCTCCTGATACTCAATGTCAATCTCATGCAGGGTCTCGATGTTGTCTGAGACGAAGGATATAGGCACCACTACCAAGTGAGTTTCATGGTTTGCGCCCATAGCCATCAGGATCTCGTCGGTGTAGGGCCTGCATAGTTAAGGACAAGAACAAGGACAAGTGCAACAGCGACGGCAACGGGGTAAGAAGACGAGGAGTACAGTGCAGCAAAGCAGAGCAGAGCAAAGCATTGAACTTACTGTAGCCAATCCACGGGACCCACTTTGCTCTGGAAAGAAACGTGGAAGCGGAGCAACACCTTAGGCACGCCTGCTGAACTCCCTCCAAGGGCCATCTCAACGGCTACAATCTCCTCACGGGATGCCAAATGCTCCTTGTAGAGAGTATCCGCAGTGGTATATGCGTCAAACTGACAGCGAGCATTCTCTGTATTGAGAGCCTCAGCATTCGCACACAAATAGTTAACTATCATAAGAACGGACTGCTCGATGTGATACTGATAGGGATCTTTGTGCGTATAAATATACGACTGTGGCACACCGTGTGCAGAGAACAGTACATTAATTACAGTTGGTTCACCATTGTTAATCGCAGCAGCAACTGCACCAGTGTCCGCAGATAGCTGCGAAATATCCTCCAAAAGCATGTCCCCCAGCAGCTGCACATACCCAGGGCGGTCGTACCAATAAGGTACCACTGTATGCCACATGCGGAGCACATTTCCCCAGTAGTTTGAGGTGGGTGGGGTAGAGAACACTTCATTAAGAGATAGTAATGAAGATTTAGTGGTTGAAATTGAATAATGTGGATATAGGGGAAGCACAACTAATTTGTTAATTCCATCAGCTTCCATCTGTGCAACCACTTCATCCATAAATGGATACCAGTAGCGCATAGCATAATAACAACGGACTGTATTAGAATGAAACATATCGCGTGATTGTAGCTGGACTTGTAATTCATCACATTGATCTGTGGTAAAATGATTAATCGGTGAATTTGGTTGCCAATCTGCATCATTGATAGCATCATCAGCTGATGATTCGTTCAAATAAGAAATCATACGATAATTTGCAGCAGAACGCTTTGATCGTAATGAAGAAATCATAAAAGCTAATGGTTTTTGTAATGGTGTTAAACATTTCGGTAGTTTGATAATTTCAGGATCCGCAAATAAATTATACAAGAAACCTTGTACACTATTGTCTTTGCCATCAGGTCCGCCAAGATTAAGCAACAAAACGCCAACCTTGTCAGAAGGTTTTAAAGCATATTTATTACTATCCACAGCAGATACATCAAGGCAGCTCAGCAATAATAATACCAGCAACAGCATCGCGATTTGAGAAAACATCAAAACGTTCCCAACTATATTACTTTTGAAAACAATTATAGCTAAAATTCAATAATTTTGGACAAAAGGTAGACCTGATTGATCCCTATCTGATACTTTTAGCGTACTATTACATCTACATGTAATAGTTTGCAAACTTTTTGGCTTTTGTGCACTCTCCTGATGACCTGCTGATTGATTGGCGAGGTTGCTGGATTGCTCCCCGCAGTGAAAGTTGAATCCTCGTTGTTCCCTATGCTTTCCACTGCTGAATAATATCACACTCTGAAGTTAAATTCACTTTGAAACTTACACATTTCACTGCAGTATCAAATATCAAATATTACAGTGATCATAGCCGTATTATTCTCAACACTTCGCGAAACCTGCTGGGGTCGAGCAGTTTACCGGCACTTCCGTATACCTGCTGGTATACCAGGTATACCAGGTATTGACATACTCATGTCTGTCATGTGTTTCATGAAAGAGTATGTGAACATACCGAATGACCCTGCATGCGAATGTCACTTCGGAACACAAGACTCTGTATACAACAATTAGAGCAGTCGATCAGGCAAAACCAAAACCTGCATTTAAAACCTCGTAATAATACTCGGAGAAATGATAAGACAGCCGACCAACCCGATCGCTCAAGAGACCAGTGTGCACCCGCACAGCCACAGACACTACCACGGCCCCCACCACATCTCCATTCCAATGGACATGATAGAATTCCAGAACAGCTACGAAGTGCACGCCGGTGAGTAGCCTGCACCTGCACTTGCACTTGCAGCGGAACCTAACCGGCGCGTTGCTACTCCACTTGTTCTCCTAGACCTTCCCGGATACAGCAAAGAGACCATCCACGTGATGGTGGATGGTGGTCAGCTGCACATTGAGGCCAAGCCGCACAAGGTTTCTGCCAAGAGTGCCACCATCACCGAGGGAGAGGAACACGAGCATGTATTCTTGCAAGAGCGCAGGGATACTACTTTGCACGCAAAATCGCGCTCGGTACCACTCCCTCCGCCAGTAGCAGGTATGCTAGGTGAAGATGTGCAACCTGTCGCGACCATCTCCACATCAAGCAGCCAGCAGGCGAAGGGTAAGAACAAGCGCGGTGGTGCAGGAACTGGAACTGCAGTCACTGCCAGCACCACCACTGGGGGCTACTGTGGAAGTATCAAAACGGTATACCAGAACGGTGTGTTGAAGATCACCTTCCCCAAAACCTGGGAAGGAAGCTCTACGTCGAAGAAGATCAAGATCATCTGAGTGAGAGATGAGCGATGAGAGACGAGAGATGAGCGAACGAACTAGCACTGTACAGGGGTACCAGAATGAGTACCGACCAGTGCCTAGTGCCTAGTGCCTCGATAAACTTACGCCGACATAGCTTACACGGTCGCTTCGAAGTCAAAGGTTATGCTATCCGATTTTTACCTCTACCTGGTCTACTGGTCCACGAATGGGGTGGCACGCTCGACACACCCGATACTCATTCTCAGCCGTCAGACACACTGTCACACTGTCACACTGTCAACTAACAGACAACAGACAACAATATCTGCCGCACGCCACCATTGACATTACTTTAAAACACTATGTTTTGATTGTTTTCATATTGCAGAGCAGGACTTGCCATGTCGACCAGTATCGAATACACACCGCTGACATCTTCACTGGTAGAGTAATTAAATAATGCTTTAACTTAATCAATGTAATAACCTGCTCTTACATTCTTGTCGCTCTTACGCTGTTGTTATCACCTGCTGGTGAATTTGCAACTCTCGACACAGTCTCAAAGTTGAACAAGTCACCTTGGACCTCAGGCCGTGCACCTCCTGCGCGCTCCGGCCGGCTGGCGGCTGGATGTCAGGTTATGGAAATGGCCGAAATGCTAACTCGGGTCCTGGGATATCCAGGATATCGATATCCTGAAGTGAAACCCGGTGAAATGCCCAGGGACTTGGTGAGTGGCCATAAATACTGGATCTCTGGACCTCAAGTCTTGGAAGTCAAGAAGTCTGACTATAACTAGGGATCATTGGGGTCACCTCTGAATCATTGAATGAATCATGCACCTGGACCTGCTGGTGCATTTCGCGACGCCGAAGTTCTCACGTTCGTCTGCTACTGTTGGTACTACTTTAATATTGATAATAGGCTGGGCTTTTTCCAAGTCTTGCCTTGTGCTTTGTTTGTGTAAAGATAAAACAAATATTTTTCACTATATTGCAAAATCAGTCTGAACCTGCAGAAACCATGAGCACTGAAAGTATTGTGATCCGTGTCGCAAAGACGATCGAACCTGTTCACCTTGACAAAATTAGTGAAATGATGGCATGTATGACTGTCTCCAGTGCCTTGCTCTTCCCTTCTCGACTTGATATGTCCCGCTTTGAGACTGCGTTGAATCTCCTTGTTGAACATTTTCCTTGGTTGGTCTGCCATGTTGGAACGAATGAAGCTGGGGATCACTCAGTTATCCCACGTCTGAACGAGGATGGCATCGCTTACATGTGCTGTGAGGTGGATGACAGAGGTGCGAAGCAGTACTCCGATGATATTATAGTGGGTACTCTACTCCCTAAAGACGTACACGAGAAGATGGTCCGTGTAGACTTGGCAATGGCCTCGGCTGCAGACTTACCGATCTGTGCGTTACGTGTAACCCAATTCGCTGAACACTTCGTTATTGGGTATCGTCTCAACCACCTCTTCTTCGACCAGAACTCCATAGTGTACCTTTTTACCTTTCTTGGGTATCTGTACAGCCAGACACACCCTGCTCTTTCGACAGAGGGTGAAGGCACACCTGCTGTTCCTGCAGTAGCTGCACCGGAGTTCTTGCCCAGGGCTCATATCACCACGGACTTCACTCTCTCAGCTGAGGATTTCCCCACCTCGGCGCCTAAAGGATACATGGCCGCCCCAATGCCAGAGCTCTCGTTTGGCCCCCCTATTAGTGTGAAGCTATCCATTAATAGCGAGAAGATAGCTGCCTTGAGGAAGTCTGTTGGTGTGAAGTTGAGTACTAACGACCTACTGCATGCCGTAATGGCTAAAGCGATTGCTGGGAAAGATGGGGGTGTCGATGGACCAGTGCGTGTGTGTTTTGCGCGGAACATGCGCACTCCATTGGGCCTAGGACGTGGCGTAGCGGGTGATTATGTGCGTTTGGAAGTATTTCAAATGGATGCCGCCCAAGCAACCACCGCTTCTTTGGAAGACCTAGCAGGAAACAATAGAACACTGGTTGAGACTCCGATTGGAGAAGCTTATGTGAAGGAATGTGCGTGGTTCTTAGACCTACACAAGTACCATGATGGTCGCCCAAATGTTGATTTTCTAATGGACAAAGGAGCGGCCGTGGTGACCAACTGGTCTTCGTTTCCTTATGAGGAAATTCTGTTTGACGGTATCGCCACCACCGAACTATTGCTGGAAAACACTCCAATGATGACTCATAATGGAGCATTTGCGCGTGTTTCTTTCCGAGGTGCTGGGAAGGACAGGAAACTCTTTGCTGTTGTGGACTCGTTGAATCAGTACGTGATTGACAATGTGCGAGCTATTGGAGCAGAGACTGGTTTATTTTCCTGTGATTAGGCAGGCACATGGTCGGGGCAGATCCTCTCTCTGCTGGGAAGAATTCGAAGCAGAACGCCAATAGGGCAGCTCTGTTCAACTTGTTAAGCAATAAGAATAGATTTCATGTGTATTTGTACTACTGTTGTAGCCTGTCTTCGTGTCTGTCCTTCTCTAGCTTTCAGTGGCAATGTCAGAACCACGATAGCTTCCTGTACTGGCATGGTGTCAAACAAGAAACACGGAGCGGCACTAACACTGCGATTGGCACTGCGACTGGCACTGGTACCTCAACATCTGAAACGATATGTTAGTATTAATGATACAGGCGACCACTGCATTCGATCTCACTTCATCTCACTTCATCTCGCAGTTGTTTGCAGCTTCAAGTAGTCCTTATGCAGTGCGTATGTATTATCCAGTTCTTTGAATAGATGGTAACAATGCTTCATTAAGTGCTCAGCAGCCAACGCATGGTCCTGCGCAGTCAGGTGTGCGTGCTCATAGATAATCACCGGCGGTCTGATCTCAGACAGAGGGAGTGCCATGATCACCGCAGCGTCGAAGCCCTCCGTATCCACCACTAACACACGGATGTCGTGAATCTGATACATTGTCAGCAGAACACGAAAGCTCATGCAACTAACAGCCACATCAATCACATTACCACGTGGGAAATGCTTCAGTACATGCTTCTTATCGAACGAACACAGCTCATCCGCAGAGTGTTTCTGCTTCGTTTTGGAATTATGATGATGTAAATGATCTTCCAAATGATAACCTTCGAGGCAGTACATAGTCGAAACTCCTTCAAAGTTTCCACCATTACCTGAAAGTGCAGCCTGCACAGTAGTCGAATTGGGCCATTTCTTGGCATTCTCAACAAGCCTGTCATAGTTGTGCGGGATAGGCTCAACAAATACCTTGCTCCAGTGTGGAATATGATCAAGAACTTGCATCACAGGGTTGTTCGTCATTAACTCCTCGTGCATCGTATTCGATCCGATTTGAACCCATGCACCACTATCATGCTCTTTAATCAAACCTTTGGTTACTTTGATAATGTCCATAGCTGATAGCATTGTCATAGTGCTAGCATCACAAGTATCATCAGCACTGGAGCTGTATACCACCGCCAGTGCACAAAGTAACAAGATGAGGTCAAGACTGCGCATTATTATCATCAAATTGGACAATATCGCAGCAATTTATATTGAAAATAAAGTGCAGAAGAAACCGTATCAAGAAAAATGGCTATGGTTCTTCCGGTCTATCATAAGGTTCTGCAGAATATTTTTAACGGGGTTCGTTCGCTCAAAATAACAAGTTACCGGGTTACGTTACCATGGGTTACTTGAATATCGACTTAATTGAGTTAATTCAAAATCGTGAGCAGGTGAAAATGCATTTTCAAAAAATCGACAACTGCTCCTGCTGGCAGCAGCAGGTGCTGCTGCGAGTGAGTCAGTATGTCCGTCACGAATTTCAAAAGTCGCCTGGTGCTGTGGGTTTGCCTGTCATATTGATAACATGTACCAATGCACAGTTGCACCATATTATTCATGCTAGTTTATTTAATTTCTCTTGCTGCATGCTGTGTTGCTGTGGCTCTTTTCTGCCCTGATTACTCCTGCCTGAGTCCTTGACACTTTTGCTGGTTGATCGTCTGGGTTGTGTGTACGTCCAGGGTTTTATTGACACAACACTGCCTGAATAGTATGGTAGAAGAAAGCATTGCTCCGCTACTTAGGAATCAATTTTACCTCAATGAGACATGGCGCGTTGTCGCTCCACTTCCAAAACCTGGACTTGCTGCGATTGGCAAGACGCTGGAGAAATTGCCCCAGTCAGATCCGCATTCCCGTTCCTCATCCTCGGTCTGTGCAGCTATT
>JACKZZ010006310.1_pt1 | contig 20193 bp, 10 predicted proteins | sample 8027871 | NCBI WGS metagenome assembly JACKZZ01 (sample SAMN15724774, study PRJNA655200) | protist metagenome | isolation source: fluorescence activated cell sorting (FACS) single amplified genomes of... | place: USA: West Boothbay Harbor, Gulf of Maine | collected 2000-07-19
TCTTTATATTATTTTAATTTTCGAGTCCATTATTTATTAAACCTATACGATATTCCTCTTTACGACAACATAAGCACATAATATACAATATATCATATATTCAGAAAACAAAACATATAGAAATAAATAATTTATAGAACAACACGATTCCTAAGAAAAAAATAACAATGACATCATTAACAACCGACACTCCCAACAACGAAATACAACATGTTTTGAACCAAGAGAAGCAAGAAAAAAAATCAAAAGTAAATGAAAAATTGTCACACAATAGTTATAATGACAAAAATGAGGAACAATATGTAATGAACTTAAATTTACCAATATTTATACAAAGTCTAGATAATAGAAGTGCGAATTTGGTATGTGCGCATTGTGGAGCACATTTGCCATCATTAGATGCACAAGCCAATGTGTTTCAGGATTATAGTAACTTACAATGCATTTATACAGATGATTGGAAAAAAAAATATTTTAATAGTGACAATAATAATAATAATAACATTTTTGACAAAGCATTTTATTGTAATCCCACCACATCATCCTCATCATACGAGGAAAAAATAAAAATGGTATGTAGATGTGAACTTGGTTGTGGAAGCTTATATTGTAGTCCATCATGTCGTGACGATCATGCTAACACGAAAGGCCATCATTTAGTATGCGTTGGTCCAGTAGATGAGGAACACCCATTGTATATATACAACGTTTTATCAATGGAATCTGGTGAATATGAAATTTTTCTATTAGCTTTAAATATCGTGGCATATGCAATTGTACAGTCGTCATCTACATTTTTGAATGATATGGTAGATGATATGCCATTGTGGCCAGATTATATGGATGCAAAAACAAAAGATGAGGATGCAGAAGAAGAAGAAGGATATTATTATGAGGAAGACGGTGAAGAAGAGAAGGAGGAACCTGTTAATTATGAAGAAGCAAAAGCTAGTCGTACAGAATTTATATTACAAATGTATTCTTTATTATATGATGGATTGGCCAACTCTAATATTAAGAATAAGAATAGAAGCAATAACAAGGAGGAGAAAAAAAATCATGTTATAACAAATCTTACATGTACTACATTTTCGAAATTATTATCTTATATAACAGTTAAAGGAATGGAAATTACAAATCGCCCATCAGTATTGTCTCAATTTTGCCAACAACATTTATCTTCATTGTTTCCAAATAAGAGTACTACATCATCGATGGTGATGAAATCAAATAATAATAATAATAATAATAATAATAGTGATACTAGTAGTGATGGAAATCCTGAAAATGCAACAAAGTTGATGGAGACACTTTGTGAATTGATCAATGAAGTTTATTATAATCTTAATATAGAAACAGAAGAAGATGAAGCATTGTATTTAAACCAACAAATGATGCTGAATGAATTATTGATGGATTCGCCGAAATATTTTGATGGTCTTGCTGGAATATCTATTTATCCATCTTTAGTAAAAGCTGAAATTAATAAAAAAATTGTACATAGTTGCATACCATCATGTGAAATAACATATAAAAATAATGATGCAATTTCATCATCATTGGACGCAGGATTAAAATGGAGATACAAAGTAATACCATATAAATCAAAGGGACTTCGATCTATGTATATGCCATCTATATCACTTGTTGTTCCAAACAGTCTGGATTATGGACAACGTACAAAAGTGTTCAATCAGGTATACAATAGTAGTATTAGTAATAATAATAATAAAGCAAGTGTTGTTGACGACGACGACAATAATAATGATGATAATAAGAAAGTTGCTGCTAATACAACAACATTTAATCATACTGATACGTTGTTATATAATTGTAATTGTTTGAAATGTAATTATGAACGACCAAGAACACCAAATAAAAAGCGTTCCAACATACGATATATTCCAGAAATATTGATGGAGATTGGATATTTAGCACAGACAGTGGGAAACCATGAAAATGCTATTAATTTTTTTCAAAAAGCATATTTTCATTCAAGATTTTCATCACCAGCATTACCAAATAGTTTTGGGTTATATGAAATAGGCCGTACATTGTCATGGAATGATAAATGGCATGATGGTTATGAGTTTTTAAAACTTGCAGATAATGCATTAAAACAAACAAATACGGAAATTATGAATAATTTGAATGGTGTGCATTCATTTTATCCACATGTTGATAAAAGTGATAATAATAATAATGACAATAAATACAATGATATCGCTTCGAAATATATGGAAATTGTATTGCCATATGACAATGATAATAAAGTATTTGCAACTAAACCTGATATGCCACTGTTTGATAAAAATATTTGTCAACAAATTATCCAAGGTATTGAGGAATATATTGTAGAAAATGGTGGATGGACCACTAGTCGACATTATGCCGTGCCAACAACTGATGTGCCAGTTCATAAAGTACCAAAAGTGTTGGAACAATTTAATTTTATTTTAAAGACAAAATTATTCCCATCATTATCAGTTATGTATAATGTACCATTCGAATCGTTGCGTATAATTGATGCATTTGTTGTGAAATATAATTCCAAACGGCAACGGAAATTACCAATACATGTTGATCAGTCTCAATTTTCGTTTACAGTAGCATTGAATGATCAAAGTGAATATAGTGGTGGTGGATTGTATTTACCAGATCGAAAAGAAGTTGTAAATACGGATGCTGGTGGGGTAATGATGTTTAATGGCACAACAAGTCATGGTGGATATCCTGTCTTTCATGGTACACGTTATATCATTGCCGTGTTTTGTTATTCAACAACTCATCAACTTAAGAAGGGAGAAGAAGGCGATGGTAGTGGTGGTGGTGAGAAATCCATTATAAGCAAACCAGTTTTAGATTTATTATTAGAGTCAAAGTGATGATTGTTAATGGTTTGTATTCGCAATATAAAGTATACTCCTTGGATATATATATGGAGGTAAATTTTAAGAATATTTTATACTATTCGTATACTAAATGTATTATTATTCCTATTTATATAGATCAATTCCTTTTCTAACCACAATTAGAATATTAATAACCACACACACATATATATATATCCCTTGTTGTATTTCCCAATGAATTATACATAGAAAGAAAGATAGAAAAATAGAGAGATAGTTTGATGTAAAAAATAGTTCACATCTTATTATTAATAATATATATATCAACATTTTATATATAACCACACATATCAAAGCAATGGCGACTAATAATATTAGAATAACGTTGGGTACGTATGATGGATGGATATATGGATGGGAACCGACGGATTTCAAGAAAAATAATGAGAAAAAGAAAAAAATGGTTGATCCTTCAACACAATCTTTATCAGATATATTAAGTAGTGCATCTAATAAATCTGTCGATGGAAAACGGTTAGATGATGGTGGGATGTCGCTTGTATATGCATATGAAGCACATGTTGGTATCGTACGATGCGCAGCATTAATGAAAGGTAATAATGGAAATATCCTTGCAACTGGTGGTATGGATGAAATCATTCGTGTTTATAATTTAAGTAAAAAACGTGAAGTTGGTGAATTAGTACAACATACAGGTGGAATTACTAGTTTACAATTTGTAGGAACAAAGTATTTATTAAGTGCAAGTGAAGATAAGACCGTCCGTATTTGGCGTGTAAAAGATTGGGCATGTTTACATGTTTTAGGAGGACACAAAGAAGGAATTACAAGCTTAGCCGTACATCCATCTGGTCGTTTAGCATTGTCCACTTCAAAGGATAAAACAATGCGTTTATGGAATTTATTGGAAGGTAGAAATGCATATATATCACGTTTAAAAACAATACCCGAGAAAGTTGTATGGTCACCATCAGCTGCAATTTATGCTATTTTATTTCGTAATGAAATTTATGTGTATAGAGCAACGGATGGAGAGGTAATTGCTAATATAAATACAAAAGGTAGTCGTATTCAGGATGTATTATTTTTAAATGATAATGTTATTTGCTATTCAAGTACATTTGGTATTTTAAGTTTATGGAATTATGTTGATGAATCATTATCATTACAATTAAATGCAGGAGTAAAAGATCGCATTCGATCATTAGTAAAGATCAATAATAGAAGTATTTTATCTGTTACAACAAATGGATTAGTTCATGTATGGGATTTAACAGAAGATAATTTAACGAAAGATACAACACCATTACATACATTGAAATCAATTGCAAAGACGGGTTCACGAACTACATGTTTAGATGTATGTGTTCTTGGTATTAATGATAAAGAAATGATTGATACTAATTATAATAATAATAATTCTGATGGTAGTAGTAGTAATAGTAGTGGCAATAACAATAACAAGAACAACCAAAAGAAAAAGAAGAATAAAAAAAGAAAGAAAAATGGCGGTGGTAGTAATAACAATAACTATAATAAAAAGAAGAAATAATTTTTTACGGTTCGTACCTAGAGACTTGGAATTTAAGATGTTTTATTTAAAAGCTGTGTGTTAAAAAATTTATAAAATATCCATACGATACGTGATACGTGTTTTTATATGTCGTGTCGCTAAACGCTAAACACACACACACACACATTAGCCTCTACTCTTTCCAGCAGCAATTTTTTTTAGTTTTTTGTACTCTCTCTCTCTCTTCCCCACTCATCCTACACACTAACACTACACACACACGCTACACTTTCATACTTCGCATATATTGTTTCCGTGCTTTTTTCATCATTTTCTTCCTTCCATGAGCACCACCCCATGCAGCTGCAAGATGTGCTTCTAAATCACCTTCTTGCTTTATCAATTGATGTGCCTCTTTCATACTTGCCGGGCGTTCACCACCACTTCCATGGTGTTTTTGAACCCAATTATGTAACATTTTAATATCAAAATAATTTTTACAAACTTGATTAATTTGATCCAAGGAATGCCCAGTATCTTTCATAACCCTACGCTTGGACATAATATTTAAATATCCAACTTCTGATAATTCTTTTCTTTTAAAATTTTCCAAAATTTCCACATTCGCTTTAAATATTGCCAACTCTTTCTTTCCAATACCAGTAGCAGATGCAATTTTACCACGAATACCATCCGCACCACCTTGCTTCATCAGTTCCTTTGTAATTTTTAAATACGCTAAACTATCAAATTCTTTTGATTTAACAAGTTCATCGTAAAAAAAATGAAATTGTTCCGTTTCTTGTTTTGCTTGCCTTTCTTCTAATTTATTATTAAAACCTTCCCTAAATCCTCCCATTACCGTTTGCTTCTTTTTTTTACCACCATCTTCTTCTTCAACGTTGCTGCTCGTGTTAGCACCAGAGAACATACTTTTAAACCTACCAAAAAACCCATCATCTTCCGCCTTTGCTTCTGAAAAATGACGTGTGGTTAATGAATATATATTGTTATTTATCAAATAATTATTATTAATAGTAGTACTAGTAGTAGTAGTAGTATTTGTATAATTCAATTTGTTCTTTGTATGTTTGAATATTAAAACATGTCTTCTTGTTGTTGCTGTTTTTAATATATTTGTCAATAACATTGTTTTAATTTTTTTTTGTGTGTGGGGGGGGATTGTCGTTGTTTATATATATCTATTTATGTTTGTATATTATATATTGTGTATCTCATCTTAATCTTCTTTTTATTCTATCATTCATATATATCTTTAGTTTCTTTATCTTCATGAGTTAAATTTGGGCACTTTTGGGTGTATCGATCGAATAATAATTTGTTTGGGGTGTTGTCTATACCTGCTAGAATAAAGATAAAGATATAGATAGGTGTCAAACTCGTCCGGCAAAACTAATACTAACACAGCACTCAGTAAAATCAGTTGATCTAGTATTTAAAACTTTTTATTATTCTTTTCCTTAAATTTAGCACCCCTTAATATAAACATTCAATTTTTAAACACAGACCGTCAAGGTCAAGTACATTAACATCAGAAGATAGTGGTTAACATAGAAGTTAAAGTTATTAGAAGAAGTTATAAAAGTATAGTAAGGCGAATTGCAATTATTCAACATATATATATTTAAAAAAAGAGAGAGAGAGAACCTATAACAACCTATGAACACAATTATATGTTACATATTTATTCATTTAATTAAAATTGATCAAAACGACGATGAAATTATTATTCAACAATGATCATCATCAAAATAGTATTATTGATTATTGTAAACAAATATTCATAATAATAATTAGTATACTCATTGTTTCCACTACTTCTACTACGACGACGACTAATACCAATAATAATAATAATAATAATAATGCAAAACTTACTTTTGAACATAAAATATTTACTGCAGATGCATATCCATGTCGTGTACATGTTGATGATCATGGTAGGCATGGATGTTATTCTCCTCGTGGTGGTGTAGTCGCTCCAACTTTTGATATATTTACAAAGAATGATATTATAAATTTTCTACATTTATCAAAAACAACATTTGAAACATCATATATTGTTTTATTAAATTTACCATTTTATACCGTAGAAAATATAAATATATTTATTGAAACAAAAAAAGTTGTTGGTATTATTATATATCAACAAGAAGAAGAAGAAAACCATTTGAACAACACCAATAGTAATAGTAGTACGAATCATATACCAGATGAATTGAATTTAGGTAGACAAAGTCGTTGGAATCCAAAAGGTTCTAATTTATTAAAAAGTCGTATGAATATACCATTATCTTTTATTGATCATTCACAACAAGAAACTATACAATTAATACGTTCAACTGCAAAGTGGAATATGAAAAATAACCCAAAAGGAATTGAAAGTTCAATGGTGATATCGATGAATTTATATTCTGGTATATTGGAAATAAATCGTGAAACATGTGAATCGTTTAATTTTAAAAATATAAAACGTTGTTCCATTATTGAAGGATATAGTGTTTGGGGTACCTTTGATCCATCAAGAAGAAGTAATAATAATAATAATAATAAGAAGAAGAATGTCGTGAATAATTATAATAACAATGTCGTCGTGAATAACAATAATGATAATAATAATAATGGAAATAGCAATTCCAAAAAACAAATTAATAGTATGACAACAACAACAACAACTAAGAAAAAAAAAATTCTGGTTACAACTGGTATAGATAGTACATCATTATTTTATAATCAAGGAAAAGGTGGTAATTCTGGTACCTCTGGTTATATTGCAATATTAGCAGCTATTGATGCATTATCATCTTATTTTTTTCATAATAATAATAATAAATCATCATCACTACAACAACAAATTGATGATGTTGCAAATGTAAAACGTGAAATTGTTATTGGGTTGTTTAACGGTGAAATCCAGAATCAACAAGGTAGTAAACAATTTGTTAATGCATTAATAAACAAATGCCCAAAAGATAAACATGTGAAAAATGGAATGGATGGATGGAAAATTCCTACATGTAATTTAACTGGAACATCCATGGAAGGCTATGCATCGAATGGGTATATTTCACCATTATCCATGTTTGATTTAAATGAAAATTTAGAATATATATTATCTATTGATCAAGTTGGGGTTAGCCTGCCTGAGGTTGATAACCTGCCCGATGTTGGTGGAGCGAATAACCTGCCTGAGGTTGGTGGAGCGAAGCATAACGATATGTACATTTTTAGTCCTGAAGATGATGATGATGATGATGATAATAATATTAATAATAATAATCACCCAAGAAATAATAATAACAACAACAATCCAATTATTAACATGTTTAAAACATTACATCGATATGGAAATAAAGATGTTGTAAATACGATAATGCCAATTAAATCAGGAATTATTCCAAAAGATATTCCATCTAATAATAATAATAATAATAATAATAATAATAATAATAATATTCTTGATGATAATAATAAAAATATACCACCATCACCATTAGATTCGTTTTTAAAACATGCAGATAAAATACAATTTGGACCAAATCCAAAATCAAAAAGTGCCGTATTGACTGGTTATCAATCAACATATGGAAATAAATATTATCATTCCATGTTGGATAATATTGATAATATTAATCGTAAAGATTTATATAAATTTTCAAATACATTAGCAAAAGCATTATATGTCATGTCAATAACAGATGATTTAAATAATGATGAAAAAATATTACAAACGATGAAAACAATACCATTAACATTAATTGTAAATGAAACATTAGTAAATGATTTAATAAATTGTACATTGATTAGTTGGCATAGTCCTACCTGTACAATTGCAAATGGTTTTAATATTGGTTTAAGTAGTGATAGTGATGAGGATGATTTATTACTATCTAAATATGTTCAACGTGATGAAAGTTTTTTATATACATCATTTGCACGTGAATTTTTATCAAAAATAACATGTAATGATTATCATGAATTACCAAATGGTTGTGACCAAGATGATTGTATGGATTGTGTTGGTAATAAATGTTTGAAACATTCAAATGCATGGTATTGGAAATCAGTGGGGGGAGGAGGAGGAGGAGGGGCAGGGGGTAATAAGGGTAATGGTAATGATGATGATGATGATTCACTATTGTTGACGATGGAACCAATTTATAATTCAAATGCATATACAATTCAAATATATCGAAGTGATCCAATCTGGTTGGAATGGGGATGGCTTGTTGTTGGTATATTGTTGTGTATGGTATGGTTTTTTGGATGTGGGAAATTTTTGGTTGTATATGATGTTGTGCGGAAATTGGATTGAAAAACTTGCCTGAGGTTGGTGGTTGAAAACCCTGCCTGCGGTTGGTGAAGTGAAAGCGTATATATTTATAATAATACATATGTACGACCGGTTGTATATCAAGTAGTGTGATGTGTGTGTGTGTGTGTTTAAAAACAGTATACATATATCTAATATATGATATGATACAGTAAAGCTACTTTGTATAAGCGAAATTACATAAAGGAAAGCCTACTAATTATAGTATTATATGTTATATGGTATATGATTTATCTAAAAGTTCCTCACCTCGTTGTAACGAGTACAGCATATGTATACTCAGGTGGAAGACCTCTTCCTATCTGATGATGCTCCTGAGGGTTTCTGTAGTTTATTTTCCTTAACCAGTCTGGCATATATCACATTTTCAGTAAAATACCCGTTATCCGGCACAATTTTGCCCTAAATTGTGGTGGATTATGTACAACCGCCATGTATACTTTCATTACCTATATAGTTGTATTAAGGGCATAGTTTATAGTAACGCCTGAGGGCCTGTTTAGGCCCTCATATTTACTATATAGTACGATAGTCTAAGATCTACTACTCCTATCGAGCTCTGTAAATAAATGAATTATTTGACTTGATTGCATGAGACAAATATTGTATCAGTGACTTTTCCTTTATCTAAAAGTTCCTCCCCTCGTTGTAACGAGTACAGCATATGTATACTCAGCTGGAAGAACTCTTCCTATCTGATGATGCTCCTGAGGGTTTCTGTAGTTTATTTTCCTTAACCAGTTTCCATTCTCAGTAAAATACCCCTTATCCGGCATAATTTTGCCCTAAATTATGGTGGATTATGTACAACCACCATGTATACTTTCATTACCTATACAGTTGTATTAAGGGCATAGTTTACAGTAAAGACTAAAGACGCCTGATTGTATATAGTCGTCTAATATAGTGCTGATGCGACTATATACGACTTTGGCAGAATCTAAAAAATGACCACATCACTAAATCACACAATATCAATAGTGATCGCGTAAACTCCAGCTCTGTGGCCTTGCAATGGTATGTCCATATTAAATATTTGAATTTTAGTGATTGTTGATCAATCCTCCAGCAATCTAAATAATCGACGACGACAACAATTAAAATTGAATGAACTCCAAAAAAAAAGAAATATAAAACTATGTACATACGAGAGAAACAAAGAGAGAAGTGTAAAAGAAATAACAATCACATATATATATATATATATATAACAAACACATATAAGTTGTTAAAAAAAACGTCTTATATATAAAAAATTTAATATATACATATACATATATTTAGAAGCATGTTTGGTGGTAATAATAATGCATTTGCAACACCAAACACCAATCGCGGTGGTTTTGGAGGAGGTTTTGGCAGTAACACACCAGCGCAAACACCTTTTGGTAATAGCACATCAGGTTTTGGGGTGAAATCTGGTTTTGGTAATGCAACCAACAATGGAGGTGGTGGATTCGGTGCAACAAATACTGGAGGGGGAGGGGGATTTGGTCAAACAAATAATGGATTTGGCAGTGGTGGAGGATTTGGCGGTGGTACAACTAGTGGAGGCTTCGGTAATAATAATCAAAAACCAAATGGTTTTAATGGTGGTGGAAATGGGTTTGGTAATCAAAACAAAGGTGGCTTCGGTGGAGGCGGGGGAAATGCATTTGGAGCATCAACAACTTCTGGTGGATTTGGCAGTGGGGGAGGAAATGCATTTGGTTCCAATGGAAATGCATTTGGAACAAATACAACTACTGGTGGTTTTGGGGGTAATGTTGGAGGTAATGCATTTGGTAACAAATCAACTGTAGGTGCATTTGGTGGTGTAAATGGAGGGAGTGGTTTTGGTACCAATACAGCAGGTGGTGGTGGTTTTGGTGGTAATGTTGGAGGTAATGTTGGAGGTCAATTGATGGGTACCGGGACGGTGCCATATCAACCAACCAATAAAAATAATGGTGCGGAGGTACTTTTAAGTATCTCCGCAATGCCACAATACCAACGTAAGTCAGCAGATGAGTTACGTTGGGGTGACTACGCCAGCAGAGGTGGAGCTGGGGTAGCTGGGGTAGCTGGTGCAACAACCACTAATACTGCAGTTGGTGGAATGTTTGGCGCTGCAGGAAATACTGGTGGTTTTGGTGCTGCTAGTAACACGACAAGTGGTTTCGGCGGCGCGACTAACAAAAATGGAATGTTTGGCGCTGCAAAAACAACTACCGGTTTTGGTGGTGGTAATGCATTTGGCAATACAAATAATAATACTACCGGTATGTTTGGCAATGCAAAAACAAATAATACAGCCACTGGTGGAATGTTTGGCGCAACAAGTAATACAGCCACTGGTGGAATGTTTGGCGGTGCAAAAACAACCACTGGTTTTGGTGGCGGTAATGCTTTTGGCGCTGCAAATAATACTGCAACTGGTGGTGGTTTGTTTGGTGGTAGTACGAAAACCAATACTGGTACAACTGGTGGCGGTTTATTTGGTAACAATACAACAAATAATACTACCAGCGGTGGGTTGTTTGGTACTGCGACGACGAATAAAAGTGGTGGATTATTTAACAGTACTACAAGCGGTACAACAGGTGGTGGATTGTTCGGCGGTACGAAACCAGCAGGAGGTGGATTATTTGGTAACACGAGCACAAGTGGTGGCTTGTTTGGCAACACCGGTGGTAATGCCATGGGTGGCGGCCTTGGAACCAATATGTCCATGGGTGGCGGACTTGGTAATAATATGGGAAATAATATGGCCATGATGGGTGGCGTCAACAACAACATGATGAATATGCGTGGTGGTGCCAACATGGGTCTCATGCCACACATGGCTTTGATGGCACAATTGCCACGTGGACGTTCCTCCGGAACAGCAATAACACTGGAAGAAAATATACGACTTTTAAAATCTCATGAACAAAATGCTAACTTGGATAGTAATAATAATAATAATAATAAATATCAATTAAATCAAACACGTTCAAGGCAATCAAGAAGATTACAAATGCAACAACAAACGAATTCCCCAATCCGACCACGTAGTATTGGAGGGACACATTACGTATCGAAAAATGTATCACAATCATTGTTTGACGATACACAAATCAATCAAGTATTATCCCCAGACATGTTTCGACGTCGTAGTGCCAGGCATTTAACAATTGAAGATGATGATGATAATAATAATGAAAATGATGCAAATCATAATAATAATAATCAATTAACAACAGCATTTAGTCCTAGTAGTACTAATCGTAGTAGTAGCAATAGCCGAGTTAGTTTTGTTGTTGATACTCCTGCAACTAATAATAATTATAACAATAAGAACAATAATAACAACAATAACGATGATGATAACGATGATGATAATGAAACGAAAAAAAACAGCATGAATTTTAACAATAACATCAAACCATCCAAAAACCCACCAACAAATAAAAACAACAAACTTTCAACTAATCCACCATTACCAGATTTACAAGAAATGACAGATGAACAATTATCATCCGTAAACGGTTTTGAAGTGATACATAGTGAACATGGATCAATCAAATGGATCGATGCCGTCGATTTACGTGGATTGGAATTAGATAAAATTGTTTATATTGGCGATGGTTCTATTTTTGTTTACCATGACGATGAATTGCCACCTGGAATACAATTGGAATCCTTACCAAAAACTGGCAATGGTTTAAACAAACGTGCAATGTTGACCATGAATAATATTTTTCCAGAATCGGATGAAGATGATTTACAAGAATATGAAAATGAATTAAAGAAATACAATGAAAATTTAGGGTTTAAATTTAAATCGTATGAACCACGAACGGGACAATGGATGTTTCTCGTTCCTCATTTTAATATGTAAAAAAAGATTGATATATGATATTGATACGAACTGAGCTCGTATGATATAATATATATTTAAATAGAAAAAGATTTATATGCATTTTAATATATATATTATACGTACACCGTAAAAAAAAAAAAACGTATATGCTTGAATAAAATATGATAAATGATCTGGTTAAAATATGACTATGAAATATGAGATAATAGAGAGATAATAAATAAAAATTTTTATGATAAAATATATATAATGATATAAAAAATAAAGTACATGAGATATTTAATGTCATATTATTGTTAAATGCATTGATGCATCATTTGTATTTATGATATCATACAAAAATATTACGACCGTAATTATACGAGAGAGTATGATGGTATGAATCATATCATAACAAAAATACGCGTTATTTTTATTTTAATTTTTTAATCCTCCCCTAACTGGCATCGATACAACAACGGATACACCGTAATTACGCCATTCATCCATGCACTTGCCAACAATGCGCCATTACGACATGCAGGCCAAAAATGAATACCATATGGACTTTTTGCATCTTGTGATGATCGAAAAAATCCACTTGGGCTAAACTGTAATTTTGGTCTATAAAAGACATTATATATCATAATCAATTCATCCCCATCTAATTTTGTCGGTTTGTCATCATTCGTACCATTTTTTTGATCACTTCCTTTTCCTCCTCGTACCATTGGTGTTACTGTTAATGCTAATCTTTGCCCCCTACGATCAAATGACCATGATAACTCCCTTACATTTAAATATATTTCATTACCATTTTCATCTTGATGAACAAGTGGTGTGTCGTTATTATTATTATTATTATTTCCCATTTCACTCCTTTCAGTTGATAACATCCGCTTCGCTCCACCAACCTCATGCAGGTTATTAGCCAGGTCTAAGTTGTAAAATAAACCAACATCAATTTTCATTTTCATCAATTCGCCATCGATTCTTGGTGGGGTATGATGCAATGCTAATGTCCACAATGCACTCGTGCCTGTCTCTGAAAAGACAATCAATTCGCCATCAGGGCTCCATGTAGCACATTGACACATCCCATTTGTTAATTTCCAGCTTTCACATCTCCATGAACGTGTTTCCCATATAAATATTTTATTCGTAAATGCACCAGCAAATAAATAATAAGAATTATAACTCCAACGTACGATATGGACACCATGGCCATATGTACATGTTAATGGGGTGCTAAGACCCGTATCCACGTTCCATATCATGACATCCGAGGAAGATGGACTAGCAGAAGCTAATAAATCCCCACGTGGACACCATGATATAGATACAATATCATGATGTTTTGAAGTTGCATATAATCGCATCCATGCTTTACCCCTATCTCGTTGTCGTTCATTACTATTATTACCATCCGTAACAACAATTCGCCATAAACAAATACCATTTTCACAACCAATTGCTAATCGTGAACCAGACATTGGTTGCCATTCTAAGCATTTAATATTTGTTTGAAATTCATGTGAAAGTCGTAATGGCAACCATTGTGTACGTTGAAGATCATACACACATACAACATCGTCATCGCGTGCAACCGCTATACGTTTTAAATATGGATGAAAAGCAATAGCTTTAATTAAAGTATTTGTCAGATTAAAAGGAATCGCTTTTGGAATTTGTTTTCCGAAATAATTATATAAATTGCTGCTAGAATATCTAATAGTTTCCATGAAAAAATCTTTTACCTGTTTTGGTATTTTATTGTTGTCACTACTTTTTCCATTATGTTTATTATTATTATTATTATTATTACCTTTTTTATTATCATGATAAAGCCTTTGTTCTTCTTCATTCCACGTTATTGTATCGTCTACTATTATTTTTAAAAATGGTACTTGTCCTTGAGGTAATTTAAAATCATTAGAAAAGAATCCTTGACATGCATCATTCTCTTTATTCACAAGTCCGTTATATGTAATAAATTGCCCATCTACTTCTCCAGTCGACTCAACATCTGGTGAAGGTACCATTAATAAATCTGAAAATTGTATTGGTGGAACATCATCATCCGACATGATTGTTTTTTTATGTATTTTTTGTATTTATTTATTTATTCTGTATATACGTGTGTGTGTGTGTGTGTGTGTGTTCTTTATTTGTAAAAAATAAGTTATTCGTATAGGGTGAATATATATATATACATATATTTGTATTGGATATATATATATATATTTGTATTGGATATTATTTGTATTTATACCATCCATTGTTTGTTTTATTACTTTTATTATTTGAATTTTGAATGTATTTATTTTAAGGAAATTCATCATCTTTTATCATTTATCATTCAATTGTATTACTTGGTATATAGGGAGTATCGTATTTTGTAGTGTAAAACCCATCGGTCTATTTACTCGTCGAAATCAAGGCTATCTAGCTGCTAAATTCATATTATCATTGCGAAAGGCACTAACTTGGTTGTGCTTTAGCTTTTTTATGAGGACGTAGCAGGTAGCAGAGAGAGGAGGTTAAGGTTTTATAGTGTGAAAACAAAAAAACTACCAACATTTTAATTTTCCAATAAATATATTAAGCATGGAATAGCTACCACTGTTTCTGCGGATGTCATTCTATTGCATGGAAATAGCATTATATATATAGCCGAACAATAATAATTTCAACAAAAAAAATAACAAAAAGAAAGGTGTATTTATGCTGGTATGATAAAGGACCGTATACCATGCCCGGCATGGTATATAATATAGAATATAGAATACAACACAACATACATAGATATACAGATACACAGAGACGAAAATACAAAACACAAAACACAAACAAACACAACAACAAAAACAAACAAACACAAAAACTAAACGTAAATAATGAACCCACAACTGAAAATCCAATGTGAACCCGACCTTGTTGGTAAGGTGGTGGGGAAGAACGGTAAACATATAAACAAAATTAAATCTGAAGTGAAATGCAAAGGATTAACTATCCAACATTACCAAACTTCTGATGATGCATATTTCTATATTACATATCCATATAGTTGTAAAAACAACGCTTTGTTTGCAGCAAACATAATGCGAAACCATGTAGCAGCAACTAAATTAATCGTCGATGGAATAAAGATCCCATGTGGAAAAAATCTTGTTGGAAAAGATGTATAGGTTTTATGATGAATCACCTATAACTTTATATATCCCAAATAGTAAACACAGAAATATGTAGAAACATAGTTTATCAACTCTCTTTTGAGAGCGTCGAGCAAGCTCGACTAAACGAAACCATGAAGTGATTGACTACAGTAATTTTCTACAAAATTAAATCTCCAACAATTTTTCAAAATGGTTCTCCATTCCATCAATAATACAAAAATTGATTTTGTAACTCGACCGAAAGACCGAAAGAGGATTATTGTACCAGATTACTAGTACTATTATAATATAATTAGAGAGGATTAGGATCCTCTCTAATTATAATTAGTACTAATAAATTTTAGATATTCCGGATGTGCTAAATATCGCTTGCCTTGGGCTTGCCAGCTTGCTGGCTTGCCCAAAACCCAACCTAGAGAACAAGAGCCACCCATTCATAGTATTTAAGGTATACGCACATACCACAGTAGATCAATACCTACATTACTATATTTATCCCTGCCGTTTTATAAAATCTCATTTTGGGCAGAAAATTAAGTAAATACAATACTACTAAGAAGGGAAAATTAATTTTAAGGTTGTGTTTATGCTAAATAAAAAGAAATAGGAAATTTGATATTAGAGAAAATTTCGTCATTAAGAAATAAATTTCTATATTTTAAGTACATTGATTTTCGTAGTCTAATATTAATACTACGAAAAACCTCCTATTTTGAAAAATCAGTCGAAATCGCTACGGAGTAAAGGCTATTTTCTTTTCAATAGGTGCAGGTGCATAGCACTATAGGATATCTATATTATGGCTATATTACATAATAATATATATATTATATATTTTGCGTTTATTACCTGTAATATTATTATTATAAAATGGGTGAAGATAGTTCTCTTCTTTCGTGCTTACCAATGCGGTAACTAATTATTTTTATAGCATATTAAAAGCAATATAACAAAATAATAAGTGCATAAACAGTAGAAGAGAAGTAGTTCACCAGTTTTTCTCTACATGAAATTTGTGGGATAGATATAGAAATAATTATTGTATGTACGTTAATTTGTTAATTTATCTCTAATTGACGCACATAACTGAATCATCTCCCATTTAAAATACATTTGGGCTTCCCTATTATGACACTTTTTGTAAAATTAATATGCTTCTTGGTTGCACTAACGTTCAAACATGGATATGCGAATACATTCAAGAGTCAAGTTTGCTCCAACGACACGTCGTCTTTATATTGGGGTCATCAAACTCGAAATTTTGAAGAAAATATTACATATTTTGTTAGTTGGCCATTGCATGAAGCAAACGTGTAAAATTATTATAACTTAGTATTGAGCATATTACTTTAACACGAGAAGTTTAAAATTATTATAACTTAGATTTTAACCATCATCCTTATTTAACTTAGATTTTAACCATCAAATCATATAAAAAAATAATTTTGGAAAAATAGTTCTTTTTTTAGTTTTTCAAAAAAAATATACATACGCGCGCACCACCTTCACCGTTTTTAAGCCTTATCCCCCTCTTCAACAGCAACCTCTTTATCTTCTTCAACAGCATATGATTTATATATTGAATCAATATCTGCTGCATATTTATCAATACTATTATTTTTCAAATCTTCTAATCGTTCTGTTTTATATTTTTCATATGCTGCTTTCCTAGTTTCAACATTTTGATACATAATTTGTAAAAGATCTTTAGATGCAGCTGATTTTTCCTCCCAAGCAGTACGCATAGACGCAACTTTATCTTCCTTTAATACACTTGGTTTTGTTGTCTTATTCAAATCCATTACCACAGGTACAGATAATTGTGGCCTCTCGTTTACAGCTTGTACTAATCGTGCACGTCTAGTTTTCTCCATCTCTTGTTGCTCTTCATCTAATCCATCTAACCCATCTACTACTACTACTGACTCCTCTGTTTTGACTTCATCCTCTTTTTTGCTATCACTATCATTGCTAACATTCGTGTTATTATTATTATTAATGTTTTGTTGTTGTTGTTGTTGCGTCGTGAACAAAAAGTATGATCTTGTTGCTTTTGATAAAATAGCACGTCCTTCCTGTGCCTCCTCCCATGAAGCACGTATGCTTGCATCTGCTTTTTCTTGTGTAAGATCACGATTTAACCCAACGTCATTTCCTCCGCAGATTACTCGTAAATTCCAAGTAAAATCGCTCGCTGTTTCATCACCAGGTTGTCCACTTGGATAATGATATGGGCGTCTTGATTTTAATTTATCATCAATGTAAAATAAACTTGGCAACAAAACACTTTCAACAATCACTTTGCCATTATATTCATTTTCCTCCTCAGATCCCGCTTCAACTGGCGCGGACGTTAATGGCACATCTAATAAATTTACAAACCCTCTTCCAGACTTTTCAATAATTGTTTCATTCGTAATCGGATTGATAATTCGTACCATCGCATATGCAGCTGGATCAGACATCGTCAAGCGCATTGACCCTACTGTAGTATTCGTACTTTCATCTTCACCTGGGATAACATCGACAACATCACGTAATAGACGATAATATTTATTTGGTATATATTGACTCTCAAAATCTTGAATGCTATTGATCGGAACTTCCGAAAATTCCATTAATTCACCTTTTGATATTAACGACAATTCCCAATTAAATGTTGGTAATGGTTGTGTGCCGCTTTGGCATACTAAATATACAGTGTAACCAGCTTCATTTATTGAAAAGCGACTGTTGTTAAATTTCAATAACGGGCAACGGGTAATTTCTTTCGTATCATTATTCATCGTATATAGTGTTAAAAATCTCTTTAAAAATGGATTTTTGCACCATATGTGGCAACTTAAATTCAAATCGTTATCTGCAGTGCTCGTATTTTTCTCCCCATCCTCTTCGCCAACAGGAGGAGCACCAGCAGCTGAAAAGGTACATCGTTTTAAAATACTCCATGAATTTGGAAAAACAACATTTTCACTTCTACCAGTTATAGTTTTAACAGTTGATTGTAATATTTCACTATTTAATGTTTGGAATGTATATTTTTCAACTTGGCATTTGCAACTAATATTAATATGACAGCCTAGAACGGTAGTTGATACAACCTCATAAATTTCACCTTCCTCCGATATTGCTGATGGTAAATCAAAGTATCCAGACGTGATCGTGGATGTATTTAATTGCAATGCAATTGGACCAACTTTAAAATCTTTGCTCCATTTTCTAATAGAAATGGAAGATGATTTTGATGCACTTGATACATGATCAGCAGATAACATAACCCAGACACGCATGTATGGCAACAGATTATTATCATTATTCTCCGTTTTTGCATTTTCTTCTTCTATTGTTGGTGCTTCCTCGCCATCTTCCATTGTTGTTGGTTCTTTTTTCTTGGAAAAATATAAATATTGAGTATCTAACCATTCAGTAGAACGTGGAGACCAAAATCCAGGAGTTTCTGGTACGGTAACATTTGTCATTGAAGCGGTTTCTCCTTCAACAACTTCCGCATCACCACCTTGCCCCTCTGTATCTTCCTCTTCGTTCTGTACTTCAGCTTTTTTTTCTTCCCATGACCATTGCCAATGTTTACTAATTTCTTTTCTCTTTGGGAAAAATTTAGGATCATTAATATCAATAATCATATACGTTCGGCGTGAAAATTCTTTAGCAACTTGTCCAATATTCATCCACCCATTTTCCAATTTACCATTATCTTTCAACCCAGTGCATAAACGTACTTCGCGATCATCTGAAAAATCATCATCATCTTCATCCCCTTTTGCGGCTGCAATGGCAGCTTGTGCTGCAGCGACAATTTCAGGATCGTCGGAAATTAACCCAGCAATATTTGCATCGTCATCCCCACCACGCGTTTCCATACATACATAACCACATCGCGCGTTGATTGAAGGATAAATAATATCATCCTCATCAGGTACATCTTCATTTCGCTCTTCACCAGCATCTTCAGCAATATCAATTTCAACATTGGCATTGTTATGCCCAATCAAAATATACATGGCATTTGGTTTTTGTTCTATCAGGTCTACCTTTGCCTCTTCTTCCGCATCCTCTTCTGTTGGTTCCTCTGGCCCTGCCAATGCCAACGCAGCTTCCTCTTCTAATTTTTGTGCTGCCATTTGGGCTTCCATTTCATCATCATCATCATCATCATCAAACAAACGAGGTGATCTTGGTGATTCGACATTTTCATCCTCGTATTCAATTTTCGTATGTGGAATGGCATTTATTAATAATGGCCATCCAATGTTGTCGCTATTAATATCTTGTTGCAGACCAATTAATCCAGTTAAATGATGTAATAATTTCAAAGCATCGTACTGCCCCCAGTTGCCTCTAACAACAATTGATAATGCTTTTGATAAAATCAATGGCCACAATTCTTTATTATCGCTTGAACGACAATACAATGGTGCCCCGCTATCACTTGC
>JACKZZ010002267.1_pt1 | contig 20190 bp, 19 predicted proteins | sample 8027871 | NCBI WGS metagenome assembly JACKZZ01 (sample SAMN15724774, study PRJNA655200) | protist metagenome | isolation source: fluorescence activated cell sorting (FACS) single amplified genomes of... | place: USA: West Boothbay Harbor, Gulf of Maine | collected 2000-07-19
AAAGTGAGGGAATTATCTTTTTCTGAAGATCATACACGTTGGACCAATGATGTTACGTCTGCCATGGCCTGTAAGTAAACACGTATACGGTTCTGTGTGTACATGTATATGTAGATGCGAATGATGTGTTGTGACACATAGGTTATGGCTGGAAATTCTATTTGCGTGCCCTATTTTGCCGACTCAATGAAATGATGAGTAGTGTGAGTGCAGTTGACGTATCACCTGAACTTATATGCTTTGGGGATGCGTTAAGTTTACACCATAAGATGTATGGACTGAAGTCGAAGGTCAGTCAGTGTATGCATATTTCAAACATCATAACAGCCTGATAAAATACATTCTCATTCAGTAATAATAACCTCTCATACATATGTGTTTTATCTTGTTTGTATGGTTGCTACGTATAAAATAGGTGTCAGCATTGCGGTATTATAGCTCGAATAAATCGTTATCGCTATTTCCTGATTTCCAGCAGAGATTACAAGTGCTTGGTCATCTTGGGTATATTGAAGGAACCGAAGGGTAAGTGAACTAGTGAATTTATTTTGTGAAGTGAATAATTTGTATCATTGCTCATATTATGATTGTATATATAATATAATCATTACTATCATTAATATTAAAGAAAAACAGTCACCCTCAAGGGCCGTGTAGCATGTGAAATGAATACGTGTGATGAACTCCTGGCCACTGAAATACTATTTTTTAATGTGCTAGAACCTCTCAACCCCCCTGAAGTGGCAGCTTTCCTATCGGCACTTGTTTTCCAGGTATGAAATAGGGAGTGAAAAGTGAAGTTTGGTATGGTGCTGTATGTTATAATGGGAGTTTTGTATGGCGGTTGTGGTATTGTCGTCTTGTTACACTAATTGGGGTACTTACTTGTTTCTGTGTATTTGCATACGTATTGTACCACAAACAGGAAAAAAACAATGAAGATTCACAGCTAACTACTCGCCTAGAGACAGCAAAAGAACAAGCTAAGTCTCTATGTGGTGCTTTATTAAATCTACAGGAAGAAAAAGGTATTGATATGAGTACTCTGGGGGGAAGGGGAGAAGGTATTGCGGCAAGTTTGAATTTTGGATTGGCTGCCCCAGTGTATGAGTGGGCCAGAGGAATGCCTTTTGAGGAAATAACAGGTAGAAGAGGAGTGATGGCAATTTATTGTGATCCCCTTTATATGGTTTTATATGATTTGTTTTTGTTGTCAGTATAACTACTTCTTCCGACTTACTTACAACTAGTGTAACCTTATCATTGTCAACTACTATTGCAGGTATGACGTTGACTCACGAAGGCAGCATCGTACGAACTATAACCCGCTTGGATGAATTATGTAAGGACTTTCGCAATGCAGCTCGAGTAGTTGGGAACCCCTCACTATATCGTAAAATGGAAGCCACATCTCAATGCATTAAACGTGATATTGTATTTGCGGCGTCGCTGTATATTTCGTAAGAATGTTAAGTAATAATGATGAGTAGTGGTAAGTCAGTTATATTATTATTTTAGTTATTACTTTGCCTCTATCTTTTTTTCGTCTTTGAAGAAGTATTACTGATTCCTTATTTTTCATCGGCGCTACCTATTGATTGGCTTTAACCTTTAACTTAAGCAGACATAGTAGTACTACTTAAGTAGTAATTAATTCATCATCAAAAAAATACCACTCTCAGCTAGACCATAGATAATTAAAACAATACTTTGTTTATCCAAAGTAAGGTTATCATTAAACATTGATCCACTGAAGGGATCATCAAGTATATAGTTAACGAAAGGCTTAAACCCCTTTATCGCTAGTATGACCTTTATCCTGAAATGTGATTGACCTTGTTGACCCATATAGCTACTTGTAGTTAGCTCTGGGCATATCACGAAGCTTCTAACTTCGACAGGTATTATCACTGACGCAATAATGCAAACAATTAGTGATTAGATATCGCTCTGATCACATCAGTTAATGACACACATCCTACTATCTTGTCCTCTTGACCTCTATCCACCACCCAAACGCGATGAAAGTGGTTACTTATGATTATTGACGCAGTTGAGTACAATGTTGCCTTCGTACTAACTGTCCAAGGCTGCTGTATATGACTATAATGAGCATATGCCTCCTCCTTTCCTTCGCCCCCCTTCACTTCATCCGTGCTACTATTGTCAATATCAATTAAATGTTGCAGAAATTCACGTACGGTCCACATTCCATATGCTTCAAAGTGTTCAGATGAAGTGGAAAGCTTACGAAGATCTGCCGCTGATAGATTCGCTACCACTTGTCCTGTTGGTATGTACTCATGAGGTATGATGGCAAGATGATTTGAATGTACGTGTGTATGGATGCACACTAATAACAATTACTAACACAACAACACCAAGTGCTTACTCTTATGATTTAGCACCGCAACGGCAGGGTGTCTCCATAATTTCTGCAGTGCTCCCAATAGAGGAGTGTCAAGAGACACCACTTGGAGTTCACTTTCAGGAGACATGTATTTTTCCACTTCGGATGATAAGATGTCCTATGTTTATGAATATGTTTACGCATACACAAAGTGAAGTGTAAGTGAAGGGAAGTAAAGCCGAAGTACGAAGCATATTGAGAGTAATACAGAGATCTGGTGAGTATATGTATAGAAAATAATGTACCACACCATCATTTAGTGGTCACACGAAAACTCCCGCACCCACCCAACCACATGAACATTAATCTACCTACCGACCTACCTACCTCCAGTTCTTGTTCTCTGTGTGGCAGATTCATAAGATGAACTACGATGTCCGTCTGGGTTAACATCTTGGGGGGGATTCTGTTACGATCATTTGCGTCAAACACTAGACATCTATGCATGCCTGGCGTACATATTTAATTTAATATTTGCAATACATATTTAAAATACCAACCTTGCGACATGCGACGCATCACCTCCGTGAGTTGTGTAGTGGATGGCTCTATTGACAAGTCTAGTTCTAAATCAGCGTCCAGAGACTTTCCCTTAATAGACTCGACAGCCATGTTTAACACACGTTCAACATCACCCTCATACTTATCAGCCTCGTCCATATCTTGCAAAGTCTGCAGAACGAATGCTATAATATCAGCAATATCAATCACCGCGAGAAATACTCGGCCTTGGGAGACAAAGCGGAAATTGGAATCGCTGTCTGGTGCATTATAAATAGGGACAGTTGAGACATTTCGATCATTCATAATTCTCAAGGTATCTAAAATAGACACGGATGATTTAACTTCCACCAAGTCGTGTTTGTGGGCTACCATCGTACCTGCGACATCGTAAAGTAAGTGGAGTCCTTGTTATAAATGACTTAGGAAGGTAAATATTACCAATATTTAATCCCTCTTCTTGCTCTAGAAATGACATGTCGCTGTTGTAAGAGATGTTATGAGTGAACAGTGATTGAATTAACAAGAATATTACACATCCACGAATACAATTGACGTCTCTAACCAGATAATTATACACATACATACACATCCATATTTTTATTTGAAGCTCGAGCGATAGAAATGGTAAAAAGAAAGCGCAAATTGTTCACTGGAGTCGTCCCTATTGGTGGCCCTTCCGTCAAATCAAGAAGAGTGGCTAGAAAGATAACTTCCAAATTCCATGAGCTAAATAACAAACTGGGTGATATTGACAGTACACAGACGGATCATGTTGTGCGGGTGGAGAAGATTGAAAAAGAAATAGAGGCTTTAGGGGGGAGAAATAGATACCAAGAAGCGTCTGTTGTGACTACCGCACATCATCGAACTAGTAAATGGGTAGTGTCGACTCTCATGAAACTAGGTGTGTATCCGAAAGGATCCAAGGCGAAGAAATTAAATACACTTGAAATTGGTGCCATAAATATCCAAATGCAGCAATACCCTGGGTTAAAAGTACGATCTATTGATATAAATTCACAGGTTGGTTATATAATTTCAGTAAGAAAGTCAGTCAGTGGAGGTTGTATTACGTGATAGGTATATAATGTATAAAAAACTACGTCTAACAATTTGATTATTAAATCTATTATTGTGTTGATAACTGTAAGCAGCATCCGTTGATTGAAGAGGTGGATTTCTTTAATATAGAGCCTAGAGGGGACTATGATGTGATTGTATGCTCCATGGTCAGTATAAGTAGTCAGTGAATAGAAGTGGACGGATGTGAAGTAATATTTAGTGGTGTTTTTTATCTGAAGTATATGTATACATATATAAACAGGTGGTAAATTGTGTATCTACTCCTGAAAAGAGAGGAGAAATGCTGGCGAGACTGAGTGCCCACCTACGACCCTCCACTGGCCTACTGTTTTTAGTACTACCGAATAGATGTGTGCATAATTCACTCATGTCCAATAAGTCATTTTGGACTTTATTAAAAGCAATGAATTTGGGCATACCTGCTATAAGCATGTTTCCAAGTCTGATGAGTACGTCTGATGCTGATGGTAGTGTTAATGTGGATACCACCAGATTAAGTAATAGTAAGGGTGATATCGAGGTAGTGGCAGCATCAGGGTCTGTACAAGCACCACCATCTAAGGGGTCTGTAGTTGATATTAGTGAATTGTTTCATAAGAAAAGTCCTAAGTTATCTTTTTTCGTGCTCAGTCATCATAGGGGTAGTGTGGAGGAGTCTTTATGTGATGAGAAAGAAGGAGATAGTAAGGTTGAAAAGGATAAAAGGGATAAAAAGAAACCTAGTGGTAGTAAGATTAGCGTTGACGCGTATATCCCACCTTCTTGGAGAAGCACCACTACCACTGCGTCATCAACATTAAAAAGAAGCGAAATGCAGGATGATGATGAAAATAAAGTGAGGAGCAGAAACGAAGTGAGTAGACATGCTGTGTCCGTTCAAGAGAGTCAAAAAGTCGTGGGCACAAACATGTATAATATGATACAAAGCATGAAATTTGATGTATCTCGAAGTGACTTACTGAAGTTCAGTGGAAGTGAACAGGCGACTGCTTTGTTATGTGATACTATTGATGGTGATAGTAGTAGTGGTAAAAGTTTGATGAAGGGTAGAATAAAGAACAAGAGTAGTAATGTAAAGGATAGTAGTGGCAGCAGTAAAGACTTCTTCACAGTAACACTTCCTCTTGAACTTGTGCATATGATATGTAAGTAGGTTGTCAGGAAGGCAATCGGCACGTACCCAACACTTATTAGCAATATTTGTTATTTGCAGACATACGTGGTTTATGGGTCTTGGGCCCAGATCTCACATAGGGTATAGGGAGCGAAATTGAATCTAATTGACTTGTGTGTGCACAGGGGACAGGGGATAATATTTGCACGTACGTCGAAGTTCCTTCTTGTGTCAACAACTTGAGCACTAGTAACTAGTAAGGGTAGTACTAGTAGTTGAGTAGAAAATCGTTAACTAAATGATGAAATAATCTATTCAAGTTCTAATCTACTACTAGAAACTAGATACTTAATGTACTTTTCAATTGGCAGTTTTAAGGTGATTTTTGCTAGTGAGTGTAGTTTGGGTGCAAGTTTTGGCAGTGGGGTGGTGGCTGTTAGGCGCCTAGGTACAACCATTCGGAGCCGTAGTCTGAGTGCTGTGAATATTCATTGTGAAGTCTGATTTAGCCTCAAGTGGAGATCTACAAGCTAAATAACTCCAAGTGCGTTTTCCGTGGTCCCTGATAATGAAACATGAAGAACTTGATGTCCTAAAGTATATCATAATAAAATGTGTTTGTTTATTACTTCTGCTTACTGTTCATTGTTTCAGAATCTAATTAGTAGCGATAGTAATCATCATATAGCATGTACCCATACTGCAATACATTACTACATTATCAGCAGCAGCTTGTGCTGGGCTTTTTTCGTCCTTACATATCTTGGTTATTGTAACTACTTTTTGTGGTGTTCAGCTTCCTTGTGAATGATACCCAACATCTGGGCGTCAAAGCCAGTTTGTCCACCGTTTGCACACATATTCCCGAAAATCTCAGACACCTTTACATTCAGCTTCTTGAATGGAACGTATTGCATTTCACCCTTCATTTTATTGGTGTGTTCGTGTCCATTGATTAAATGCTCCATTAGAGCCAATGACCAAGTGAGAGGCTGACGAAGGAAATTACCGGGGTAAACCTGTGGTTATGTATATATATTATTTACGAGTCCTATATATTTGTACTGACAACTAACCTTGCGATAATTCATGAGGAGATTTGGACCCTCATATGTGTATACAGCATGTCCCCATGACTCTGGAAAAAACAATACATCTCCAGGTTGGGTAGTTATCACGTAGACTTCTGGGTGGGATCCTGGTGGTGGTGCTCTCTTGGGTAGTAGAGCACTGCCAGCAAAAGTGGACTTCATATGGCGCAAGTAAGTGTCAGAGGGTAAAAATAACCATGTCTTTTTGCCTACTAGTTGCACCGCCATGCTGTCTGTGATAGGATTTGCGTGGAAAGCAGCCGTCATTTGATCACTTACGAGGTTGGAGATAAATGCGTGTTCAAAGTTAGTCTGATCAAGGGAGAAGGGAAGGTTCAGTAGATTCCACATCTTCTGAATGGAGTCTCTATTGGTGAGGTTTGCGAAAGACACATGGAATCCTTTGCCGTCATCTGTCAACATCTGGTGGGCATCAATCATGACTTCCTTGCCTACAGTGGAATTCAACTCAAATATGCAATTAGCGGTGAGGACGCTCTCATGTGAGCACTCCGTTTCAAGCATTCCGGGGCAATCGTAGTCGAGTTTTCTGGCGGCAACTGATGAGCGCAGAATGTTATCGTCAAACTTGAATTCCTCCCCTTCCTTGAGTCTGAATAAGTGGAATTCAGAGTGAGGCCACTGTACCACAAGACAAAATAAGAATAGAGAACATTAAACAAGTCAGTGGGTAATGCAGAACAAATTTATTTCAATCAAAATCGAACCTTTTTCAGCACGTCGCCAAGCTTTCCAGCAGAGTAACGGGTAGTTTTGATCTCGCTGAGATTTCTGACGGTGAAGTCAGCGGCATTGAAATGGGAATTAGGGATATCATCCACATAACGCCATCTCTGCAACACCACAAGGTACTGATACGCGGCGGCAGCAAGAATTGCAACAATGCAAGACAAAAAATATCGTAGAAAGTTAGGTCCCTTCGACATGTTAAACGAATTTAGGTTATGTACGCAAGTGGCGGGCAACCCAACTTCAACTGAGTGCAGAGCAGGCAAAGCAGATTCTGGAAAAACTTACACCACCCACAAATCTCTAAACACGCAACGACGAAGCGCATAATCTTTCTTCTAACGCAATCTTTCATCATCAGGAATCACATGCTACCTATGATTGCTATTATTGCGCTACTTCTAGTGTTTGCTATGGTATGTTGGGTGTGGAAACTTGTGCAGCGATCAAAGTTACACACTTTCAATCATAGCTCTGTCATGTTTCGAATACTGTACGCACTGTATACTTCATCATGTGGGCAAAGCCTACACGAAGTGATGATATCCCTTCTCAAATATTTGGGTAAACATGAAGCTCATACAGAATTTTGCACTGGCTGTGATACATATGGGTCTTTCTCAGTTTCTTATGTGCCATTCATGGTTGACAATTTTGCTTTTTTCATTATTGACAAAGAATCCGGCGAAGTAGCTGTAGTAGACCCCGCTGACCCAGAACTTATTCTGAAGGAATTTCATAACCTGCACTTCATTCACTCCACGCATTTGAAGGAAAGCACGAACGTGCCTCTTCGCCTAGTGATGGTGTTGTGCACACACTACCATATGGACCATGCTGGGGGGAACAAAAAGTTACAACAAATATATCCGGAAATACGTATTATATCTGGGAATCATCATGAGCAGTCAGTGGCTTGTCAGAATATTTTTGCTCATCATGGGGATGTCATCTCACTAGGTCAGGATACACACATTAGAGTGCTGGATACACCGTGTCATACTACTGGTCATGTGGCTTTTTATGTGACTTCATCTGTTTCGGCTGCGGGTGATAACAATCCAACAATAACCAAGGGAGGAGTATGCGAAGGAGACATGTTGAAACCTTCTGGTAATGATGATGAAGACAGTGCTAGCCACCCCTACCAGCACCACCCTGTTCTCTTTACCGGTGACACATTATTCGTAGGAGGATGTGGGAAGTTCTTTGAAGGAAATGGAAAATTAATGGAATCAACTTTATATACCACCCTGCGGTCGCTGCCTAAGGATACGCGAATATATTGTGGACATGAATACACAGTGTCTAACCTAGAATTTGGCGCGATAGTTGAGCCTGATAATTTGTGTATTCGTCGTAAATTAGGGTGGGCGAGAGAAAGACGAGAGTTGAAGAAGTGTACACTGCCTTCAACACTTGCAGAGGAGTGTGATCATAATGTGTATCTGCGAGCTGATTGTCCAGAGGTCATTAATAGTTTGATATCTTCTTGTAATGGTGGTATTGATAAGTATCACGATCGTCATTCTGATAGTAACCATGGTAGAGGTGTGAGAAGTGTGAGCACTGCTGCTGATGAGTACGGTAGTTGTGAATCCACAAATGACACTCAATGTTTACTGGGCAGCAATAGTATGAGAATCAGTGATGTATTGGAAGTAATACGAAGATGGAAAGATACAAAAGTCAATCCTCTTACTCTTTCTTCTACCACTCCATCCCATCAAGTTTGATAACTATAATACCTGTAGTTACTGCAAGAATATCTATAAAATACTTAATATTGGAGTAAATAAAATAAGATATAGGATAATAAATTGGAATTATTAATAATCTTAATATCTATAAGAAACTTAATGTGACATTTATTACCGATGTTCTACTTGAGTACTTCAAGTAATTGCTGCACCGGAAGGTATCCAATGGGTAGAGCTTGTTGTTGTGATAGCACGGGGCGCTTTGTAAAACACTATCGAATGATGTTGAGTGTTATTATTAATTTATGAAAGGTTTGTCTAGCTTGTGAAAGCATTTGGGTGGAATTTGTATCTTTGACACATCAGCACCAGCAACAACACACTGGGGTAATAGACGGTTTAACGGTATAGAAGGAACGATGACTTTGGAGCGTTATATATATTTCGTGAATGCAGTAAAAATAAAAAGTTACTTCAGGCCACCAGTATTTTTTACATATCTTGGATAGACACGTATCTTGAGCAGATGCGGAAAGCGAAATGTTTTTCAGTTTTGTGAAGATACTCTACACTTGCACTGTATACGTAATAACTATTCAATACTCGTATGTCTGCTTGGCTTGTTCACTAAATATACTAACTAAGTAAATTAACTAGTAACTAAGTATACCAATAGTGGTGTAAGCCATAATACTTAAACAGTACTACATTGCTATATTTATCATTTAACACTTGGCTTTTCTGGTACTTCAGTAGTAACAGAGAAAAAATAGATATCAGCAACCCATATCCCAGCCTATTAACCAGTGACAGACACACAGGCATTACACTTCGCACTAGGAGGTTTCTTTCCTCTACTTTTTTTCTGTTGGCTCATGCTGAAGCTAAGTTTAGGTAGTGATCTGTGACAAATTGTGCAAAAGATTTGGCCTTTAGCCGCTGGAGCAGGGACTGTAGCTGCGACTAGCACTGGAGTAGATAATGAAATATCATTCATTTCCTTCGCCCCACTACTACTACCAGTAGCAGTGGTTTGCCATTCCACAGATGAGACAGTGACAGGGAGGTCTGCTTGTGTACTACTACTACTACTACTACCACCAGCAACGACGCATGAGGTTCTGTCTTCTACTTTATTACGTGGAGATGGTATCTCGGACGTTGGGGGTGAGGGAGTTTTAAGGGTAAAAGCGGATGATTCTGAAGAGGGCTGTAATGTACACGGAGTCGTCTCTTGCCTATTTGATAATGGACTATTGGTGCTATCGGGTCTTGTCGATTGTTCTGGTGGGGAGATGGACGGTTTTAACGGGGAGGAGGAATTAGTGAAAAGAGCTGCTGATATTTGTTTATTTTGAGGAGAAAATGCAAGAGGACTAGTTGCTATTTGTGCATTAATTTTTTTATGAGTAGTGTAAGAGGAACTTCCGGCTGCAATGGGCACTGCTTGGGTTGAGGCCGCGATAGGCTGCTTGGTACCTTGAGAATGTTGTGCAGTACTTTCAACTCCCGGTATCTCTTCATATTGATGGGTATTACCCGAAAAGCAAGGACAACAATTGCCCATATTAACTTGTCAATTATGATACAACACCACACATATCAAAGGCTGCTGTTGAAGTACCATACAGCAACAGTGCCCACAACTCTGTCCCTTCTCTTTCAATTAACTTTGACAAATGTCAAGCTCCAAAAATATCGATTTATGGCGGGATAGCCCCTTACGTTATGCGGGTTATTGTAATGAGGTCGGTGAGGCATTTGCACCAATTTACCCAAGATTACTCTTACCTTCCTACGCCCTCAGGTGTAACATTTTGAGTTACAAGTAATATAACTAATTTATTATTAGTGTAGCTTATGTCATTGGAGATACCGCCGACAAAACATATGCAGAATATAAGAAACTGTCGGCGCTTGATAAAAAGGTAAGCTTAAATGATAGTTTTTGAAAGGGTGTGCATGTTTTGAATCATATCTTGTAATTTTCATTTCTATTTTCGATTCTTTAGTGTTACAATTTAATTGTTTTGTCGTTGCCATAGGTGGATTATAGAAAAGTTGCAGCAGAAGCTGGGGATGTAATGACATGGCAAATGTTGGCCAGTGTCATCGTTCCAGGTAATTTGCAATACGCATCTTTTGCAGTTTGAATATTCATTGCATATATTGTTATTGTCATATTATTTTAATTAGAGCTGGCAGCAGATAGTTGTAGGTAGTGCTACACTACATGCGTATGCTATGAGAACCTCTAACTCTATGCTGTATAATTAGGGCTAACCATTAAAGCGGTTGCAAAAGCATCTACATTGCTCTTTAGCTCTTCATTTGCTACAAAAACCTTCTCAAAGTCTATTTGTCGTTACTCTCCAACTGCGTTGGGTCTACTAGCAATCCCTCTTATTATTAAGCCTATTGACCATGCTGTCGATGAAGCTATGGATAACACTTACAGGTGATATTTGTGTATACATATATGTACGTGTAGAGATGTATGTAGAGCTATGTGGGTGTGTTTATACGCGTTAGTACTCTAATCGTATACGAGATAGAGTTTGACATGCTTCATGATAGTAGTATAATATATTATATAATGTGGATGCGCTATAGGATGTACATGAAGGATTTTTTCATCGACCCAAGCGATCATCATTACTGCTACAGATTACTGTCAGGTAAGAGCTATTTACTGACGCATTCAAGTAACTTATGATACCATATTTTTGTGTACGCAGAAAAAAAGGAGAAATAGAGCTCTACCGAGAGGGTTAAGCTACATGGAGGAGGGGGAGAGAGCAACAGACTATTCGAGTGTTATGGCATGTGAGACGAATCACCAGTTTATGCAAGGCTAATGCAAGGAATGACTTATATGTTTAACGACTTTTTGATGATATTATGATGCTATCCTACCAATAAGCATTATATTCTTATCATGAGTTCAGTAATACCTCTAGGAAATACGAAGTCGATAGTCGGCAAGCATTAGATCAGCTTTCCAATAATGTGAGTTTATATGCCGGCTCAATATTGGTACATCTAATTAACGTACTTATATTGAATGCTTGTACTAGCACTACTTAGTACGGAAGAAATATTACAGAATAAGTTTATTCTAATAAAATTTGGCATAACTCAAAGAGAAATAAGAGGCAGGATTTACGTACTTGAAGTAGTCTTCATTTAAATCACACCTTAAAATTTTAAAGCAGCAACATCCGGTCATTATTATATAAAGATAAAATATCTCCTAGCAATTTTATTATTAGAACAACCAAGTTATTTCATACTACGTGCTACTAAGTATTTCAAGTAGTACTGTATAAAGAGATATAACTGAAGACTTTCTCCTCCCTCTTTAATTAGAAAGGAAAGAAACAAGTAATAACTAAGAAAAAGACATATAAGAAGATAACAGAATGACAGCAAATCCAATAGCCCATATGATATCCCCAACAATTGCATAAGATAAAAGATCCCACTTTCGGTAGGTTTTCTTCATCGCGAAATGTGTAAATGCAACGTAGCATTTCCCCACAATTCCTGCACAGATCATCCAATTACATTGTCCCTTCCATAATCCAACTGCCCAGTATCCAACTCCGAAGATAAATACACTTAGTCTTGATGAAAGTTGTTTTCTTGTTTTTTCATCTCTCTGCAAGAGAGAGTCCCAGAATATCAATGAGATTGCAACATTCCACAAACCCGCAAGAAACCAAAATAAAAAATATAAAACTGAGCCATGATCCTCACTTATTGTGGGCGTCAACATTATTCCACAATAATGTTGGTATTCGGATCCATCTAAAAATTACAACCATTTTTTTGGAAGTGTTGTGGAGAGAAATCCTTCACAACACTTCCTCAGGATATCAAGTATTTAAATTATGTTTCTTCAAATCTACGAAGAAGGATTCTCCTATTTAAACCCCAATTTGGTCAATTGTGTCTGCAAGTTAAAAATCAACTGTTGGCAAACAATAAATTCATCTGCGAGTTTTCCAAACAAAAAACACCACTCAAATACACGCACGCCGAAGGATTTAGAAGTATTTGCCTCTCACTCAAAACCAAACCTTCGAAATAAGTAAGTTTAAAAGTAACAAGTTGGGATAAGTCTACTTGCCTGTGGAGATGTATTCTTCAAAAGTGATTGCTAATTAGTACTTTCGACTTGCTACTACAGGTCGAAGGTAGTGAGTTGGTATAGGTATTTATGTTGGTACATAATATTTAGAGTTGGAAATAGCCAATATTTAGTTAGTTAAGTAGCAATTTTCCTTCTCAGTTCTTACTCTAAATTACTTCTGAATTATATTTTAGATAGGTCAGTAACTTGGGTTTACTGTAATAATTTTTAGTCAGTGCATCTTCAAGATACTCCCTTGTTGAGACACGTGTCTTGAAACTGAAGCCTGTCAGATTTGCTCGACTTGGTTGTTTAATAATTACTTGTTACTTACGAATTATTTGTCGATTCTCAACTAGGTTGTATATGAAAATATATTGTGTATAGAAGATGGTACAAGCATGAACCTACCTATCGATACTCTCTTTTTCTGTCCACCACTGATGCCCTTATTCTCGGCAGACCCTATATTGTCAGAGTTATTTGCAAAAAAGTGAATATGCATCATGTGGGAATATGCAGAAACTGGGAATCGAACCCAGGTTTTGTTTGTCGATTCTCAACTCTTAGTACTTTTGTAGTACGAAATACCCACCCTTAACTACTTCAAGTACTTCTAAGTACTTTGTAGTTAACGCAGTAGGAGAAACAAGATAGAGCGAGAAAGATAAAAAGTATCTCACGATTTTTTTAATCTTGTTCACACGTAAAAACATGGTGAAGCAGCGTTGTACACTGTGCACTACTAGTAGAAGAAAGAGGGAGCACATAGTACTTCTAAATATATTATTATTATTATCAAATCGTCTTAGTATCAACACGCATGTCGTTGAAGTACCCCCGAACCCTCTACCGTACTATCTGCTGGCCTTTGAATTGAAGCATAGTAACATATCCATGTGACGAGGCGTGGCTGTCTGCAGTACGGCCTTTCTTATCCACAATGTTTCTATCGCAACCGCAGCTCAACAACACACCTGTGACCTATTCACACCAACCACATGATAAATTAACATAAAATATACATAACGAATTAGCATGCAGTCGTCACGCTACACCCGTACAGCGCTAATATATACCTCTAATTCTCCAATTCTAGCCGCATGCATCAGTGCTGTCATACCATCAGAATCTTGTACATTCAGCTCGATGCCAGTTGTGCGTACCAACAGTTTCACGACCTATTAGTCACATTTGTGTTATATACATGAATGTGTGCAACACAATACCCTACTCTTCTACCTGGAGTCGACCTTTCGCAGAAGCTGATATTAGAGGAGTTCTACTATGCTTTCCTGTGACATGACGTGACGATAGAATATGACATAGTGATGCGAAATAAGAAATAATGATATGACATTACGATGTGGTGATACCCCACTTTTCCAATAATACTTTACTGTTCTTTACTGCCTTTCACATTCAAAACTTACCAGTTCTTTCATCTCTAAAGTTTACAGGACATCCTTGCTTCATCAATGCAACCACCATATCAACCTCCCCATTCTCACAGGCATCATGTATGTACACGCGATAAGGATCGGCGTCTAATATCGCTGCCACTGAAGCATGGCCTGACCCACTACCTCCACCTCTCTCAGCATGATGGAGTGCAGTCTGCTGTGAATAGTCCATCACATTTCTATTTGCTTTATGTTTTAACAGTAATAATACACTTTCCTCGTGTCCATTTTCAGATGCATGCATGAGAGGGGTCTTACCAAAAGTATCCAGTATGTCGATATCTATTCCAGGTGCACGCAATAGGATGTTAATAATAGGAACACGATTGAACTTCGCTGCAACTACAAGTGGAGGTTCGCCTTCTAACACACCTTCAATAGCCATGGTGGGAATCGTCGCATCACCTACTATCCCTTCACCCCCACTCCCACTCACTACTCCTACTGCTCCAACCACTGCAGCGGGAGATAGATTTGATGTCACACTATGCATTGGTTGATTCAAAAACCATCGTTGGTTCGGATTAGGGTTTTGCTTGAAATAAGCCACAGTGGCTTCTACATTCCCTTCTCGTATTGCAGCATGCACCGAGGACACATGAGGATCGCATATCAAAATCATATATATACTTGTATGTTTATTCTTCCTGGCCCAATCAGAAGCACGCTCACCGTTACCATCACGTAGATTGCGATCAGCTCCCACTTTGAGTAGGTATAGTACAAGAGCTTCATTTCCACGAGATGAGGCATAAATGAGAGGAGTCTGTCCTAGTAAATTCGTACAGTTGATATTAAGTCCTTCATTGTGAGAAGGGGAAGGTGGTGATTCGATCGAAGGTGGATGTTCACTTCCTACTTGTCTGTTTATTGTGTTTGTAGAAGAAGCTGTAGTGATATCGGTGGTGGCGCCAGTGCCGACAACAGTAGTGGCAGTACGAGTAGTGGTGCCAGTAGTTGTGGAGGATTTAAAAGCAGATGGAGGAGCAAATTCTACTAATGCGTAAATAAACTCTTGTTGACTATAATATACTGCTGCAATCAAAGGAGTAGTTAACTCATGGTGACATCCTTTTTCACTAACATGTCGTAGCTTTGCATTGACTGACACTCCTTGATGGACGAGAGCTTTAAATACCTATTATATTAGAACATATTCATATTATGACACAATATAACATACAATAACACTATATCCACCCTCCATCCATAAATATACTTACCTTCATATCACCATGCTTTGCAGCCAAACACACCGACACCTTCTTTGGGTCAAATCGAATAGAATCACATATAGCATCATACCCCTTCGCCGCTGCAAAATCCAGTGCAGTGAGCTGCGTTTCCATCATAGCATTTCGATCTGCACCGAAACGAAGTAGCATACCTGCTATCATAGTATTCCCACTCTGCGCCGCATAGTGCAGGGGGGTCATACCATGCAACCCGTGCTTGTTTACATCCACATAAGCATTTTGTAAGAGATAGTCTACCATTGCAATATCCTGATTATGTACTGCAGCTATCAATGGTGTGTACTGCAGACGTGGACACGATGTATTAACATTAACACCTTGTTCGATTAATGCTTGGACTCCCCCCAGGTTGCCTGTTCGGGCTAAATCATAGATAAAAAAGATTTCCGGGTTGTAATATAACACGGCTGCAAGGCGAGGGAAAACACATATAGATCTGTTAAAAGGCTCTGTGTCTATATCCAATGTAGATGTGTCTCTACCACTACTACCACCACTTGTAGTTGCTACTGATGACCTCGCCTGTAACTTACGGCCAGAGACTCCACCATACACCGACCATGCATATGCTGTCTGTCCATGTTGGTCGCGGGCATATCTATCAGCTCCAGCTCGAAGTAAACACAATGCTAGCTCCATTCTACATCCATCATCATAATCATCATGATTATCGTGATCTCCAGCACTACTAACCCCACCTCCAGCAGGGACGGGGGGGGGTCTGGAAGGGGAGTTCACCGCACACCACATCAGAGACGTTTCCAAGGAACCATTGCGTAGATTGACATTCACTTGTGTATTGTTTAATAATATATTCACTTCGTCCATTTGCTTCAAATACACAGCTACCATGAGAGCAGTAGCTGTCACAGCATCACTACCCGTACTATTAGTATCAGATGTGGCTACTACACGACAACCACTATCAGTAATAGCAGCATTAGTGCTAGTAGAACGAGTCGTAGAATGCATATCAATATAAACGAGTCGATTCACATCCACATTGTGTTGTTGTAATAACCCTCGCAATAAATACACATCATTACTACACAGACACTTGAACAAATTCACTCTCATAGGATCAGCCAGAAGCATACGCACGATATCGTATTGGCCTGTTTGATAAGCCAGAGAAGCAGCAGTATCACCACTATGGTTAGTTAGTGATCGATCTGCACCTTTTGAAAGAAGTAGAGCAACTATTTCCGAACAACCTTTAATATGATATATATAATATGTAATAGTAGCATATAATATGAGTGAGTGAGTACAGGTGTAGTCGACAGTAATATTATCCCAATTCTAACCGTACCAACATATATCTACTCAATATATCCACTGTATCCATTCATGCACATTAACTACACTCACCTATAAAGGAAGCCAGCATTAGAGGTGTGTAGTCCTTAAGTTGCTTGGATTCCGTTATATTATTGGTATCACTTCTGCTACCACCACTGGTGCTGCCATGTGTAGAAGGGGTGTGATAGGGAGAAATGCGTCCATTAATATCAATGTTTGGGTGGCTTAGCAATATATGTACGATCTGTGTATGCCGATGCTTAATACTGATGCTTAGTGGACTATCACTCTGATTAGGTGTTCGACCATTGATATTCACTTCTCTCCTTTCCATCCCTTCCATACCTTTCCCAACTGCAGTACCAGTTGTTCCTCCTGTAGGACCGCAGACAATACGAGCCAGCAAATCTCTCACCGCAGAGCTATCACCCTTCTTGCATGCATTTAACAACTCCAATGTGCAATCATACATTCCGATTCCATCAAAATACTCCTTTTCACTAATTACTAAACTATCCCATGACACCTCCTTCACATATTCCAATGCAGATGATACTTGTGTTAAGGCATATGCATACTCACCCATCTGTAGCGTATGATGTCGAAACTCTGCACATAGCCATATAGCCCTGTCAATATGGGGGGGATTGGCTTGTATAATCATCCAAGATAATAAGGGCATTAATTCATCTGCACCGAGCATGGCTGAACTAGTTGGACATATTTTTTTACGGTGTAATGCACGTCGTTGAAGCCGGTATCTAGTATTTGTCATGGATAGACTATCTTCTCCGAGGAGGTGCCGTAAAGATTCAATCCCAAGCTGTTCCGCCATACCACTACTACAACTATCACCACCACCTTCATCATCAGTGGAAACACGAACAGTAGTACCACTGCTACTATTTGAGCTTGTACCGGGACGCTGATAATACCCTGGATGGGACATTATGCCCTCTAACGCATGCGTGCCCATGCTAATCGCAGATTTTAATTTCTGCATAATCTTTAAAGGAGTTCTCATCTCACATGCCATACTCAATTCCTTCAGGGCCAGACGCCACTCCTCCGGTAGATGTGTAGCATGCTGTGTGGGGCCTTTACTGATGTCGTGTAAATAGGGAAAGTAGACAGAAGGAGTACCGTTTGTGGGGAGTTCTAGCCCCATATGTTGAAGTGAGAGGAAGTTGAGGTATGCGAATTTTTTTTGTAAAGTGACGTGATCTCTATGAGTATCAAAGCCTCCCCCACGCCCTGTTCCTACACCCCCAGGTACTCCTGACAAGCCACCATTCTCTTCCCTCACACCTCCAGTAGCGCCCCCACCAGGAGTTAAAGCATACACACCAGGAGGTGGCCCCAATGCCCACGATACTTCATAAATAGTATTAAACACCAAACTTTCAATATGTGCACGCACATCGGTCCAGTGGGATTCCTGCATAATAGGTACGCCCCCACCTTGTGGTGTTGTACTATCAAACAGACCTAGGTTGTCAAGCTCACTTTCTACCGAGCGATATAACGAAGTTACGAAGACTTGAGGGGAACCACTAGTAGTGGGATTAGCATCAGACCAGTCGCAGTGTATGTAGCTTTTGAGGACTTTATCCACCTATTCATGATGTGTATGAGGGGAGAAGATAAATGTTGATATACCAATCGTATGTGTGTTTGTGTGAGCAGGAATTCTACCTATGGTCTAGTCACTTATACCCGTCCATTCACTTCTTACCAATCTACTATTCATATGCTACCCATACTCTTACCTGTTGTCGTAGCGGCTTGGCAATCGGATGGGAATACTTTGCAAGAAACGTCGAAGCCGGAATACGACTCGAGTCCTTCGTCCCTGCACTATCATCACTCAATAATCGCGATGAAGGTGTATGCAAAGGAGAAGGGCTGTATACAGATGTGATGCTTTGATGCTTCGATAAGCGATAACTGCTACCGTCTCTGCTGAGCGTACTTGACCGACTCATACTGCGGCTATACTCTTCGCCTCTTCCTCCGCTTGGTTCAAAATCATTGTCCTTGCCACCAATATCAGAAGTGCGTGGTATATCAGAATCTACAGTAGCCAAAGCACTAGAAGCCGGTGTTGAAAAGGAATTACTATCATCTTTACCAGTAACAGCAGCAATAGTGTTAGAGCTACCACCACCACTTCGAGAAGTAGTATCCTCAAACTCAAGAACCAATGGACGCGTTCGTTGTTTCAGTATCATTAATAGTAATGCACGATCTAGCCCCTTGATGCGAACACCATTTACAAGTGTCAATTTACTACCTATAGGGGGGCCTCCATTCAGAAGGGGGGAGACCCACTGCCACACACCCCAATTCACCCGCTGATCATAGGAAAGATTTGTGCTTGATGGATATGGCTGTGGTGTCTGTGGATGAACAATGACTCCTACTTCTACTCCCGAAGTTTGTCTTGTTATCGTTTGACTGTCATCTTTACCGTTATCTTCCTCTTCATACTTATCACCCACTTGATTGTCCTCATTGCCCCTCTCCTTCACGGTCTCCCTTTCTTCCGCGATATCCCCCTCCTCCACAGTAGCATCAGGGATAGCATGTACATATACATTTGCAATTTTTACAGTCATATCATAGTGCATACGCAGCACTTTCTTATATTGCGCTAAGAAATCGACAAGTGAATCAATATCTAAACACACAGTCTCATCAACATCTGAATCATCATAGGATGCACTGAGTTTCTTCATCTCTTGGATATCTTTTACAACGCCCGTTATACTATCCATACTATCCACAGTGACATTACTAGCCGTACCAGTCATATTATTACTACTCTTAAATGAAATCTCCGAACCAATAGAAATGCCTTTGTGCTGTTTGTGGTCCAGCACAACATAGTACATAGTACTACCAGCACTCTCACTACTAGTAGGAGCCGCAGCACTGCTACCACCACTACCACTACTACTACACGATAAAAAGGCACTATTTATGTCGGCGGTCTCCCAAAAAGGATAAGGCACATCATATTTCATTGCTACACGTGAAATTAACTCATCGAGAGCCAGTGCTAATTGAGTTTGTAACATGCCCTCCACATTCACTTCATCAGTATTGATAGTAGTACTGATAGGTACAGGACATGACACATCTACTTTCCATATCTTCTTCGCATCACCAAATACAGCTGGACACATGACAAGTATTTTACACGGTTCTTTTTTGATTTCAATGTACTGCTCAGTATTATGAGCTTTTTCTTTACCAGCTTCAGCTGCTCTTCGTAGTGTTTCAGAGTCGCCCTCTCTATCACCAAGATCATTGGATACTTCAACTTCCATATCTAATGCCCCCCTTAGGTTCACACCACCACTACAGCTACCACTATCTA
>JACKZZ010006180.1_pt1 | contig 20188 bp, 36 predicted proteins | sample 8027871 | NCBI WGS metagenome assembly JACKZZ01 (sample SAMN15724774, study PRJNA655200) | protist metagenome | isolation source: fluorescence activated cell sorting (FACS) single amplified genomes of... | place: USA: West Boothbay Harbor, Gulf of Maine | collected 2000-07-19
AGATAAGAAAAAAGTAGGACAGTTAGCATATGAAAATCATTGGAGTGTAGTAGGATTAATTAAATCACTTCATTATAAACAAGAGGAGTTAGATACATGGGCAAAGTTAAACAAGCAATCGTAGATGTACATGAAGAGGTAGCTGATATAGTACAAGGTAGTTTAATCAAGACACCTATATCATTACCAGATGTACAGACTATTCTATTCAAAAAGTATTGGCATAAGAATAACAATGAATATTTTTTGAATGAGGATGTAGTAATAGAAGCATACAAAAAAGCAATAGAACAATTGGAGAATATATAATGACAACATTAACTGAAGAACATTTTGAAATCATAGATAGAAATAAAGCAAGAGGACTACAACAAAAAAGAATGGAAACTATTATACAAGTCGCAGGTCTATTAGGTGTTGATGAATTACATTACATCAAGGGTGAGATAGGAGATATGATAGCAGACATTGAAAGGAAAAAGTAATATGAAGTATTGGATGTGTGAATTTCACGAACAAAATGGTGAGCATGAGTATACCTTTAGACATATATACAATGACAAACAGTTAGAAGACATAGGACATGAAGGTGATGACCATGAGTATAGAATATTAAATCATTTCTTTTATCAAACTATGGATGCAGGAGATGAAGATGGAGGTGGTTATTGGACAGATGATGGGTGTAGGATAGTTAGGTTTGATGGTATGACCCAATGCTTTAAGAAAGACTTTAAAGTTATGGAGATGTGTGGTGTATACAAAGTAGGTGGTAATGATTTAAGATTAAGATGGAATGAGAAAGAAAAGTATTACGAAGAATACTATGAAGAAAAATATAGAAGACAAGGAGCAAGTACAGTAAAGCATGGATAGAAAAACACAATTTATATTTAGATTAAAATGTATAATAAAAAAATGTAGAGAGAAAGGTTTATTCTCTATTGCAATTAAACTAAAGGAAAAATATGACAGAACAAATGATGCAAGAAATACTAAATGATTGGCAGAGTTGGAAGTATGATATTATAGAACTTAATAATTCTACATGGACACAAAGGGATGAGAGAAAATTAGAATTGATAGGCTCAATACTAGCTGAACAATTAACACTATTTAAAAATGAAAGTAAATAAAGGTGAGTAAAAAAGTTAGAATTAGTACAGCAATCTTTGGTAAGAAAGTTTTTAATAGTAAAGCTGAACTTGAATACTATAAGAAATATAAAAAGATAAATCTAGCAAAGGAGTTAGTAATGGAAACACACGAAGCAGTTGGTATAGCTGAAGGATATATTCCTGCAGATACAGTTGAAGAAGAATTAAAAGCATGGCAACATTTAATTGACACAGGAATGTGTTGGCAATTACAAGGTTGGTTTGGAAGACAAGCTAATTTTTTAATAGAGAATAAACTATGTAGAGAAAAGATATTAAATTAATGCTTGACTTTATTTTAAAACCTGCTATAATACTACAATGATATTTAAAAAATTAATAGTAAGGTTGCGAATGTGGTATGCTGATATCAGAGGACATCATGGTAAGCGATGGAACTATGAGCCTGGAGATTGGTACATGGGTCAACATAAAAAAAGGAAAAAGAAATGAGTGATAAAAAATATATAGTGATGAGTAAGTTTCCTCATAGCGATAGGTTTATGATGGAGAAAGCTTTTAGTAAAAGACAAGATGCGAATACCTTTGCTAAACTAATGATAGATACAAAAGAATATAATGATATAAGTTATTTTTGTTTTGAACAAACAATGGATTATGATTTTTATTTTGATGTTCCTTTTAAAAAAGATAATCAAGATGATAAGGATATGCCATTTTAAATATGACAGGTAGAAATTATAAATGGTTGGAGAAAGATATGCTAACACCAAGACAACTAAAACTTTTTAAATTCTTAATCGAATACAAAAAAGAGCATGAAGTAATGCCTACATTTGATGACATGAAAAGTTTTATGCAAGTTAAATCAAAGAGTGTGGTATATTCTATGCTTGGTTATATAGAATGGAAAGGTTATATTAAAAGAAAACCTGCACAAGCAAGAGGAATTACAATTTTAAAGGAGGTAGTATGACTAAAAGAAAAACAGTAAAGAAAAAAATAGATAAAGAAAAAGAAACTAACGATTGGTTTGATACTCATGTTGAAGTGATGGGCTTTGGTAGAGGTACTAGAAACAAAAAAGTTAAATCAATTATTAAAGAACAAGTAATGAAGTCCTTATCAAAGGAGATATATTAATGGCTAAGAAAAAATATAAAACAAAACAGAGAGACGCAGTAGACAATGCTGTTTATGTATTCCATAATCAAGTATTTAATTTTGATATGTTTATCAATGCTGTAAATGCAGATGAAGCTATGGTAAAGTTTGACCAATGTGCTATGGCTAATAGAGACCAATGGAAAATAATGGTAGAGATAGGTCATCAACCAGCATAATTAACTAACGAAAGGCAATTGAATTGTGTGTAAACCCTTGATATTATTAGACTTATTTATTTTAATTCAGGGTTGTGAAAGCAAATGTTTAAGAGTATAATAGAGATACTGTCTTCATATAAAAGACATAACTTTTATTCACAAACATTTTACAGACAGGACTATATCTAATATGAGCAAATTCTTTTTAAAAAAAACATGGGTCAATGTAGATGTATGCGTTGAAGACTATTATAATTCAGGCACTACATTAGAACAAGCTAAAGAGAATTTAAACTGGAGTCCTTATTCTAATATAATTAATAGAGAAGTTAAACTTACTAGACAGACAGTAGAAGAGATTGATGAAGATACTTTTAAAGGTAAACTTGAAAAATCAAATGCTACTAAAGATTCTAATAAGAAAGTTTCACTAGAAGATTGTACATCAGACTAAGATTAGATATAGATTCATTTGATAAAATGAACTATGATATTAAACAGTACTAATTTAGGACAAGGCGAAGGCAGAGCATTAACACCAGATGTTTTATTATATCGTAGTGTTATAGTGAGAGCCATTATGGATGCATTGGATGTAGATATTCATGCATGGGGTAATAGACGAAGACAAATAATCCAAGATGCAAAGTCTTGGTTTTCAAAAAATGATACTCACTTCTGTGAGATATGCGATTACGCAAACTTAGAACCAACATTTATAATCAGGAAGTTTCAACAGTTAGATAAAGCTAATGCTAAAAAACTATTTAGGAATAAAAATCTTAATAAGTTTTTGACTCATTATATTTGTAGCTTTCATCAGGAGATACAATACTAATGGCAACAGGAAAAAATACTAAGTTTGATTTAGACTTAAAGTATGGACAGATAAGAGAGAAGAGAGTAGCAGACTTACTTCAAGGTAGTAAAGTAGAAATTAAAACTGAACGAGCATGGTGGAGAAAGACAGGCAACATTGCTATTGAGTATGAGTTTAGAGATAAGCCATCTGGTATTGACAAGACAGAATCTAAATGGTGGTTTCATATATTAGAACTTGATGGTAAGGAACATTGTATGTTAGTCTTCAGAGTATCAAGATTAAAAAAGATAGTAAAGAAATATAAGAAGACACACACTAAAAGTATTGGAGACTATAGAGCATCCAAGTGTGTAGTGTTGCCTTTGAAATTATTATTTACTGAGGATTGTATAGGTATAAAATAATATGGGAATGATGGATGGTGGATTAAACTTTAGAGATACTTGCTACAACTGTGCTTCTACTATGCATGGTGGTAGCATGAGAAGATATATTCAAGATAGGAATATAAAAATTTGTGACAACTGTTATGAAGAACATGAAACTAAAACTGATTATTTATATACTAAGGAATTAAAAAATGTCTAAAGATAATGATATAAAAGATGCAATAAAATTATATAAAGAACAAGTTATCTGGAAAAATAAATCAGATAAAGATTTGGCTATTCATATAATACCTAGTGTTGCTTTAAATCAATATCATATATTCAGATATGAAAATACTGGTGTTGCTTATGCATTTACTAACTGGGCATTCTTAAGTAATGAAGTTGAAGAAAAATTTAAATTAACAGGTGAGTTAGAAAAATTTGATTGGGATAGTGGTAAGACTTGTTGGCATATTGATACCATCAACAATCACTTTGGAAAGATAAGAGAAATATATCAATGGACAGCAAAACATTTATCAACATTAGTTAATGATGATGAGTATGTACATTGGTTAAGATTAGACAAGTCAGGTAAGAAAGTTAAAAGAATTAACAAAATAAAAGGTAGTGAAGGTAAAAGAAAATTTTTAAAATGACAGACAAATCTTTATTAAAAGAATATAAATCTACAATCTCTGATTTAACAAAAGAGAAACAAGAACTAAATGAAACTATCGTACAAAAGGATAGTAAGATTAAACAAATTCTAATACAATTAGAACAAGCTAATTCAGATGTTCATTCTATGGGTTCAAAGATAGCTGACCTACAGGAGAAACTGAATAAGAAACAAACTATTAAACTAAACATCGACAAGAAAATAGAAGAGATGCTTGAAAATAAAGTTACCCCAAGTGTTGACAACGATGATGAAGTGTGATAGTAATACAATAACAATTAACAATAACAACAAAGGAAAATACATATGGCAATAATTGAAGGCACAGCATACTGGGCTTCTCTGACACGACCAAACGAAAAGTTTGAACCTATGTGGAGAATCGATTTAGCAGTTGATGACGCAACAGCAGAGGACTTTAAGAGTCAAGGTATCTCTGTAGGAGAAACTGTAATTGATGAGCAAACAATATCTAACATAGTTAGATTCAAAAGAAAAGTATCTAAAGCGAATGGTGATAAGAACACTCAACCAACATTAGTTGATGGTTCTAAGCAACCACTTGATAAGATAGTCGGTAATGGTAGTAAGGTTAAAGTAATGTTTAGACCTTACGATTGGAACTTCAAAGGTAAGAAGGGAAAGGGCTTGGACTTACAAGCTGTACAAGTTATGGACTTAGTTGAATACACACCTAAAGAAGATTTTGAAGTAGAAACTTCTAGTGGTGGTGTTGACATCAAGGAAGATTTTTAGTATAACATCTTAGAAGTGAAGGCATTAGTGTGCCAACATTTTTTTTATCCTCAAAGGGAGTCGACTTGTAGTAGAGTTGGCTTCCTTTTTTTTTGAATCATTAATAATAAGGGCGACTATGGAAGAAGTAAATAAGAATGGATTTGTAAAGTTTCATTTACCATGTCCACTATGTTCAAGTAGTGACGCAGTATCAGTAAATGCAGACAACTCTGCTTATTGTTTTTCATGTCAAGAATACATAAGGGAATATGATATGGAATTACAACCAACATCAAGCAGTAATAATGAATACGAAGTAAAAGATTACATGAAAGAATCTAACTATGCAGAGATTGTAGATAGAGGAATTTCAGAACAAACTTGTAGAAAGTTTGGAGTGACAGTTAAGATGGATAACATGGGTACTATAACAAACCATTACTATCCATACCACGATACACAAGGTGCAAAGATTGCAACTAAGACTAGGTATACCAAGCTAAAAGAATTTAGCATACAAGGTAATACTAAAAACTCTGGGCTGTTTGGTCAACATCTTTTTTCTAAAAATAAATATGTTATCATAACTGAGGGAGAGTTAGATGCTCTATCAGCTTATCAGATGATGATTAAAGGAACATACCACACACCAGTAGTTAGTATTAAGAATGGTATCTCTTCAGCAGTTAAAGATATTAAGACAAGTTTAGAATGGTTAGAAAATAACTTTGATAATGTCATTATTAATTTTGATAATGATGAGCATGGTCTTGATGGTGCTATGAAAGTAGCAGAGTTATTCTCACCAGGAAAATGTAAGATTATGCATTTACCTGAAGGGTTTAAAGATGCATCTGATTGTCTAGCTAAAAACAAAATACAAATATTTAATAAAACATTTTGGGATGCTAAAGTATTTGCACCAGATGGAATTATTAATGCTAATACATTATTAGATGATGTACTTAAACCAATAACAAAATCATTTGTTCAATATCCATTTGAAGGATTGAATAAAATTACTTATGGTTTAAGACCTTCAGAGTTAGTTACCTTTACAGCAGGGTCTGGACTAGGTAAGACTCAAGTAATGAGAGAGGTAGTACATCACATTATAAAATCAACAGAAGATAATATTGGTTTGTTAATGTTAGAGGAGACACCAGTTATAACTTCAAAAGGTTTAATGAGTGTTGAAGCTAATCAAAGATTACACTTGCCAGATGTTCATGTAAGTAAAGAAGAAATGAAAACATACTTTGATGCAACAGTAGGTACTGGTAGAGTATTTATGTTTGACCATTTTGGTTCTAACTCTATTGATAATATTGTTTCAAGAGTTAGGTTCTTAGCTAAAGGTTTAGATTGTAAGTATATAGTCATTGACCATATAAGTATTATTGTATCAGACCAACAGCATGGTGATGAGAGAAGAGCATTAGATGAAATTATGACTAGGCTTAGAACACTTGTTCAAGAGACAGGAGTATCTATGATAGTTGTATCACACCTTAGAAGACCTGAAGGTAAAGGACATGAGGAAGGTGCAGCAACTTCACTATCACAACTTAGAGGTTCGGCAAGTATAGGACAGCTAAGTGATATGGTTATAGGGCTTGAGAGAGACGCACAGAATGATGACCCTGAAGTTAGGAACACTACTAGGATAAGAGTATTAAAGAATAGATTCTCTGGTATAACTGGTCCTTGTTGTGACTTAAGGTATGATATTGATACTGGTAGATTGACAGAGGTAAAGTCAGATGACTTTTAATAAGGTTGTATTTGATATAGAAACAACCATGACAGCAGATAAGATATGGTGTATTGTTTGTAAACACAATGATACATACTATCAATTTAGAGAGAATAACTTACATAGGTTTGAAGAGTTTATAAAACAAACTGAAGAAGTAATAGGTCATAATATAATTGGATTTGATATACCAGTTGTTAATAAAATTTTTGGTTATGATTTGTTTGCTCATTGTAAGAAGACAGATACATTAATATTATCTAGATTATTAAATCCTATGATAGAAGGTGGACACTCATTAAAAAATTGGGGTACTAAGTTAGGACAAGCTAAGATACCCTTTGAACAATTTGATTTTTTTACTGAAGAGATGTTAACCTATTGTAGAAATGATGTAGAGTTAACAGATAGATTGTATAAGTTTTTAATTAATAAAACAAAAGACTTTGGACAATCAATAGAGTTAGAACATAAAACTGCAGAGATAATTCAAGCACAACATGATAAAGGTTTTAAACTTAATATCATTGATGCTTATGAATTACAATGTAAGTTTCAAGAAGACATGAATGATTTAACTTCTAAGGTTAGAGAAACTTTTCCACCATTAAAAATAGAAGAAGAGTTTATACCTAAGTCTAATAACAAATCAAGAGGTTATGTGAAGGGTGTACCTTTCATTAAAGTAAAATACAAAGAATTTAATTTAGGTTCAAGGCAACAGATTGCTGAAAGATTAGTTCTTCTTGGATGGAAACCAAAAAAGAAAACTGATAAAGGACATACGATTGTAGATGAGAAAGTATTATCTGAGATACATAATATTCCTGAAGCTAAATTAATAAAAAGATTCTTAATGCTACAGAAAAGAATTGCTCAAGTAAGTTCTTGGATTGAAGCTGTTAAGGAGGATGGTAGAGTGCATGGCAAAGTTATTACCAATGGAACAATAACTGGAAGGATGAGCCATCAGTCGCCCAACATGGCTCAAATTCCTGCTGTGCATTCTGAATATGGTAGAGAGTGTAGAGCATTATGGGTGGTAAACAAAGGTTATAAATTAGTAGGTGTTGATGCTTCAGGACTTGAGTTGAGAATGTTAGCACACTACATGAATGATAAGGATTATATACATGAAGTCGTTAATGGAGATATACACACTACAAATCAAATTGCTGCTGGTTTGGAGTCAAGAGATGAGAGCAAAACTTTTATTTATGCATTCATCTATGGAGCAGGTTCAAAAAAAATCGGTAGTATCATTGGAGGTTCGGAAAGAGATGGTGAAAGAATTAAAGAAAAATTTCTTAGAGCAACACCAAGTCTTAGAAGCTTACGAGAAAAAGTGGAACGAATTGCTAGTAGAAGATGGGTCAGAGGACTCGACCAAAGAAAAATAATAATAAGATATCCTCATGCAGCATTGAATACTTTGTTGCAGGGAGCAGGTGCAACTGTTATGAAATATGCGTTGACATTGCTAGAAGAATATGTTAGTATAAATAAAATCAAAGCCTACCCAGTAGTGAATGTACATGATGAGTTCCAATATGAAGTTGAAGAATCTAAGACAGAACAATTTGGAAAGTTAGCAGTACAATCAATTATTGAAGCAGGTAAACAATTAAATGTAAGGTGTCCACTAAATGCAAAATACAAAGTCGGAAACAACTGGTCAGAAACACATTAGTACACTAGCAGAGGATATCAAATCTTTAATTTCTGGTATCTCTGAAGGTAAGTCTCTGAACATGACAGACGAAAACATGGATGTATTCTTAAAGAATATTAAAGAAGCTATGTTAGCTTGGAATACACCAAGAGTTAGACCAGATAAAGAAGGACAACTAAGAATGTCCTCAATAGGTAAACCATCTAGACAACTATGGTACGATAAACATAGTCCTAAAGATAGGAAAGATGAAGACGCAGGAATGAATTTAAAATTCTTGTATGGTCATATCATTGAACACTTAGTACTTTACTTAGCTGAGTTAGCAGGTCATAAAGTAGAAGACCAACAAAGAAAAATAGAAGTAGAAGGTGTGTCAGGACATATAGATAGTATAATAGATGGAGAGATATGTGATGTTAAGTCTGCTTCTTCATTTAGTTTTAAGAAATTTAAATCAGGTGAGATAGTAGGTGATGACCCCTTTGGTTATCATGCCCAGTTAGCAGGATATGAAGCAGGATGTGGTACAAAACAAGGAGGGTTCTTAGTTGTTGATAAATCAAATGGTGATATATGTTTTTATAAACCAGATGATATGGCTAAACCTAATGTTAAACAATTAATAACAGACTTAAAAGTATCATTAGAGAAAGATACACCACCAGAAAAATGTTATCCATTTAAAGAAGAGAAGAATGGTAATAAAACTTTAGCTGTTGGTTGTCAATTCTGTCCTCACAAGTGGGAATGTCATTCAGATACTAATGATGGTAAAGGTTTAAGAGTATTTAAATATGCAGCTAAGAATACTATGTTAGCTGATGTAGTTAAGCTACCTTTAGTAGAAGAAATAACAAGTCAATACAAAGAACAACTAACAAACTACAGTAAAAGAGTATGAAATGTTTCTACTGTAATGCAGAAGTAAGATGGAATAATGATTTTGATGCAGAGGATGTAACCCCTGATTCAGAATATACTATTGTTAGTATGTATGAATGTGATGAATGTAATACTTGGTATGAAGTATATCAAAATAAAAAGGAAAAGATAAATGAATAGCTATGAAATAAGAGAACCTATTTGGAAAGATAATAGTATAGGTGTAGCAGAGTTTAGATTGTTAAATGATTTACTTATTAATATATCTTATAAAAATAAAAATGATGAAAAAGTTTTTCCTGAAACTTATATTATAAAAAATCCTAATTTAACAAATAGAGAATATCAAATTATAAATGGTAAAAAAATATATAAATTTTTAATACAGGAACTAGATATTTATGAACAGTAAAAAAATGAAACCTATAAGAAGAAAAGCTAAACATATCTTAGTTGAATGGTTACAATCTTTGTTATCAAAAGAAGAAGCAAGTAAGATTAATTATAAAAATGTATTTAATTTTATGCCTAATCAAACTCATTACTATCATGGTGATACTTTTAGATTACAACCTTGGAGTTATAAGTGGATTGTAAAAAAATTAAAAAGAAATAAAGAGTTGACAATTGATGATTTAAATGATATGTTACAGCCATCAGAACAACAATTACGAAGAAAGAAAATGGCAGAAGAAGGACCAATTAATGACTAATACAGATATGTTTAAGAGTACAAACTACGATAGCTTAGATAAACAAGTAGATGGTACACATTATAAAGGTATGAAGATACAACCTGCACAATTTGTAAATGAAAATAAATTATTATTTGCAGAAGGTAATGCTATTAAATATATTTGTAGACATAAATTAAAAGGTAAAAGAAAAGATATAGAAAAAGCTATACACTATTTAGAAATGATATTGGAGAGAGATTATGACTAACGAATCACAGATAACACAATTAGAAAAAAGAGCAAGAGGTTTTAGAAGAATTATATCTTCATTAAATGATTTACCTATGTATGGTATTAATGAACATTTAGATAAGATACTTCATGTAAAGATTGATGCACTAAAAGACCACCTTAAATTAAAAATTACTAGAAATAATAATAAGTTAAATGAAATGTATACTGAAAGTGTAGATAGTTTAGCTGATGATGATGGACAACAAGGTGAAGTAGCACCTGTAGAAGTAGACCATCATGCAACCGATAAGACATTTGAAAATGACAGATAAGATAGTAGGAATTAATGGTCAGCCAGTAAAACCATTAGATGGTGTATATCATTTAAGACTTTGTTTAATAGGGTCAGATGATATTGACATTAAAAATGTAGAAACATTTGGTATGGCAGAAGATGGTTTTTTTATGGTCAAGTCTTTAAGTAATAAAAGATTTCCTGTATTTATGACTAACCCTGTTAGAATAAAAACAATTGAAACATATAAAGATGGTCAAGAACCTTTAACTAAATTAAGTGCAGAAAAAGGTGATGACGACTTTCTTGTAGATTTACTTAGAAAGAAACATGAAGACCAATCCAAAGCTTAAACAAAAGAAAAGAACTAAAAGAAAAGAAGCTTACCTAATGAGTTTTAAATTGTTGATTAATAATCAAGGACAATTCATTACTGAGTTGTCTAAATATCCAATGGATAAAATTGCTTTACATTTTAAAAAACAAAATGCTGGTGTCATTAAAGCTTTGTTAAGGGAGTGTGATGCTAAGTTTAGTATGCTGTCTGAAGACTTAGAGAAAATTGCTTCAGATGTTTTCCATTCTTAGATTTTTTCAGATTCATTACACATAAATTTAGTTGCTAATTTGTTATCACTAACTAAATTATCTTCTTGTGCTTTTATTATTTCTTTAGAAATTTCTAATGCAGCAATCGTACAATCTTTCCATGAATCATATTCACCTTTAACTTCTGCTGGTGGTAAACATTGATTATTTACAAACGAACATAAACTTATTACTAATATAAATTTCATTTCTTTTTCTTTCTTTTACATTTACATCTAGGTGCAAATAAATTACTTATCCAATCACACATATCATCTAACTTTGAAAAACAGTTATAAAAAAATCTATCAATCATTTAGCTAGTCTATCCATATGTGCATATATCCTTCCAAAAACCTTATCCAAAGACATCAGTTCTTGCTGCATCATAGCTACGATTGTCTGAAGTTCTATGATAGTTACAAGTACATAAGTACTAAGACCCATAAGTATTGTACCTAGTAATGCTATCAATGCTGTGTTAGTTTTTCTATTCATTCTTTGGTCCATATAGTTTAATGTCTGGATTATCTTTTTTATAATCTTCTTTTAATTCCATCCATAAAGAACCTGTTGGTCTAGTTTCATTCTTAGAACCGACACCAAGACCTTTACAATAGTTTACAAGTTCATTAAAGTTTTCATTGTATTGTAATGTAGAATTTTTATTAACTGAATTACATTTTCTTAACAACTCTAACTGTTGTTTTAGTTTTTCATTCTGTAATGAAATAGCATTTCTTCTATCACAATTTTTTTTAGATACTCCTAAGTTTTTTCTAAAACTTAATCTTATATCATTGCTATCTTCTTCTCTTTTATCCCAGTAAGGATTAGAATTATTTGAAGTTGAATCTCTGTTTCCTTTTCCAATACTTAAATCTATACTTCCATAAGAACATGAATTACTACCATTATTTAAATATTCATTTCTTGGATATGCAGGTTCAGCAAATATAGTTAAACCTATAAACATTAAAATAAGTATCGCTGTAAATCTGTAATCCATCCTGCAATCCTCCATTCATAAATCCTTATCTGTTTAAATCCTTAATATCATAGTCATGCTCTCTAACTTTGTCAGCTAAAACTGAGTATAATTGCTCTGCCATAACCCATGTAGCTTCGGCTGCTGATAACCTTTGTTTCAAATCATTAATAGATGAAGTGGCAACACCCAAATCTCTTTCAAGATTAACTATGTGTGCTTCTGATGCATTAATTGTATCAGTTAAATTAACTACATACTTAACTCCAGTAAATGTTCCAAACAATACTGAAGCAATTACAGGTATAAGTACAAAATTCTTTTTAAATAATTCTGCTACATTCATTTCTTATATCCTAATCCTGTTACTCTGTTACTATATAATTTTCTCCATGACCAAGAACTTAACTTGCTTGAGTAATGGTAAATAAATAATATTATATGTTTCATTTACTACCACCTATATAACCACCAATAACACCAATCAATCCTGTGACTGACATCTTCATTAATGTAATAACACTTTCATCTACTGTTCTGTTTTCTTTAACTGCTACAATATAATCTCCAACAATAATAGTTGCTAATAAAATTAGAACACCAGTTGTGATTAATAAAACTACAATGTCTTTAAAATTTTTAATCATTTTGCTTTCTTATCTTTGTTAATACCTTTTTTAATTATATAATCTTGTGTACCATTAGCACCTGTTTCAACTTCTTTCTTTAAGTTCTTAAACAGTTCCATCTGTTTCTTATCTCTAACTATCTTATCTATATAAGCATGAAGAACTTTATTATCTCTCATTACTTCTTACCAATACCACCTTTAAATATTTGTGTTCCTTTAATACCATAGATACTTGCAACTACAAGAATCCATAAATTTGTAAACCATCCTGGAAGATTAGAAAACTTATCAAAGAACATATCAACCTTAACCATAATGTCAGGGTCTGAACTCCATACAGAATATGCCAAAATTGCTATTGGCAAAGTTAGAATTATCAAAACAAATTCGTCTTTCCAATCTGATTGCCTAGCTTCTAATAGTTTTCCACTATACTCAATTTCCCCAGCAGCCATTTTCTCTGCGTGTTTAGCTTGAGCATTTGCCATCATCATTTGTGTTTCTTTTTTCTTTTTATAGATATGACTACCTGTAGACATAGCTAATTTAATTGCACTTAACCACATATTATTTATTACCCCCTAGTAAATCTGCTTCATCTTTTCTTCTTGTATCATAATCGTCACCAAAATTTCTTAAATTTTTTTCAACACTATTCCAATCTCCTGTTGTAGCTTGTTTCCAAAAATTATATTTCTTAGTTGCATTAAGACCATGTTGAAAAGCAACTGAAATAATAACTGTCTGTTGTGCATCAGTTAAATTTTCAAATCTTTTACCTGAATCTTCTTCATATTGATTTTTTATTCTATTAGCATAGTCTTTTTTAACAGCTAAATCTAATTTAGCAATTTGTTTTGTAGATAAATTTAAATTTTTTGCTTTAACATCTGCTTCTAATCCTTTTAAACCAAAGAAAGGTTCTAACTTTTTAATAATATCTTCATCAATATTTAAATCTTCAAAGTATTTTCTATTCTTCATTTTTAAATCTATACCAGTACCTATCGTTACACCTGAATTTGAATCAGGTTTATTATTTTTATCTTTAGGAACATAACCTTGTTCTTTTCCTGCTCCTTCTTTTTCAGAAATAAATTTCCAATTTACTTTTCCACCAGTTAAATCATTTGTTTTCATAGGTAATTTTTTAGCATTCTCTACACTCATAGGTTCTTGTTTAATTATTTCTTCTTCAGTTTTTAAAGATTTAATAGAAGGAATTAATTGTTGTTTCTCTACAAATACAGTATCTTTTTTTGCTTCCTTAACACCTTCTGTTAGTTCTTTATTATTTAATAAAACATCAGCAGTATTATCTGAAGTTACTTCTCCTCCTAAGTAAAACATTTTTTTTATATTCTTATCAAATCTATTAAGTTGTTTTTTATTACCTTTAGAATTATAACCCTTTTCCATAATTACATCATTCCAAAAATTTCCCATCCATCTTCTATAAATAGGTAAAGGTAAAAGTTTATCAGCATATTTTAATGCAGAATTTCCTTTTCCTTGATAAACACTAACACCAAAATTTTTTAGGTCATCAATATAAGTTGCAGCAGGAAACCATAATAAAGGATTTTTTCTTTTACCTGGACCAACAGCTCTACTAGCAACTGTTTCAGGAAGCCAACCCATATTACCAGATAATTTAAAACCTTCTGCTAAATATTTAATATGGTCTTCCCATCTTTGACCCCATTCTGTTCTTACTTCTCCATACTTTGTAAATTCTCTTAATTGTTGTATTGAAGAATAAACAGGAATAGCCAGTAACAATTTAACATATGCTTTAACATCTCCATTTTCTATTCTTTGTACAATCTTATTTGTTTGAGAGGTTTTTGCTTGAGCCCATGACATAAACTGTCCAAGTATTCTCATGTAAGGATTTCTAGATTGAGAAAATAATAATCTATTAGATACTTGAGGTATAATAGCATCTCTATTAGAAGTATTTAATCCTGCTTTATTTAATGCTTTTATTGATTCTTTATCTTTAATTGCTGATTTATAATTTTTAAATTTACCAATTTTTAATGCTTCATCTACTGATATATTCATTTTTTGTAAATGATTTTGAATTACTAAAGCTTCTTTACTATTAATATTTTTATTTCCAATTGCAACCATTTTATATAGTTGTCTTGAACTTGAGTAAGCATCACCAGTTCCAACATTATATGCAAATCTTCTTGCTGCACCTGTCAACCATGTCATACCCATTACAGCAAATCCTGCATTATTAAAAGCACCTGCAGTTTTACCTGAACCTAACCAATCAGAAACATTTGTTAATGATACATCATCTGCAACAACCAAAGGTTTTAAATTAGCTTTTTGAATCTCGTTATCAAAATGTAAATTTAACCATCTAGCTGTACCTTTTTCTCTTTTAGCTGTAAAACCTGTTCTTGCAAAAGCTTTAAACCATTCTGTTGTATTTCTAGAATTAACAAACCCCTGCATAAAATCTCCAAGAGATGCAAAAAATACATTGTTCAACATGGCTAAGTTAGAACCTGTTGATAACATACCTAATGCAATATTACTTCCTTTATCTACTCTTGAACCATACCTTCCAAAGTAAGCATCAATACTATCAACAACAACTTTTGCTTCTGTGTTTGCCCAATTTCCCCAGCTTTCTTTAATATTACTTCCTGGTTTTAAAGCAGCATTTTTATATTTATCTTTTATTCCTTTTAATATAGGTTGAATAAAATTACCATTAGGTCCAAATCTTTCTACAAAAGCTACAGATTTAAATGTTCTTTTTCCTAAATTATTTAATACTTCTTCAATATTATTATTTAAAAAATTACCTTCTTCTAATAATTTTTCAACTTTCTTATATGGTCCATTTAACATTCTCTCTTTAGAAATATGTTCTGTTATAGGAGTTTTAAACCATTGTTGTTTTAAAAAATTCTTTTCACTTGCTGAACTTAAATTAGTAATATAATTTTTAATAGCTGCTTCATCTATCATTTTAACACTACCAGGTATTCTAGTACTTTCTATAAAATTAGCAGCAGCTTGTACATAATTCTTAACACCAGTACCTTTCATTATATTTTCAATTGTCTCTCTAAATTGTGAAAGATTTTTAGCAATAGCTTCTCTATTATATTCTCTTGGAAAATAACTTTCAATATCTTTTGAAAATTGTTTTCTTCTTAAAGCCATTTGAGATTTTTCATTTACTTTACTACCAGCTTTAACTATTCCTTTAGTACCAAATTCAATACCCTGAAGTTCTTTATATATACCTGCATTTTTTAGTATATCATTAAACTTATTAATTTGAATTTTTGTTTTATCAGCTAAGTCTAATACTCTTTGATTTCCTAATAAAAATTTATCATCTGAACCTCTAAGAATTTTTATTGCTCCAGCTTGTTCTGCTAAAGAATAACCTTTAACTATTTCTCTGTTAGTTCTTTCCCAATTTTTTTCTAATACATATGCTTTTCTAACAACTGTATTTGCAGCCATAGGACTATCAATATTTTCTAATAATTGAAAACCAAAAGCTTTAGTATTACCTCCAAAAGATTCTAACTTCGTAGCTAATGTACCTGCTGTCATTTCTCTTGCTTTTTGAAACCAAAGTTTTTGAGCATCACCCCAAATAAAACCTAAATATTTTTTCTTATTGTCTAATGATAAAACTTTACTTGCTCCAATAGCTTTAACAGTACTTCCTGCAGCTAATCCCCATAAAGCTCCTTCAGCTACTCCTGCTTCATCACCCCATATAGCATCTAATGTAGCACCTGCAGCCATTCCACCAAGAGGTAAAGTAGAAACAGATAAAAGAGGTCTTAATACTAATCTAGTAATAGGAGATTCTAATGCTTCTAATTTTTCAATAATAAGATTATTTCTTTCACCAATTCTTTTTGATACTTTTTCAAATTGTTGTTGACTTTTTAAAAGATAATCTGCTTTTTGTTTTCCAAATGTATTTTCAAGTTTAGTAATTTTAAGTCTAGTATCAATTAATCTATTCTTAACATTAAATCCTGATTCAGGATAAGTTCTTTTTTTTAATTGTTCTAATTTAATAAAATCTTTTTTCTTAGTTAAATCTTTTATTTTTTTAGCTATAGACTTACTATCAATAATTCTTGAGTATTCTTTTAATAAAGCTTTTTCTTCATTAACAAATTTATCTGTAACTCCTTTAAACTTAGACATAAAGTTTAATTCAGTTTCAATAAGTTTATTTGCAGAAATAACTTTTCTATCTGCTAAAACTTTTCTAATATTATTTAATTCTTTATCAGATATATTTCCAAACTTTTGTTTAGTTCTATTCTCAACTACTTGTGATACTTTTTTTAAAGTTGTTTCACTTGCTTTAGGAAATAATTTACCTAATTTATCTAAACCATATTTACCTAATGGTCCTAATACTGAAGCAGCACCAGCAACAGCAACAGTTTCACCTGGTTTAATTTCACCTTCAGTTGCTAAATCTCTAATAACTTTATCAAGTCCTGCAGTTACTCCAGTAAAAACTGCAAACTTACCATAACTTTTCATAGCTCTTCTACCCATTGGAGTACCATATAAATATAAATACATAGGGTCTGCTACCATTGTAACAAATTCTGAAATTTTAACTAATGAATCATCATCATATTCACCACCAGCAAATTTCCAATATTCTTCATCTAGTTCTTTTTTTTCACGAAGAGTATTTTCTTGAATATGTTCTTTATAAGTTTTATCATCTACAGTATTGTTGTCTAACCAATCTTTTGTTTTAGCAGAACCCATTCTCCAAAGGTTTCCAAGAATCCAAGTTTCTTTTGCAAAACCATATTGTATTCTTTCAAGGTCAGTTACAGTTACATCATCTGCTTTATTATCTAAAAAAGATAAATTATTTGTTTCGTTTGTAGATTGTATGTCTGATGGTTCTGTTTTTTTAAAACCATCTTCTTTAATATCTTTATATATATCTATAGCTTCACTACCAGCTTCAGCTAAAGGTATAATAGATTTTACTTCATCTATTACTTTATCTTTAATAATTGTTGATGGATTATTTTGAGGAAGAGTAGTTGCTTTTGAATCTAGGAAAGATAAATCAGCCATAGGTATCTCCTATTTATTTTTTATTTTTTTAAGTATCATTATATTTGCCCTTTAAACTTTTTACTGTCAGGAAAATAACTTGATTTAATTTTATTATCAGGATTTTGAGTTGTATTTAACCATGTCTCATATTTTTTATAAACTTCTGGTGCATTTATTTTTAATTGTTCAACATCACTTTCATCTAATTTAGAAAAATCAATACTTTTATTTTTACCATCTATACTAGAAGTATAATTAATAATACTTCCTTTAACTATTTCTTTTTTTGATTTTTTTACTGTAGTTGTTTTATCTTCTTTAGTTTCTTGAGTTTTACCATCTGATTTAACTTCTTCAATACTACTTGGAATAGTTTTAAAAGGACTACTATCTTCTACTAGAGGAGTACCTTCAATATTACTACCTTCTTGTTGAGGTGTAACTAATGTTATATCTAAATCTTTTAAAAGTTTTTGTTTAAAAGCATAAGCAAGATTAGTTTCTTTACCATTAATTCTATTTCTATTCATATTAGCTTGAATTTCATTATAAGCATCTATAAAATTCTCATCAGATTGTGGGTCAAAAATACCTGTATCTCTGGATTTAACTAAAAGAATTGCTTGGTCTTTTACAAAATTATTATATATAGTTAAAGCTTTACTCATTTGCTCACCATCTAATTGCATACCATTACCATTATAATACAATTCGTTGTTAACTCCAACTACACCAATAGGCAACATAGAAAAAACATCATTACCATCAATTTTTTCTTTACTAGCTCTTTGTGCTAAGATAGAATTAGTTTCATCATTTAATTTAGAAGTATTAACATTTGCTCCTCCAATTAATTTATTAAAATTATATGATGTAATAATCCCATTCTTATTATCTAAGCCATCATGTAATGCTTTATAAGTTTGTTCATAACCATTTACAAAACCATCACCACTTTGAGTCCAACCTACAACTTGTCCATCTTCTTTTTTTACAAAAGCTGAAGTATCAAATTCTTTAAAGGAACCTGTATTAATTAAACCTTGAAGAGTTTTATCTTGTGTAGCACCATTCCATTCTGATTTAACAACAGCAGTATTATATTGAGTTATCCACTTACCATCATTATATTTTAATATAGAATCAAAAGTACCACCATTATTAACTTTAACTTCTAAACCTACATTGTCTTGATTAACTTCTGTTTCAGTCATCTTAACTGTTTCAGCAGCTTTTAGTTTAGTTTCTATCGCTGATAGTAAATCTTTTTGTGCTACTTCCTTTTTACCAAGAATTTGATTAATTAAAAAACTATTACCTTTAGCATTTTTAATAGCTTCTGCTGTTTCATTATTAATAAGAGTCATAGCTGCTGCTGCTTTTTTATTAATTTCTTCTTCAGAACCTACTAATTTATAATTTATTGTTTTACCATCATAACTATCAATCATAGATTTTTTTGTTTTATCATCTAAATTATTCCAATTTGAATCTGTATTAGATAAAGCAAATGCTGCATAGGCTGCATCAGTAGTACCTCCACTAGCTTTTAAAGCATTCATGTTTTCAATTTCTTTAAATTTCTTTTGTTCTTTATAGTATTCCTCTAATTCTTTATCATACTTTTTAGATTTTTGTTTAATAAGAATATTTCTATTAGCTTGTAAATTTTCTGCACGAATAGCTAGGTCTTCTTTAGTTATCTCTCTATCTCTTTCAATAGCACCTACTGCTACATTTCCTAAGTCAGTTAAAAATCCCATTACATATTCTCCTTAATATCTTGTACTTTTTCTGGTAGTTCAGTTTCTACTCTAGACAATAAACTCTCACCTAAACTTTCTTTTTTAGGTTCATCACCTGTTGATACTGCTGATTGTTCATCAGGAATACCATCACCATCCATATCTATTGGTACAATATCATCTGGTGGTAACTGTTCGTCTTCTTCATCTTGAATTTCTTCATTGTACATTGTATAATCTTTTATCTCTGCATAGTCAGCAATAGCAACTAATAAATATAATGTAGGTTCAATTAACATAATCATTAAATCTGGAGAAAATAAACCTTCTGTATAACCTTTATATAAAGTAACTTGTGCTATTTCATCAAGAGGTGTACCATCATTAATCATCTTAATTAATTTTCTTAATGTTTCTTCATCTGTTAATTCCATGTAGACAGCTTCCATAGCTTTATCTTGTTCTACATATTTAGGTGGTCTTTCCCATGCTTTTTGCATATCAGGTGAAGTAGTTAAACTTTCACCAGGTATTGGAGCATTAAAAGGATTAACACCTACTTCATC
>JACKZZ010010031.1_pt1 | contig 20183 bp, 14 predicted proteins | sample 8027871 | NCBI WGS metagenome assembly JACKZZ01 (sample SAMN15724774, study PRJNA655200) | protist metagenome | isolation source: fluorescence activated cell sorting (FACS) single amplified genomes of... | place: USA: West Boothbay Harbor, Gulf of Maine | collected 2000-07-19
TGGTGAAAAATATTTTTTTTCCGTCTAATTCAGTCTTGTAGTTGTATGGGAGCCTAGTGATCTCTTCACTTCAGTCTATTTGGTCGTTCATTAGTCTTTTTTTGGATTTTTGAAAGGTGAAATTCGGAATTACATTCTGGCTCTTTTTTAACTATGCTTCCACTCTCTATTGGAGATGATTTGAATCTTCCTAATCATGTGAATCATGTAAATCATGCGAATCATGCCAATCAGAAGAGCGAAAATCAGCAGAATGAAGGAGTCGAGATGTATTGTGCAAATGTGAACCACCACTCATACCAGAATCAACAATTCCTTGAACAACTTCAGTAACATCAACACTCATACGACCTTGAGGTGATAACCCTTTAGGATGTCCATATGTTGCTCTATTAATTAATAAATATCGTGTTTTTGGTGCAATAAGCATGAAATTTAATGTCAATTGACCATTTGGCATAACATCAAGTTGAAGTTGTGCATGTAAACCACACAAACGATATCGAACTTTAAGTTGCTTATTTTGTCCTGGACATGGATCCCATTTTGATTCAGGTCTTCCAGCTGCTGTACCAAACAATTTATTTAAATCTTCTACTTTTTTATATTGTAAACGGTCTCTATACCATATTTCATCAACACGAGATTGTACTGATTTAGTTACTTCATATGCTATTGGTTCTGAAGAATGACCATACGTTGCATAACATATCTCAAGTTTACATGTTTGTGGACGTTCAGCCCAAACTTCTCTTAAAACCCTTGGTTCACGAAGAGCATTTTGACAAGCAGCACATAAATAATAAGTATCTAATAATTCTGGTGCTTTATGTTCTACGCCACAACAACCACAATATTGTTCCATTGTTGTCAATGGATCAGCTGCATCACCATAACCACGTCCAAGCATAGCATCCATTCTTTGCTCGTCAGTAAGAGCATTTACTTTCTTTGTCTCTTTAAATTTCTTTCCAAACTTGGCACGACGGGCCTATAATAATACCAATAAAAATAATGAGGTAAGGAATGATGAGGGTTGGTGTTAGAGAAAGTGAAGGTCGTGATTATACGATACCCAAAAACTACAATACAATGCAATTTAACATACCTTAGTCTTAGCATCTGTATCCATATCACTTGACATTGAGGGATCACTGGGCAAAATGTCACGCTCCTGGCGCTTACTATCACCACGACTTTTTCCACGGCTCTCTTCTCTTGACATGCAAAATAAATTATCTATCCGAAAAAATCAACCAACCTCCCCAAGAAGCATCAAAAAACAATTCAACTGAACTGAAAGTTGGCCGCGGGGAGTGGGACAGAGGGACAAGGGTAAATCACCTACAAAAGATTGTATATTATTACTTTTGCATAAATATTACTTTCCACAAGAATAATACAAGGTAGTTACTGCTTTCAAAGTAAACATTATCATTTTTATTTAGTTAAAGAAGTCTTTTAAGCAATATAAAAAAATTATCATTTTTCAAAAAATTATTGATTGACTAGTATAAAATGCCTTGTCAATTTTCAGAAATGGTATTAGGTTCGTCAGCTATATTTAGCCCTGATCATAGATATATTAGTGTTGTTTCTGGTTCTCGTTTAACTGTTAGAGAAACAGATACAGTAGAAATATTACATGTGTTTTCTTGTGTTGATAAAATTGAGAAAGTTGTATTTTCACCTGATTCACAATACATATTATGTGGTATGTTTAGTCGTAATGCAATTCAAATTTTTTCCATTGCTGATGGTGAATGGAGATGTAGAATTAATGAAGGTGTTGCTGGTATAATTCAAGCATCATGGGGTCCAGATTCACGATGTATTATTACTGAATCTGATTTTGGTCTTCAACTTGGTGTTTGGAATTTAACTGATAGTTCTAGTTTAACTATACCATCACCAAAAGCTAATTTAAAAACATCACCATCAATTCTTTTAGATTCATCCCCATGTTTAGCTAACAAGACATCCCGTTTATCAGGATTTAGTGATTGTGGAAGATATTTTGCAATAGTTCAAAGAATCAATGCCCAAGATCAATTAGGTATATACACAACTAATCCATGGGGCATTGCTAATAAATTTAAATGTAAATCTGCTGATATTGCATCAATATGTTGGTCTCCATGTTCAAATTATATTATAACAGCAGATTCTGCATTAACTTATAATTTAATAACTTATGACTTACATGGTCAGGTGATATCTAAATATGAAGCATATAAACATGCACTTGGTATTCGTTCATGTGTTTTTCATCGTATACCAAATAATAATGCACAAACAACTGAATATATAAATTTTCAAGGTAAACAAAAAGTTCCTACCCATTATCATACAATGGCTTGTGCAAATCATACACTCTCTATACTTCAAAGAAATGCAGAAGATAAATTAAAAAAAGCATTACCAGCTGCATCGTTTGAGCGTTCTCTTAGTACTGATCCTTGTGTACCAACATCATTGATAGCTGTTGGATCTTTTGATGGACGCATTCGTTTATTTAGTACAACATCATGGAAATGTGCACATGTGTTACCCTTAGTTCATCCAAGTTTAATGGAACCTGGTCTTGCTTCTAGTACTGTATGTACAGTTGAATTAACTGAGGCGCAATCTAATGCTAATAATAATAATGTCACTGCTACCAATAATAATAATGATGGTACTGACAATGAAATGCAACAAGATTTGGTTGCATTGCAAGAGCGCACACTCATATTCAATATGACTGCAACAAAAGGTGCAAAAGCTGCAAAAATGTCGATGAAAACTCGTGGTGCTTGTTATGTTAAACGTGACATAAAGGAGTTACCACAAAGGAGTGAACGAAAAGAATTTTTACATACTACAAAGATTCCACCTACTAGAGGTGTTCTATGGAATGGTTGGAGTGCAGATGGTTTACTTTTGGCTGCACGTGATGCAGCACAACCACAATGTTTATGGATATGGGACGCTTTTCAAGCACAGCTATTAGCTTTATTAGTACAGTTAGATTCTGTAACATGTGCAAGATGGAGACCTTTAGTTGCTTACAAATATGAGACTACAGTGTATGACAAAATGAATGTATTAGCGTATTGTTGTGGAACTTCTCGTATTTATTTTTGGTCAGCAGATGCTGGTCCTACTTGGTGTGACCTTCCCCATAATCCTGAAACTGGTGTTGCTATTGTTGTTAATAGTATACAATGGTCAAGTGATGGAAACAAACTGTTATGTCAAGGTACAGAAGCACTATGCGTAGCTAATGTTTACATTGATAAGACTGGCGCATGCACAGGTATTATTGAGAAATCTAGAAAAGTCAATAGTGCTATGGACAAAGAAGCAATGGAAGATATTATTGAATGGAATTAGAGAAAGTAGGAAAAGTAGTAATGCTTTAGACAAGTAGAAAAGAATGAAAGAAGAGGCGACATTTGTATTATAAAAATAAATAAGTTTAATATGATCTCCAATCTCTGTATCTTCTTCTAAATAGAATCGTTCAAAGGTCCTCGTACAAAACGAAAGGAAAGGGGGATGTTTTCCCATTTTTTTATGAGATATTATATCGATAATCACGATAATTATTCAACTAGATCGATTCGTTACCAAACGTTGTAGATATAATATAATTCGCGGATACCTTTTGGCTTACCTCTAATCCTAAGCCTTGTTCAATTACCACAACTTCATGTTCAAGTATCTTCTTGAACTTGTAGTTTTGCTAACGATGAATCGTTTCCCAAGAAGAAGTCTAAAAGAATATGATATGGAAGATAAAGAAAGTTCCTGGGCAATTGATCCATTTGATGGGATGACTCCTCCACCATCATCATCATCATTATCAGCATCTGGATCAAGTAGCACTTCAAACACATTTCAAAAAAGTAGTCTCAATACCTATTCTAAAACGTACAAAAGAAAAGAGAAAAGAGACTTTACCGCAATTTTTGTTTGGATTGTACTCATTGTCATTATTATTTTAGTTGTTGTGTTTTGTCGTCTGGTGTACATCACATTGTTTGGTATCGGACTGAAGCAACAACGCGTTGAGCACACTAGCTACAAATTTCCAGTTGATAGTCAGCCAACATTCCAAGAACTTCTCCATATGATGAAGAATGAGCATAGTGATTCATTCAAGAAAGAAATTCGTAACGCAATTGCAGATGAATTAGCATTAGAAATGGCGAGAGAAATAAAAGAAGAAGTCCGTAAGCAACTTAGGACTGAAAAACCACAAAATAAATAATCAAGCAATTGACAAGATCAAATATATATTAAACAATAACAACAAGGCAACTTTTTATTACTATGGCAATAAACAATGACATGATTTGAACTGAAGATGGAATAATTTATTATTTATTGCAAGTTTAAAACAACATCAATTAATAAACTCTTCATCCATTTGTTCTATAATATACATTAAAAATTGTAATACATCATTACTTTATATTACACCATATCTCTTATTTACACACATACACCTTGATATGTTATATATGTATGCAATTTCATTCCTTCAACTTGCATCATATTCATTTACAGAGAAAAAAAAATTGCACAAATTATTTATTTGTTAATATTTGCCAACATTCTATGAAATAGATCATTAAACATATCTTCAACATTTTGTCCTGTAGCAGCACTAGTTTCAATGTAATTCATTCCTCTATTTTGAGCATATTGCATTCCTTCTGTTTCTTCTACCTGTCTTCTTTTATCCGTCTTATTCCCAACAAGAATACATGGAATATTTGATGAATCCGCACCATATTTATTTGCTTCTGTAAGCCAATTATCACATTCTTCAAATGATCCACGATTTGTTACATCAAATACAAGTACAATTCCTTGTGCATCCTTGTAAAATTCATTTCTTACTTCAAAAAATTCACCATGACCTGAAAGATCCCAAAAATTAACACGAACATCTGTACCATCTACATTAACAGGTTTCACACCATAATCAACGCCAATTGTAGCAATATACTTGCTTACAAACCGTTCCTCACAATATCGTTTGATAAGACAGGATTTACCACAACCACCACTACCAATACTAATTACTTTTACTCTTGTAGGAGGTTTAGGAATTGCAATCTTTAAAGGGCCACTTTTACTACTTGATTTCCTGCTCATGATTAATGAATGAAAGTTAAAACTCGATAAACAAAAATACTTGTGACTGAAATTTTGACACTAAATATACGCTTTATTACAATATCGGTATCAATTTATTCTAGTAAATGCGTATTTGTTTCAATGAGTTTAAATTTTATCATCAATTACTTTGAAAGCTCCTTCTTTTCTCCAATTTTAATAACAATGTCCCTTTCCCAACTAAGAAAAAAGCTTTTAACGGGGTTATGAGTTTTAATTTGATAGATTTGTCATGTTGTGCAGATGATACGATTCTTTTTGATATAAAATATGCAACCTCGGAGAATTTTGTTAATGTTGCAGTATACAATTCGTCACGAGCCATTCTACGACGACCTGCTGCAGATGCACTGTTACGAGCATCTTCACGTATGCAAGCTAAAGGTTTTGGTATAAAAGTCTATGATGGGTATAGACCACTATCAGTTACAAAAATGTTTTGGGATTTAACTCCGCCTAATTTGCGTGAGTTTGTTGCAAATCCAGTTGAAGGCTCGAAACATAATCGAGGATGTGCTGTTGATTTAACATTTTATAAATTAGATAATCCAAATGAAACTATTCTCATGCCAAGCGACTTTGATGAGTTTAATGAAACAGCACATAGTGATTACAATGGATTAGAAAATTTAGATGGGGATGCATTAGTAAAACAGAATGAAGCATTGAATAATCGCAATTTCTTAATTAGTATAATGGAGGAAGGTGGTGAATGGACAGTACAGTATAATGAATGGTGGCATTTTAATCTCAAAGATTGGGAATCCTATGACATACTAGATATACCATTCGAGGATATTTCTACTAACGTTTCAGATCCAGAACATATGGATTCATAACTTAACTTACTGATCCAGCACTTATGGTATAATTTAGTTAGATTATGAGTTTCTGAAGAATTCCATTTAAAGTTTATATTGCATATATGTATGTCTGGTGTATAGCATATGGTTTATATGATTTTGTATGTTTGTATGGTACTTAACAAGTTTTCCTAATTTGTCACATCGCATTTTTCTATTTAACTAAGTTACAAATGGTAATTAATTTTCTACGCCTTCTGTTTCAACTAATTTATCCATGTTTAAGTATTTAATCATGATTCAGATAGCATACTTTAAGTCCTATCTCATCTATTAAAACCAAAAAAAAAGAAAAAAAAAGAGGAAAAGGAAAACACTATTCTGGCAAGTTTAACACAAATTATTTTTCAATTTTTCTTTTGCAAATTCTGGTTGTGATTGGATCCAAAAGCTATATTTTCTTCTTTTTTTGTATAAATTAGTAATTGTATTACTTTTATTAAAAGTATAAAGTGAAAGTTTTGCAAAATGAGCCGGGAACAGAAGCCTCAATTATATTTTCTTGCCCGTCGTGGTTGGCATGACAGTCTTGCACGCTTATGTGATCAAATCATGTTGAAGAAAGGCAAAGATCCTACATGTGTGTTTTGGAAAGCTTATGCACTTGGAATGAGTGATAATTTTGAGGAATGTCGTCGACAGGTAAGTAATAATTTACCATGGTAGTTTGTACTTGTGCTCATTTGTTTGCTACTATTAATGCATTACATTATTTATTGTCAATACTAACTTTTTCCTAATCAATTAATGTCTTCTTGCTCCTATTGTATACTATTTTGAAATATACAAATACAGTTGGAAGCATTTTCATCTCGTCGTGATTTGCAATATCCAGCAAATATGGCACTCATATATTTTGCACGTCAAGAGCAAATGAAAGGTAACAATCATGTTGATCATGAATACATTGATGGATTAATGAATGAAATGTCAATGTCAGAGGATGTAACAAAAGAAGCAGGTCTTGTTCTTGCTGCAAGATTTTCTTTATTTACTGGAGATTTAGACACTGCAGGTAATATTGCACAGCGTTTACTTCAAGCATGTAGAGGTAATCCATCAACACCATTTGAACTTGAAGCACAAACTATTGATTGTTGGGCTGCTGTTCAAGAAGCTCAATCACAAATACAAGAAGCATATCAATCTAATGGAGGTCGTGATAACATACTTCCAATTGAAAGAATTCTTAGTACAACTATTTATCGCAAGCTACAAGCAATTGATGATCTTGTACGTGGTCGTGGTGATCAATTTGATGTTGATATGTTAATGCTTCATGCTACTTCTACAACACTCTTGGGTGCTAAAGAAGATGATATTTTAAGTATTTACAATCAAATGATTGCTATTCATCCTTGGTTTGTACCTGCTTTTACAGCAAAGGCTGCTATGCTAGCAAAAATTGGTGATTGGGAACACTCTTTAGATGCTGCCCAACGTGCTTTAGATGCAGATCGTGATAATTTTGATGGATTATGTACAATTGCTGTTCATGCATTTACACAAGAATCACAACCTCACGATGCTCTAAGTAAATTTGAAGATGTTGTCAAGTGTTTCCATGAGAAAGAAGGTACAAGTGTAACTCTTGCTATTGAGACTGTATCACTTTTTAGTAGCATATGTGCTAGACAGCCTCGTGCTTTACAAATGTGTGCTAAACTTTTAGAAAAAACAAAGAAACATGCCAGAGATAATGTAGAATGTGCAAAGTTATTAGTGCAACTTGGTCAAGTACACCTTATGCAAGGGATTCTCGCTTATGAGAGTGCTATGAACGTTTTTAAAGAAGCAACAAAATTAGATCCTAATTCTTTATCAGCCCTTGAAGGCATGATATTATGTCAACTATCTGAAGGTTTATATGATGATGCAGAAGGTCAAATTGAATTACTAGCAGTATCAGCAGATGATAAAATGAGTTGTGAATTTCATTACTTACAAGCAATGCTTGCTAAACACAAAATTACTCAAGCAGAAAAAAATAGTTCAAGAGGTTCACCTATTGATCCAAGTATACTAGACAGTCATTTGCGTTGTCTGAATCAATGTCGTGAAACGTTTATGGAAAAAGTTACTTTTACTCAAGCTCATCTTGTTTTGGATGAAGCACGTGGTACAACTTCAGCTCGTTTCTCGCCATTTAATTATCTTATTGCTATGAATTCTGACTTTTTAATGCGTATGGCTGTAGATTATTTATCTTATACTGATAGTGGTAGTATTACATTAAACCTTTTTGGTAAACCACAAGGCAAAGCAGAAGCAGTTGCAGATGAGGAAGATGGACAAATGGAAAGTATTACACAAATCACAGGAATGACAGGTACTGGTATGACAATGATGGGAGGAACAACATTAGCTAGTCCAACACGTTTAACTAAAGCCGGTAAAGGATCGCGTGCTACTAAAAATCAGCAGCAAGATACACAACAACAAGTCCTTGAAATGCCTCGTGCAGTGTTGGTTGGTTTGGATTTGTTAAATAAAGTTTTAATACAATGCCCTGGTATGTCATGCTGTTACATCGAATTAGCTCGTACATATATGCATCATAGTATGTACGAAGAGGCTATTCGTACATTACATCAATGTCTTTCGTTGAGCCCTCATTGCAGTTCTGCACTTGTTTATGTGGCCCAAGTTGAAGTTAAAAGATTTGATACACCCGCTGCTAATCGTGCTATTGAACAAGCATTAGCATGTGATTTTAGTGTACGTAATTCTACACTTTTCAAGTTAGTGCAAACAATGGTAAGAGCACAACAAGGTCGTTTAGATGAAGCACTTTCTGACATGGAAGAACTTATGTGTCTTCCAGAAATTCGTTCATCAAATCCTGTTGATGCAATTGGTCTTAGCGACCCTAGCGCAATGTCTAATGCGAATAGTACTGGATCTGGACATACAGATTTATCAAGACTTACTGATGATGATAGAGTTGGAGCTTTTATTATTCATGCATCTCTTCTTTCCAAAGCACGTAGACTTAAAGAAGCAAATAAAACTTTATCTGAGGCAAAGGCTGTATTCGCTGGTCAAAGTCAACAAGAAGTACAATTACTTGTAGCTTCTTCTCAACTTGCCGTAGAACGTAAAGATTTTGATAGTGCTATTCGCCAATTAGGAAAGATTAGTGAAGATAGTCCAACATTTACAAAGGCACAATTGATCAAGGCTGAAATTCTTCTTACAAATAATAGAGATAAAGAAGGTTTTACCAACTGTTTCCAATTACTTGTTGAAAAAGACCCACAAGATGCCAAGAGTTATAGTATGTTAGGTGAAGCATATCTTCGAATCCTCAATCCTGAAGCTGCAGTGGATGCATTGGAAACTGCTTATAGATTGGATCCTAGAAATAGTCGTCTACGTGGTCGCATTGGTCGCGCATTAGTAGCAACTCATGAATATCATCGTGCTGTAGAGTTTTATGAGAGTGCAATAAAAGATGTCAGCAGAGGTATGAATGCTAATGAAAGTAAAGTTGAAGGAAGTCCTGGAAAGAATGCATCATCTCACCATCTTTCATCAGAAGTCATTATCTTATCACACGATTTAGCGAAGTTATACATTAAATTAGGACGTATTCAACAAAGTCAAAATGTTTTACAACGTATTTTACATGCAAAAGAAAGTTGTAAAGATATGACTGATTTACGTCAAAATGTTACTACACTTCTGCTTCTTAGTGAAATTCAATGTAGTGATCAAGCAATATCTGAAGGAGAAAATCGTAAATCTAATTTGACTCTTGCTGTTGATACTCTTCGACAAGCACATGAACATCAAAAGGATGTTGTATCCCAAGTAAGAGGTACTGGTAAAGGTGCTTCACATGGAGATACTGGCGTGCAACGCGAAAAAGATGTTTTAAGTGATATTTGCGAAAAGATAGCTAGTTTAGAAGAAGAATTAGAACCTTCTGAATACTATCAACAAAGTGACAACAATGATGTAACAACAGGTAAAATTGGCAAAATGAATCGCAAATCTGATGAAATGTTCAATGAAGCATTACATCATAATCCACATAATACACAGGCTATGTTAGGTTTAGCTCGTATCAATAAGAAAATTGGTGATCTTGATCGTTGTCGCACACATTGTCAAAAAATCATTCTTTCTTGTGGTGCAAATACTGATGGAACTGGAACTGAAGAGATTGGATCTAGTGATTCTTTAGAAGATGAGGCAGCTATTCTTCTGAGTGAAGTTCTTTTTCTAAAAGCAACAGCTGGTGGTTCTAAAATGTCATCTACTTTTGATGATGATGAGGAAGATGTACGCCCTAGCAACAATCTAAATGAAAGCAAAGGTGATATCCAAGAATTTAAGATGCTCGATGATGATGATGATGATGATGAAGCTGGTACATCTAAAAGAGCTGAAGCAAAAGGTAAACCTTCAAAATCTTCTTCTGCAGAAGCTGCTGAAACTTCCGAAGCCACATCTACGATCAACAACAATGTTTCAGGAGCTGTACAACCATTGGAAGCTATCTTAAAAAAGCATCCTAATAATTATAAGGCATTGGAGCGAATTATAAGTCTTTTACGTCGTCTTGGACGTTTAGAAGAAGTTCCTACCTATCTTGATGCAGCTAAAAATAATGATGGTAGATCAACTACACATGCTGGATATCACTATTGTCAAGGTTTACACGCACGATATACAAATGATGTAGGAAAAGCTATTGTAGAGTTTAACATGGCTAGACGCGACGAAACTTGGGGTGCTGATGCTTTAGTAGCTATGATAGAGTTATATCTCAATCCTAATCAAGATGGTGCCTGGGAAGAACGTGAGGCTGGTCCAATGGATGATGCCATGTCAAATAATCTTAGTGCTGCTTCTGTTTTGTTAAAAGAGTTGAAGCCATTAGTACATAGTGGTACAACCGCTAGCACAAATTCAGGTGTAAATCAATTAAAATATCAAGTACTTGAAAACTATTATCTTTTAGCTACTCGTATAAAGAGCAATATTGAAAAGGTAATGCAAAGTTTCATTGCTATGTTAGAAGATGACGGAGACTATTTACCAGCTGTACTTGGTATGGCTACAGGTTTTATGGTTGAAAAGAATTCTCATAAAGCACGCAATCTATTGAAACGTGTAGCTAAGTTAGAACCTTCAAGGCACGACGGAGAAGATTTTATAAAAGCGAATTTACTTTTGGCAAAATTTTATGTTGATAAAGCAAAATATGACCAAGCACAGGATTTATGTAAACGTACATTAAACCAAAATAAGAGTAGTAGTCAAGCATGGGAAATTCTTGGTCTTGTCATGGAAAAGGAGCAATCATATGATAAAGCTGCAGAATGTTATGAACGTGCTTGGAAATTAGAATTTGAAGCATCAGCACCTGTTGGATTCAAACTTGCTTTTTGTTATATTAAGGCTAAACCTGCCAGATATGTAGAAGCAATTGATGTTTGTGAAAAAGTTCTTGCACAATTCCCTGATTATCCACGTATCAAAGAAGAGATTCTCAGGAAATGCATGGAAGGACTAAAGTGTGGTGAAGCCAAGTAATCAGCAATAAACAAACAAACTGCGAGGATGGACGTCGATGATGTAGAGTGTGCGCATTGTGAGAAGGGAAAATAAGGGAATTGACTAGTTGTATTTATAAAAAAGATGGAAGAAAGTAATAAAGAATAAAGAGAGGGAAGAGGTGGAAACACTTGTTGTGTAAATATATTGAAAATTGAAAAAATACTTTTCTATCTTTTGAGCCTAAATCAGAATTTAAAACTTACACCAAACTTTCATATCCCATTTTAATGCAGTTCTAAATAAAAATGAAACAATGAGTTCTAAATAAAAATGAAACAACGAAGATTAATGTAAACATCCCACTATTATTGGGAACACATTTCAGGACGAAAGAACCATTCAGTTGTGGTTTAACGACAAGATGTATGTTTTAATTGCATGTTGTATACTTAGTTGTGCTTCAGTGGCAGTTTCTGCTTCTCAAAGTGCCAAGTATTATCATTGGAGTAATAGTTCATTTAGTGAAAAGGAATTAAAGTTAGATGATTCAGCCCCAAGGTTCAGTGATAATTTTTGGTTAGAACCAAGACAAGGACAAAAGAATGCATGGTTTACATCACAACTTGGACAAGATGAGTTTATTCTATTATTAAATTCATATAAGAAAGATGGTTATTTTGTTGATTTAGCAGCAAATGATTATTCTTTTCTTTCAAATACAGCTGGTATTGAAAAATATTACAAATGGAAAGGTATATGCATTGAACCAAATTTTCAATATCATGAGAATTTATTAAAGCATAGAAAATGTACACTTGTAAGTAATCCTGTTTATTCTAAAAACAATCATGTAGTTCATTTTCATCTTGATGATTGGGCATCTGGTATTGTAGGTGAAGATATGGATAATAAAAAAGAAGAAAAACTAGATTTAAAACTTCAAACTGTTACATTACAAGAAATTCTTGATTATTTAAAAGCACCAAAAGTAATTGATTATCTTTCTTTGGATGTTGAAGGTGGTGAAATGCATGTAATGCAACATCTTTTACATAATACTGATTATATTTTTCTTACTATGACAGTAGAAAGGCCAACACCACATTTACATTCACTACTTAATAAGCATGGTTATTGGATGTTGACACAATTACCATTACAAACTGATCCACTTTATGGAAATATTCGTAAGAAATTTGGTGAAATTGTGTATATTCATAAAAATCACCCTATGTTCGAGGAACACATGATAAAATATCGCCCTTCAGCAGAAACTACTTGGTATGATCAAGATCATCCGTTCTTGAATCGTCCTGTATGGTCCAAATCAAGAGCAAGAACTAGAAGATAATTAATATATAGTGGGGAGCCTACTGGGGAGTCTATTGTGTAAATTTGTTAGCTTTTTATACATAATAAATAAAACATTACAATGATACAATCGATATCAGTTTTCATTCCAATCAATGTATTCCATTGATTACTTTTTAAAATGCCATGTGCTATTATACAGATAAAGTAGTTCCCCACGAAGATCAACAAGACCTTTGTCAAACAATTCTGTTTTCATTTCTGCGTCTTGAAGCGCAGCCACTTCTTTCTTTGAGTCTTGAACTCTTTTTTTTAATGCAATAGATAACCAACGATCAACATCTACTGATCCAGATGTTGTACTTGTACTTGAATTTGAACTTGATGTTGTTCTTGTAGTTGATGAACGGGATGTACGTGTGCTCTCCAAGCGTAAGTTTCTAGCAGTAGCAAAGGATGATAATATTTCATCACCCAGCGGTGATAAATGCTGGTTGAACGTGTCATTTTGAGCAGCAACTGCAGCTCTACTTGCTCCTCTCCTATTTACCCTTACACTTCGAGCTGTTGCCGGAACTGTTGCGGATGTAGTGGAAGGTGGAGGCGTTATATCCATATTTTTCCAAATTGGTCTTGAATAATAATAAACTGTGTGGAAGTTCCTATAGAACTCCCCTTTTCCCCGTGAAGTGGGTATTTCATTATCTCTTTACCAGAAAGAAAATTCAATACTTTCAAGTAATTCAAAAGAAGTGAAAGGATGAGTTTGGCTTTAGTACGACAAGTTCGTTTACGAATCGGTGCAGGATCTGCGAAACCAGGACCTGCGATAGGCCAGGTAAGAAAGAAGTTTGGAAATGCAATTATAAGTTGATACTATCTTTATAATAAGACATTCGCTACGTTTATATTGTAATTATTCTGTGTAAGACCATTTGAAACTTTTTATTTATAAATACTAACTCTTTCATCTCTTACTCTTCTTTAAACTAGGCACTTGGTCCACTTGGACTTAATATGGCAGATTTCTGTAAACAATTCAATGATACAACAAAAGATCATGTGAAAGATGTACCAATTCCAGTTATTTTATCTGCTTATGCAAATCGTACTTTTACATTTCAATGTAAAACACCCCCAACAACTTGGTTTTTAAAGAAATGTGCTGGATTAAAAAAAGGTGCAGCACGTCCGGGACACGAAACAGTGGGTGAAGTAACTGTAAAACAAATATATGAAATTGCACAAATTAAGAAGCAAGATCCACATCTTGCTGAATTAGAAACTGAAGCATTGTGTCGCACAATCATGGGTAGTTGCGCATCTCTCGGCATTAAAGTCGTTCGTTAAGTTAGTCAATTTAGTCCACACAATAGTATAGTAATGGAGGAAATCCTTAAAGATTAGAAATGGTTTTAGTAATGGAATAGTTTGAAATAAATTAATTTTGTAGTTAGTGTAAGATACAGTATTAACAAATTAAAAGGAAAGCAATAATAATATTCCCCAAATTCTTCACTGTCGCTTTGTGTATTGTGATACTCTGCTGACTTATTTAGCTCCTCCAGATCTTTTATATCCTCCTTTGGCTGCACCAGTTTCAAAATCAATCAACAAAGGGCGTCCTTTCATAGAAAGTACTCCACTCTTCTTCACAGCAATATCACATGAATCTTCACGTTTAAAGGATACATAACAGAAACCTTTGAGCTGATTTGTATGACCCCATCGTGCTAGCCTTATATCTTCTATAGGACCACACACCTTAAATACTTCTTTGATTCCTTCTTCATCACAATCATAAGGAATATTTTTTACAAAAACTTGTTTGCATCCAACAGGTCTGGTTGCAGCTTCACCAGTACTATTATGCATACCAAGTGCCATTTTAGGAACTTTTGGTTTATCAACTTTAATATATCTACCTTTTAAATATGTACCATCTAATTTATAAGCTTCATTTGCACCATCTTCTTCACCAAATTCTAAATGACCATATCCTCTTAATCGACCTGTATCTTGCCAAGTTGGTAATCTAATAGATTTTAGACTTCCACATCCTTTAAAAAACTCTCTAACATCGCTTTCAGTTGCTTCATATGGAATACCTTCAATATATACTGTAGATGAACTCGCTAAAGCAGCTGCAGCTGCAGGTATCGCAGTCTCTGCAATAATCTTTCCAGATCCACCGCTTATAGTATTTCCTGATGTAGAATCATTTTTTTTAAATGATGATTCACCTTCTTCTTTTTCAGCTTTTACACGCTTTCGTTTACGTTTTCTCTTCTCACCTTCATTATCTTCATCACCATCACCATCACCTTCCACAGGAGTATCTTCCTGTTTCTCGCTAGAAAAATCTACTCCAGTATCTTCATTTGCATCAGACTCTGTGAATTTAGTCAATGTGCCCTTCTTAGATTTACCCATTTTATTGAAATGTCTTTAAATTCTGTTCGCGAACAAATAACTTGGTTGTAAAGGACAAACCACATGGGAGATTCCCTTTTATCGATTGATTTGGAGACACATGGCATTCAAAAGGACAGCACATTCCATCAATCTTCAAAATATAGCAATAAAAAATCATGTACCGAATTGCAAGCAGATTATTGGATCTTAGGGGAGGAATGATGCATGATGTATCTAAAAGTATGCAAAATTTAAGAATGTTTATGACAAAAGGAAACATCACAACATCTAATGAAATGGAGTTTGGCAATCTTTTATATAATACTAAAGACACTAGTAATAATGGTAATGTGATTTTGATATCTATTGAAGGAAATATTGGTGCTGGTAAATCTACTCTATTACAAAATCTTCGTAAACGAAAACCCAGTTGGGTGTTTATTGATGAACCTGTAGGTATTTGGTCTAACTTCCGTAATGCAGAAGGTGAGAGTATGTTAGAGTTATTTTATAAGGATAGAAGAAGATGGGCATATACGTTTCAAAATTGTGCACTTTTAACACGATTTCAGAATATTGAAGTAGCAATTGCAAAGCATTTACCAGTAACTTTACCATCTAATGAAGAAGCTACAAATATTAAAAAGCAAGTTTTCATTACTGAAAGATGCTTAGATACTGATTTTGAAGTGTTTACAAAAATGCTACATGCAGAAGGCTCCATTGATCAGCTTGAGTATGACTTGTACACTAGATGGTTTCAACAACTCAAAATAAACGCTACACCTCTAAGTGCAATTGTTTTTGTTGATACAACACCTCAAGTTTGTCATAAAAGAATAAAAGCTAGATCTAGAGACGGAGAAGATGGTATCTCCGAAGAATATTTACAACAAATCCATGAACAGCAGATTGCTTGGATCAAAAGTGAAAACATACCTGTGTCCTATCTGCAAGAATCACCAGAAAGCATTGATAATGTCATTAGCTTTGTTGATGGTATACTAGCTAGTAATACTTTACAGTTAGATTAATGGGAATAGGAATTGGAATAGGACTACAACATGAAGAATTGAATTGTTATGAGTGTAAATTTGATTATTACTGACTGTAAATTTTTAACACAGTATGCACTTTTAAACATTATTTTACATACGCAAGACTATTTATAATGGTTAATACTTCTTGTCATTCTTATTGAAATACTCAAATATGTATACATTCAATTAATGAATATGTTAGTTAAATTAAATCACAATTTGAAAGATTTTCGAAGGGCTTTTAATTTCGATGATGTTCTTTCTGCAGGTCTTCTTTCATTTGATCTTTCATCCTCGTCCGTGTCGCTATCGTCAGAACCCCTGTCAAATTTGTGAGTATGTTTTGAAGATTCTGCTGCATGTGTCTCATGATGTAAGTCATAAACTTCTACACCATCCCTCCACTTACTGGTGCAGGTCATACAAACAGAGTAATGATGACAACGATTAGATTTTTCATCATAGTAGCATTCTTCACAGATTGAAAAGTATGCAAAAAAACGTTGATTTGCAATTCCTCGATTATTACAAACACTGCAATGTACACTATCTGCATCTAGCCTTTGATACAAATCAGGCAATCCAAATGTCCGCTTACATCGATGATCACCAACTTTTCTTACAAGATCTTTGTCTACACCTTTCTCTTTTGTACCATCATCATAATCAATGTCTAATGTATCATTTGTATTTGCACCAGAAATCCTTCCAGGTGACCAATAACCACGACCTTTGTAGTTGCCTTCAACTTTGGACCCAACTACCATATGACATTTGAAATATTGCAATTCTATTTCTTTATAACCAACAAATAAATCCCTAGAAATATATGCATTATCCTCTAAGTCAATAGCAAGTTGTTCCAACTCTAAACTATCTTCTCCTGCATTTGACCATTTCTTACAACATAAAGTATAAAATGCAAAAAATGAAATAGATATGACCCAAACACCAATTGATACAGCTTGGTAGTACAACATTAAAGTACCAGGTGCTGTACCTGTTGTGGTTTGTATGCTACAATTTGGAAAAAGTGGTGACCAATTATGATTGCTATTAAAATCACTAAATATTATCTCTTGTACAGAAAGTATTGCAGGAATCCACCATGCCAAAATATTCAAGAAAATAGGGATACCATAATGATATGATAAACCTGGACAAAGTGGAATGTTGATAAAAATACCAATCCATGTCATTATCAATGCGAAATAAAGATAATTACCAACACTTTTTATTCCTGCTAAACTTGTTGTCATATCAGATTTCTTTTGTTCTTCAGTTTTTCCAAAAACATTAGCTGCATCTATTTTCTCAAAAACTGTTTTGACATTATGAGGTATTTCATCACCATCTTCACCACCACCGACTAATCTTAAACAATAATGATCTGTTTGAAACATTGGATTTCCACTCTTGGGTGGATTTGTACCAAAAAAATCATACCATGAATGATCAACAGTCGTAGCTTGAATAGGACAAAGACCACGTTTGTATGGATAAACACGCCATTCAGCGTAATACCAATCACTATGATTATCTATACTTGTAAATCCTTGTGTAGATTTATAAAAATCTTTTACTGGTTCAGGAAAATTGCCTGTAAATGATGATGTAGTACAACCATATGGTTTTATAGCATACATATATTGTCCATCAAGTATAATAGAATAAACAATAGCCGGTGAGAGCATAAATGCTATAATAAAACTACCAAAACAACAAACAGCAAGTGCTCCAAATCTACCTTCTGCTATTTTTCGATACCATGTATACTTAATTTTTTCTAGATCACCTTCATATCCATCACTCTTATCACTGGAAGCATCAGAAAATGTTGTTAGTGCCTCGATGTCCATTTCTTGATTAATCTATGTAATAAATGCAAAACTAAACTTTAAAAATTTTGAGCCAGATAGATAACCACAATGATTTGTGAATCAAATTGACCTTTTGGACTTGAAACGAACAAAAAGGGTCCAGTTTCTCACAGAGTGTCCCTGTGAGGTCCCATGTGGAGACGAAAAGCTTCAATCACACGATACTGTGTTTTTTAGGGTTAGGGTTCTCGTCTGTTAGCTACGTAATTAGATGGCATTAATCATATTTTATTTGGTACTAATTGCTACAATTGTACCTCTATGTGAGTCATCATCAGGAGATCAAAATTTCTTGAGGAAATTAGAAAAAGTTCGATTCAAAGAAGCTCTTCGTGAAGCGAGGTCTGAAGGATATTCTATTCGCGGATTTTATCATACTAGTACATGGAGGAATTATTGGAAGGATATTATAGATGAACAATTGTTTTTGTTAGAGGGTAGTAGAGCTGCACATGGTGATGGTGAATATGATTTTGTATCTAAACCAAACCCTAAATATGGACCTCCAAAGTGGGCTTCACTTTTATCTGCTGTTGATAAGCTACATATGGTAGTTGCTGGTGAAGATGAAAGGTCTTATAAAGATGTTTTCAATTTTCTTAAAAGTCGAGAAACTAGATTATCTCAAACAGATGCATATGAAAATGAAAACACGAGTGCAAATACAAATACAAAAAAAATAAAGCTTAAATTAAATAGAATGCTTCAATCTACTCTGAAATTTGAGAATAATACTGGAAGGGCTATAGCAGCACGTTTACGCAAAGATAAAAAAATTGAATTACATTTTGCTCACACACTACCTCGACGAACTTACGAACAAAATAAAGATGAAATAATGAAGAAAAAATGGGACGAAGATCCGAGGGGTCTTAGTGAAGGGGAAGGTGCCACCATTTTAGCTGCTTATGAGCATTGTAAGGCGCAAGTTAATGCAGGTAAAAAGAGTTATATATTCTATATGCATAATAAAGGAGGCTGCTGTAGTAAAGAAAATAGCTCTGCCCAACCTTGGTCAACTGGTCAAAAGGGACAAGTTGCTGTTAGTGAGTGGCGTGAACTGTTGAATACTTGGAATGTAGAGTTTCCCTCTATATGCCTTAGGGCTCTTAATAGTGGTTACAGTACATGTGGCTATGGCTTACAACAATCTCATTATAGTGGCAACTATTGGTGGGCCAACTGTGAGCATATAGCAGCATTACCACCACCACCAGTCTTTTTTCCATGGAGATTGGAGTTCGCTACACTTAACGTATCAAATAGTAAAAGGGTATCAGATGAATTCTTCCATACATGCGCATTTGGAGCACATCATTGCAAAGTGAACCACTATGATTCCAGCTGTCCACGTTCAAGTTACATGACAAGACTACAACAGTTTCTGGAAGAACATGATTCTAAACTGTATAATCCGACTGTTACAAATTCTGCTCTTAAAGACAAAAATGGTAATGTCATGGATGCTTTCATTCGAAAGAAAAAACAACAGGGAAATGGTATCGATTTGCCGTATATTTCAAGATTTGAAGCTTGTCGAAATATAAGCAACAGTGCTAGAAAACAGCCATATTTCGCCTACTATGATTCAAAGCCATCAAAACTTGTCGCAAAACGAACTTATTTTGAAGAAATGTTTAATCTGTAGGAAAGAATGAAAATATGAATAGACCAGGCTAGACTAGACCTACCATGCTGATGTCAGTCTAATATCTAATATGGAAGTGTTGTTGTAATTATGTATTTAATTGTTGAAGTAAATGTAATTTCTGTCATTTTATTATTATTTTACAATCATTTAAGAATCGTCTCGCCCTTGTCTTGACGGGAAAGTTCTACTCTTCTTTTCTCATATGTTCATCTTGTATTTCGTATTTCGTACTTCATCATTCTTATTATCATCAATCTTCATTCGAATATCTATTTACCCTATTTACTTTATGCTCAATAATGGTGCTGCTGCTGCATCCCATGTTTCTCCGCCATCAATGCTAACA
>JACKZZ010014506.1_pt1 | contig 20166 bp, 17 predicted proteins | sample 8027871 | NCBI WGS metagenome assembly JACKZZ01 (sample SAMN15724774, study PRJNA655200) | protist metagenome | isolation source: fluorescence activated cell sorting (FACS) single amplified genomes of... | place: USA: West Boothbay Harbor, Gulf of Maine | collected 2000-07-19
CCAAGGCGCGGGACGTGGTTGAGAAGCTACGGGGACTTCTGAAGAGCGATTCGGGCAGCAACAGCTCCCAGACACAGAAGGTCTTCACCCTCGTGATCGCGACCGACACGACCGTGGATCGCGGCGGCGAGATCCTGGACAAGCCAGGCACGGCAGAAAGAGCCGTCGAAGCGCTGCGGCTCCTCAGCGGAAACACGCACACGGTGCACTCCGGCGTGTGCGCGCTCTGGCTGTGGAGCGCGGATTTGCGCGAGATCAGCAGTAGCTTCGGAAAGAAGAACGAAGGACTCGGCGAAGGAAAAACGAAGCACTCCGATCTTCCCGCTGTGGCATTTCTCGCGAAAACCGGAGTGCTATTCAAACAACTGAGCGAAGAGACCATCCAGGCGTACGTCGCCACCGGGGAGCCACTCGACAAAGCCGGAGGCTACGGCATCCAGGCGCTGGGGGGTCTCCTGGTGGCCGGCATCGAGGGCTGCTATCGGAACGTGATTGGGTTTCCACTCAGCGAGTTTGCGGATCACCTTGTGGAGTTCATGGAGCGCGAGCTGGGTGGCTTGGCGAGAATGAAGCGGATGGCCACACAGGGGCCGTCGTGAGAGGCGGACAAAACGGGAAAAGCACTGGTGAAGGCCTCGTACGCCCAGTCTCCTACCACAGTACAACTGGTTTTCAGGCTCTCTGTGAAGGTACGAGTTGGGTGTTCGTTTGCAGTGTGCAGAAGGTTTAGAGAGTCTTGTTACGTTTAGAAAAATGATAAATCCAATCTGTGTCGACTTCAAGTTCATCTACATTCAGCTCCTTTCCGCTCGGTGATCAGGAACTGACTCGAGCTGATTCTTCCCTTTGACAATGATTCTTCAACATGATGGTGTCTTTTCTGAAATGGATTCAGAAACGAAATCAGCGGTCCCTTGCAGCCTCAGTCCTTGGAGTCATGCAAGATATTGGAACCCTCCCATCAAAGTTTGAAACTACCCCTTTGAAGCAGTTGTCATCATTACCTTTCGAATTTCCGAGCTCTGTGATTTGATCAACAAGTTTTCTCTATTAGTTTCTCTCCCTCAAAATCAGTTATGTTCCTGATTTCATCTTCCTCTCACTCTCCATGGATCTTGTAGGGTGTGTGTGAGGTGGGCCTGTGCCGTACATCTTGGACAGAAGAATTCGGTTATCAAATAGAATCGTTATGTCAAGGTATGGAAGAATGTCGGCACAGTAGGGCTTTGTGATACGTCATGGATTGATAGAGACACGGGGGAATTAATCGAATCGGGGTAAATTGAATGAGTCGTTCGTTTTTCGTATTTGCAATAGCTGGACGTACATGGTGATCTGAGTTTGCAAGAGAAAATAGGTATGAGCAGCGCCGCAATTTGATATTGACTTAGCTTTCGCTTTGATTTGCCGCGTGCTCAAAAACACTCCAGAATAAATCTCTTGTATGGATGTGTAGACGTGATCGTCTATAGTTTTGGCGGCTCAGTCGAGACGCAGTCGAGGTAAAGTATTGTTTTCGAAATGAAACCAACGGACCGAACGGAAACTGGCCGCACAGCGTCAACGCGTGATGGCCAAATTAGTCCGGCCGCCAGTACGCCCAGCGCGCACACAGCGCGGACGCTAACGCAAACCAGCTCGTCTACCACGGCGGCCGCTGCAGGACGTTTCCGTCAGGATACTAGCAGTGGTCGGGATAGCAGCGCTCAGGACACCAATGCGAGTGCTGCGGCGAGTCCCACTGCTGGCGAGCCCGAAATTTCGCAGTCCTCGAGCTCCAGCGCGAGTTTTGACCTGGCCCCCGTCGTAATCCTGGATCACCAGGAGCGGCACCAGACGGCGAGTGCTACTGCCGGCGCTCTGCATGCCTGCGCTGGTGGCAACGCGGGCGTCGGCAGCAAGTCTAGTAATTTCGCAGAAGCGCGTTCCTCGCGCAATGCGCGGACGTCGACTTCGGGCGAGGTGCCGCCCGTCACAAATTTAGGTGGGGCGCGTGCCAGCCTCGCGTCGCGCATGTCGCGCACGAGTAGCCAAGCCGGGGGCGGAGGAAGCAGCTACAGCAGCACTGCTGTACTGCGCGCCGCCGACGTGGGGCTCTCCGCGGATCATGCAGCCGATCCTCACGCTCCGCAGCGGCGGTTGCTCGGTCCGATTGACGACGTGTGCGCGTCCCGGTCTTCCGGTGCCCTGCAGGACGGCCTTCTTGACGACGAGGAGCATCTGCTCGATGACTCGGAGGACCTCGGAGACCTTACCCCCGCAAGGGACGACGAGTTGTTGAACAAGTCCGTGACAGCGGAGTCGGAGACGAAATACACCTCGAGCTTGAGCAGTACCTGCTTCTACGTGTCGCTGGTTTTCATCTATGCGGTCTGCGACATCGCCAAGATTCAGCTCCAGAGCTGGTACATTTCCAGCGATCCCCGTGTGAACACGCAGAGCATCAATTTGACGGCGAAGCTGGGAGACATCCTCGTGTCGCTCGTGCTCGCGCCGGCGCTGCTGGGCAAAGAAGGGCTCAAGGAGTGCTTTAGCTGGCGCGAGATATTGAGAAACAGCCTCTCCAGCCTCGGCATGGCTCTCACTCAGGCCTTCCATCTTATTCAGCTCATATTCCTCAGCAGCGGTAAGAAGGCGAATCTACCTAATGTAATGGGGACCATGCCGTGTAAGTTCGAGTGCCAAAAGTTGAAAAGTGGTAAGGCAGCGGAACTGCTGGAAGTCGGGTAAAAGGAAGCAGTACTAAAAAGCTGAGCCACAGAACCCGGGTCCCAGTGAGTTACCGGCTCACCAGCCGAATCGGCTTGCGCGCGGCTTTGGCGAATGACAATACATGTCAGGCAGAACTAGGCAGAGTCTTTATGTCCTCTTCCCCTCTCCTTATCCCGGGAGGGGCTATCGTCGGTCACATGCGGCTACTCTGACTTTAGGTCCGCTGCCCCTCTCCATATCCCAGGTGAGACCATTATCGGCCAGATGCGCCTTCCTCTGACCGCATTGCTGAGTCCTTGCGTGCTGGGCAAACGGTACAGCCTGAAGCAGTGGATGCCGCTGGGAATAATAACGCTCAGCATCTGCATGTTCTGCTTGATTAAGGGGTCAGATTCGTCGGACCGAACGGGGCTCATCATCGGAAACGTCGTCGGGTTCCTCAGTTGCGTATTCGCCGTCGGAAGCTTCCTGGTAACAAAACAGCGCGCACCATTCTTCCAAGTGTGTGAAGACACGTTTTCTCGTGTTTTTGGGGAGAATTTGTTTTACCTACACGGAGGGTTCTACGATAGTTTAGGCCAGCGATAGAGTTACACAATACTCAATAAGATCGCGAAATAAGGTGTGGAAAAACTGAAATTTCAACTTCCAAGTGTCTGTCGGTTTACTGAGTTTTTCTAACCTATCCTCCTGCAGGTCCGCGAGGGGTTGATGAAGAAGACGAAGGATACGCCGTTTTACGTTCAGAATTTTCAGTTCAACATCACGATGATCTTCTGGCACCTCCTCCTCGCACTGCTTGTCCTTCCCTATCTCGCGCTGCTCATAGACCTCGCCGGATGGGCGAAGGGTCAGGAGCTGTCCAAGAAGAACACGTTCGCGACCCACGGTGCGATCTTTCAGTGTCGGCGCAACTGGGACGCCACGTTTGCTGATCTGGAGAAGAGCGTCGTGGACATGATGGAAATCCGGGCTTCTGGAGGCGGCGGCAGCCAGCAGGTGGCCATGCGCGCCGCGGTCGCGCGCACACCGTTCCTGGAGCGCCTGCAGACAAGCGGCGGAAGCGGCGGGAATGACTCGGAGGAAGGACTCGCGGCGTGGAACAAGGCGCAATCTGCGAGCGGCAAAACGGCCGTGCTGCTGAAGAGCAATCCCTTTTCGGCAAGAACAATTCTAGCGTCTCCCGCCGAAATGGAGGAGAACGTGGCTTTGAGTCTGCCGTACGCGGCGGCCGACAAATTGTCCGAAGACGCCCGAAGCAAGCAGAAGGCGGCGCTGGACGCGGTGAAGGGAAGGTACTGACGCTGATTACTAGCATGTTGGTAAACTGTTTAAGGCGCCTGAGATGGCAAAAGTACGGTTGCGAATTATCGAATAAGTTCTGACTCATCGGGCACTTTCAACCCTTGAGTGATTCCGCCTTAGTCAATCGTGTGTTTTCATTTTTTCCAGATATGCCGTAGTTCGCGGCTTCGACGGCGCAAAACATCATGGCGAGAAGCTTCTCTGCCGTTTCGAGAGTTTCTCCGTCGATGGCCACGAGGACGCCAAGCACCGCGATTCTAATGCGCCAACCTGCGTTGTTTTCAAAGAAGTCCCCGGCTCCCCGTCCTCTTCCACATGGACCTGGTTCGTCGTGCGCAGCGCGGCGCTTTGGGGCAAGATCGGGGCCAAGGAGGAAATGAAGCACAACTACTCCGTGCTGCAAGTGCAGGGCGAGACTTCTCACGCAGACATTTCCGCTGCCCTCTCGGGTGGCGAGAACCTACTCCGGCTGGACGAGGAGTTCCCCGATAGCGATGCCGCGGCTGGCGCATCGTCCGCGCTCTTTGCGCAGGAGGAAGGAGCGGGGCTGCAGAACCTGCGCGGCAAATGGACTGCGCAGCGGTGCGCGGCCGACGGAAGCCAGTACAGCGATTTCGCGAGGGACCATTACGCGGACCCCGGCGCGGACGTTCCGGCAAGTGTGGTGTCGCTGCGCGGAAACTACGCACCTGGAAACAAGGGGCCGCCGGGCTGCGACCTGATCTGCGACGCATCCATTTGCAAGGAGGAATGGACACGGCAGTACCCGAACAATCTGGTTGGCCGCGCGTACTACCGGCGCCCGGTGTCCATCAACGGCCTGGTGGAGCCGTATGCATCTGGGTTCTTCAAGGGCTGGCACTGGAGCATCTTGTTCACCGTGTTCGCGCAGTGCCTGCAGATGTGGGCGGCCGGCCTGATCACGAAGTGGATGAGTGGCGTCTACCGTGCGATTGGCCAGGCGGTAGCGGTCTGTGGCCTCGTCTTCCTCATGGACCTGTGGCTCTTCCGCAACCCGGAAAAACCCATGGCGGTGACGACGGTATGCCCTTCTAGTGTTTGTATGATATGCCTCATACCTCATTCGAATTTACTGGTTTTTCATATCCAATAACTCGTAGCAAAAATCCTATCATTGTAATCTGCAGGTGGTCGCCTTGGTGATGTGCACCATGGTGATCGTGATCTCGATTTTCAACTTCATGTTCGCGGATCCCCCGGCTGAGAAGCCGCAAGAAAAGGAGACGGAACTCGTGGAGGTGGAGGGGCGGCGAGTTCACGGCGATGTCGATGAGGAAGTCGGTGGCGATGGTCAGACAGACGTCCTCGGGAGGGCCAGCGGAGCGAGCCGGTTTTCAAAAGCCTCAAAGGCCGATCGCGTAGCGTCCTACATCGACAAAAGTGAGCAGGAATCGCTCCAACAGCTCGAAGCGTTGGAGCGTGGAGACGCCAGCTTGCTGCACCCCGACCGCAGCTGAGCGCCCGCGAAACATCGTCCGGCTTGCTGCAGGCGCGAAACATGTGCCCGGATGGAAAATTTCAAATTCGGAGTACCAGTGACAGTTTCGGATCCGGTTTCCTGAGAGGAAGAACGCGAAACTGACCGCGAATTGACGAGCTTTTTAGATCATCAGAGAAGAGAAGAGTATTTGATATTCAATATTGAGAGAGACGCAAGATCGAAACATGACTTCTGCAGATCAGATGTGTGCAGCGGGCAGGGATCGGGGACGTAGTCCGTAGTATCGCGGAGTAGGACTGCGTCGATGGCAGAACGGAGAAGAGAAGAGTATTTGATATTGAGAGCGACTCGGGACGCCATCGTGAAGTCCTAAGAGTATTTGATATTGAGAGACGATTTGTGTGTTGGCCACATTGGTCGGCCGCTTCCAAAGTGTTGTGTCGTAAAAGGCTTCGGCCATTTCGTGTCTGGCGTAAAAAGGCTTCGGCCAATCATTTTCCTGTGTATTAGTTCGAGTCACCAGTTGCATCTGTCATATTTTGGTTGATGTGTGGAGGACTCGATTAGTTTGGATGATGTTTTGAATGTTCGTCTACAAACCTAGAAATAATTCATGTTTGCCTCTGGCCTTGGAGGTGGGTGCGGGTTTATCATGTATGATCCTTGACGATTGTGCCCAAATTCTAGCGACAAATCGAGACTGTCTACATCGTGATGCTATGTTACATGAATTTTGGTGGTTTTGGTGAGGGAAGTGATTCGCACGAGATATTGTAAGGTGAAACAGTTTTGCCCCAGCAGTCTGTTTTTATAGTTTGACGTATGTTGTTGGCCCTTGGCCGTGACGGCGGAAAGCTCTATGCGAGGAGGCGCATTGCGACCAAGAGGCAGTAATATTGATTCCTTTGATATCCCCTTATCAAGATTCAACACGTTTTCGGTAATTTGTAGCAGGTGATGAAATATGCAGGAGCACCGTGCCGAGAGGGCCAGTCTGTACAACGCACCGCCACTTTGGCTAGAGAGTCCTTACTGTGCTTCACGAACAGTAGGAAATACCGGTGGGACCCGAATGGATGCGATTCAGATGTCAATTCCTAAGCGGTCTCGGCGGGCTCGCCACATGCACGCATTGGAATTTGGAGACATCGTAGATTCGCCGATGTCGTCACCTTCGATACCCCAGGATGAAACGCGTCCGGCGATAATGTGAAGTTGCATTGAGTTCCCTATGATCAGCATCTCCATGATCTCGACTGCCGGTAAAACTGTGTTCGAACCTCTGTCTCGGACACCCTTTGGCGATTTGCAATTGCCAATTATTGGTGATGTGGTGCGTCTCGCTTCTGCGGTTCTTCGCTCTCCCGCGACTGATTCAGAATCGACGATATCATCTCATATTTTCCAGCATGCTCGTCCTTGCGCGGCTTTGCGGCTGCGGCCGCACACCGGCAGCGCGGGGTTCCGGCGTCCTGGCGACGACACTGCTGGCCTTCGCACTGACAGTACTATCGTCATTGGTTTCGCCGGCGGGCGCCGAGGACGTCGTGGTCGTTGACAAAGAGGCGAAGCGAGAGTCTATGGAGTCCACCATTATGTGCACCTTCGAAGGCACACCAATCGTCGATGTTGTGGACTGGGTCTTTTACTTCGAGCTCTTGAAGTCGGAGTGCACGTACGCGGACGTGCAATTCCGCGTCCTCTGCGGCCCCCAGGCTGTGCTCTGGTCGTCCATGATCACGGAACAGATAGTGCAGATCATGAAAAACGAGGAGTACAATCTGTATTGTCCGAACGGCGTGGTGCAGGCAGCCAGCATTGCTCTGGCGCATAACACCTCTCACTTCCTGCCGCACCGGTGGGTGATCAAGGAGGCTTTGCAAAAAAGCTATGTGCTCGATAACAGCAAGTGGCACGTGAAGAGCGTGGACGCACTCGAGCTGCTGCAGGACACGTATGACCGCACGCAGTTCCTCGTGCCGGGCACGCCGACCTGGCTCCGCGCGCAGGATAGCGTAATGGCTGAAACAAGACGGCAGAAGCTGGCGCCGCCGCGCGCGCCCGGCCCGCACAGCATCGCCAACGAGCGGCTGCTCCTTGGCGGGGGGGAGAGCAGCAACGAGGAGGATTTTCCTGTGCCGCGGCGCGCTGCGCACGCGCTGCGGCCCGGTGAAGTCACAGTGCTGCTGCCTTTTGCGCGCAAACCCACCGCGGGGCACGGGGCCCACCAGCAGGGCGGGTCGTCGCCGGCTGTACCACGTCTGTACAAGCGGGTAGAGTCCGCCTTTCCCGCGCTGTACCCGCGCAAGCTCTCGCACAGCCTCGGGCGTAAACTGAACGAGATGGTGGCACGCGTGCGAACAGAGTACACTTTGGTCGTCGCCAGCGAGTTGATGCCGAGCCTCGACGATGTGCGGAATTTACAGAACGTGTTCGAGCTGGACGACGGTTTCCTCACCGCACTCTCTTTCTCCGTGCTGGACACGGAGAAGCGCGTCATCGACTTCTGCCGGAGCCTGAAGGCGAAGCACTGGGTCTTGGAGTTCGGCCGCGACTACTTCAGCTACGTCATTAAGCGAGACAGCCTTTTGAACATCAAGTCTGGTGCACGAAATGGGCACGGAGGGGAGACAACAACCAACGCGGACGCCGGATTGCACGAGCGGAAAATCATTTATAATGAGGACGGGAGCGAGCAGAGCGGTAGCAGCGTGCGCGGGTCGACGCTCTTCGGCGCTGATGAGCTGCAGAGCTGCAAGACCTGTCACACGCTGGCGCCGACGTTCCTGGCGCGGACTGCGAGCCTGCAGGAAGGCGCGCCGTTTCGCGTTAGTCTAGACGGCGAGTGGGCTTTGCTAGACTGGTTTCTCCGGAAATCTTGGCACGAGAAGCTCGAACACGGCGTGGCGCAGTGCATCGGCGGCTACCTGAAGCCGGACCCGGCACTGCTGGAGGGCGCGCTGCTGGGCGGACCGGCGATGATCGATCAATCCACGGGAGAGCTGACCGCCAGCAGTCTGGGAGAGACGCGTTCCTACAGCAGCGCGCCTGCGGAGCAGGCCGTGCCGACGCTGCGGGAATGGCGGCATCTGTGGGGGCTGCGCACCGACGTGGAATACTGGTTCTCGTCGGGCCCAAGCCGCAACTTCCCGAGCTGGAAAAACCTGCTACTTCCGGTGGGCTCGCAGACAGGCCTCGATCTGCAAGTGAAGGAGTTCATTGACAAGAACGACCTCAAAGAAATCGTGTCGATCGACGGGGAAAGGCGGTACGAAACAGGATCTATCGCCGGAGTGGCCAAACGGCATCTAAACTAAGCGTATAGCCTAGTATTTCCCAAGCAGTTCCCCTCAACGTGTGAGGGCGCGACTTGCAAATCAAGATGTCTCCCAGATTTATGTCATACACAAACGCAAACGTTCATCTGATACCAGTGCATGAGTTTCCCATGGCCACAGGTACTACGGCTGTTCCACCAGGACAACGAATTGTCCCATGGACTGGCTTTACAAGGGTTGGTCCATTCCGCCGTGCTGTAGACGCACGCTCATGGACACCCTTCTCTTTGCCGACAAGCTTTTTCATGACAACGGCATAAGATACATCGTCACAGATGGCGCCCTGCTCGGCGGTCTCAAGGTCGGCAGTTTGCTCGACTGGGACGCGGACATCGACCTGCATATTGAAAACGAAAGTAAGAAAAACGAAATCATTGCGTCCTGGCATCGAAATATTCGGGCCCTGGGAGGACCCACGGCGTCCTTAGTCAGGGTTACGTTACTCGACTTTCTCCCAAGAGATGAGGAAAAAGGCAGATGTAGTAGCGAAGTTCGACGATGTGCGACCGCGCCTGAGCTCGGCTCGGCGCGATATCCGGCTGTAAAGCTTCAGCTCTATCGTTCATTTGTGAAATATGGTTCGCATGGTGTCTCGATGTTGCCATCGTAGCCCACGCATGTTCTCATCGTCGAGAATCCATTCTCCCTGCTCCTTACCCGCTGCCAGGCTTTCGCCGCCTCGAGTCGCTCCGGCCACAGATCGACAAGGCCGGCTACCACCTGCGGCTGCACGGTAACAACGAGTCGTATCTTCTCACCGCGAACAAACTGAACTACCTTTTGATAGAACTGAACCTGCGCAGCGAAAAATTTCCGGACGACATCTGGACCATGGAGATCGATGGGCACTGGTTCCCTGTTCTGGACCATCCGGGAAGGAACGTTAGCGAGTGGTACGGAGAGGGCATCTATACGCACAGGGTACGATATGTCCCCCCATGGGAGGAGGACGCGCAGAATTATATGTTTTGCTCGAATCCGGGACACCACAACTGCGTCGACGACCTCGCGCATGGCAAGGACTGCGCCAAGGACGGCCCCTGCAGAGTGGGGAGCCACCGGATAGTGGAGTGACACATGCACTTATGACTCACGCAGTGAGGAGTCACAGCTGGTGATGGGGGCGCGGCTTTGGGCTGCGGCGGTTGAAAGAACGGATGATCTGATTTGAGAGTACAGATTTGCATTCTGAATCCGTTGGCAGGAACGAATCGTTATTTGGAACGGAAAGAATGGAAGAAGTATGTGTGCATGACCGGTCTCGCTCGATATTGTCCCGACGGTTGGAGATCCGATTCCGATTTATTCAGACTAGTAGCCGCGGGCTTCTCTGCCTGTTCTCGAGTCTCAGTGAGGGCTGAGAGGGGATGATTATCGGAGGGCAAGGGTACCCGGAGAGACATGAAAGCGCGGCGTGAGGTGAGGTCAGGCGCACAGTTTTGTTCGAGTATCTTTCTTCAGCTTCGTGCCCGCACGCTGTTCCGCATACAAGACTGAGAGACCTGTGAAGTTTCTCTTGTTTTTTCCGGTTTTGTTCTTTTCAAAGCGGTGGTGTGACGCAGCCGTGCATGCGGGTTCCGTGTCTGGGCCTGTTGGCTCTGGCGCTGCCGGTGTGTAGCATTCAGGAGAGCATTCATAGCGGCACGACCAGGCAGGTTCCGGCGCACCGAAGCTACGAAGACCTGCGTGTGGCAGAGGCGGAGCTGGAGGTCGTGAGGCGTGAAAAGGAGGCTAAAGATGTGGCAAAGCAGAAGCGCGAGCATGCGTACCACGAGCCCGAACCAGCGCCGACAGCTGCACACCAAAAGCTCTTCATGCGGAAGCGCGCGACGCTCGGCAGCGGTAGCGGCAGCGGCAGTGGCCCGGTGCATGTCGAGAACCTAACGGTGAAGGCCTGCCAAGATTTTGGCAAGCAAATTGGAGCTATGCAGTGCAGCATGGTGACAGAAGTCAGCGGATTCCCGGAAGGTACACGATTAGGAGCAGGAGGAGGGTGATTTCCGGAAGATGACCGCATCTGTTTCGGATGTCGGCTCCAAAGCAGAATCCTCAAGTGTTGGTTTGTACACCAAAGACGTCCAGTGAGATTCGTGTCTGAGAAAGTGTGCTTGTTCCACGAACTATTGCCAAATCTGTCCCTAGGTTGCGAGTGCCAGATGGATGGCGAGGGTGACTGCCCTTCTTACGAGGAAACGGAAAGCTTCTCGAAGCTGTTCACGGGTATTAGTCCGGATGCACCAGCGTTCGGCATCCGCTTGTGCATGTATTGGCGTTGGGAGAAACCGCAGGACACCGAGGCGAAAGTCGCCGAGAGCAAGGGTATCATTCTCAAGAATGCGCAGCATTTGCTCAATACCGCAGCTGCCTACGCGCGAAGCGACGCCATGGCAGTAGCGGCGGGATGGTTCACCAGGAGATAAACTGAACCAAATCGGTTCTACGTGAATTATAAGACGAAGCTGATGAGAGGTACGTCAGATTCCGCCGATACTGGTCTCGTTTTTCGGGCATGTATGTTCGCGTCCTCTCCAACCCTTTTTTTTTCTCGATCTGGGAACAGGCGTGAGGTGGTAGAGATTCTGAGGTGGAACAGATTGTATCCGGAGTGGTGAAGTACGTTGGGTCCTGAGCGGAACACATCGTATGCGGCAGTACTGAGATGCGGATGGCGATGAATCCGGCTGCGTGTGAATTTCAAATTTCCTCTGTCGTCCCCTCGGCGGTACCCCCTCGTCGAATGGCGCACAGTAACGCGTCTTTTCCCCTCGCTTCTCCGAAATATTTATCCGATTCACAATACCTACGTACCGACTCGCAACCCGTCTTTCGATGATGCCGGGCGTGGCGCGCATAATGCTCTTCTCCGCGGCGGCGCTGTGCTCAGGCAGGAAGGCAACGCACCACGCCGCGTTTCTGGGCGTGGACGCGCGAAACGCTACCCAGGCTGCGGATCTGCGGAGTGTGCGCAGAGCGCAGATGTACACCTATTGCACCGAAGAAGTGAGAGACCCCGTGGTTTTCGGGCAGTGCCGGTCGTCGTGCCAGCGTGTGGAGAAGAAGGTGGAGCCGCAGTGGATGCAGTGGGAGGAGCACTGCCAGGAGACAGCGGCGCGGTGGCCAACCAGCGCCGGCGATACAGACTGCTTCCGCTTCTTCGAGTGTCTGTACGGATGCGCGGTGCACGGCGGGGACCGGAGCATCCTTGGTGGGGCCGGCGGCGAGCGGCGGAAGCAGCTCGCGCTGCAGGCCGAGCTGTCCTTCATGGACCAAGAGGACCAATGCGATGCGCTCAAGTGCAGGAGCTACTGCGTGCGTCAGGTGCTGGGAACCTGCCGCGAGATGCAATTCCAGGACGAGTGCAAGTGGGAAGCGCGTCTCGCGAGCTCGGGTGGAACGAAGTGCGACGTAGACTGCAGCACCGCCGCGCAGCGATTCGGCAGTTTTCGCGAAACAGTTTACTTCCTCTTGCCGTCTGCATCCTTCTTGTTCTCTGCACTTGCGTTTTCGCTGTGATGGGGATCGTGGTGGTCCCATACCTCCCACCCTGGCGAGTGGGAGGCATACTACTTGGGGTTCTGCAATTGATCCCCCTTGGAAATGTATCAACCTTCTGAGGCACTCTGCGAACGTAGTGCAATAGTATGTCAGAGTAGGTTTGTACATGATAATATCGGAAGCAGAAAACAATTGCATTGAAATCATTACTAGTATTTTCCATGTACCAAAACGTCAGGCTCTGCGGAGAGTTATACACGCGAGCGGCGAAGTGTCAACGACTCCGTTGGTGCCAAATTTCGCAATTTTAGTGAGCCTCCTTCTGGGGATGGTGTGGAAAAGAAATATGGCGATGAGCCATGTTTTCTATTTTGTCTAAGTTCGCATATTTTTCGGTTCTTGCCCCGAGAGGATGTAATTAGTAAGGCGTTGGATTTCGATGTAGACGAGAGAAACGACAAGCTTGTAGTTGTGACGAAGAAATTGAAAAGGACTGTATCATAAAGCGTCCGTATTATTTGATCCCTGCTGGAGTCAACGTTCGGCGTGTTCCTGCAAAGGAATTTTTACCCGTGTCGCTTACACAATTAGACATCGGGGGTTTCGTATGCCGGGGCACCGGGGCACGGTGCCCCGTGCCCCGTGTCGCGGGGTTTTCAGAGGGACAAAATTGGAAAACCTGAACTACCGCCCCCTCTCCCATCAGTCCCAGGTGCAGTCATTTTAGAAGTTGCGCCAGATTTCCCTCCAGTCACTCTCTCCGATGCCCAAGGCACCGCGTCGAGCTTCACTCTGGTCTCCTGAGCGTTTACTCCTGATTTTCCTTCTGTATCTGTGATTCAATTCCGAAGAAAAAAACTTTGCTTTCATGTGATCTCTTTCAATCGCCTCTCTTGAAAAATGGAATCTGAATGAAACATGCCATGGCACGATAATGTGTGATGTTGCAGGAGATGTGGGGTTCGGGCCCGAAGTCTCTGTCTTGAATTAAGAGAGACGTGTTTTCTGTATAACCGTAGTTGGATGATAGGAAGTTGACAATTGCTGATGCCTTTGCCTCCGCGCAATGATGGGTGACGCTAAATAGAATTTATGGATGGAGTATGGTCCGGCAGACTCAGAGAGATCCGCAACGAGACATGCCACGGGGGTACTAAAAGTTACCTCATCGTAGTTATGTCGCAGAGCCGCTGTGGTTTCCATCCATTTCTATCCACTCTCCCGCCTTACGGACTGTACAATTTTCCGATCTGTGGGTACTACTACTAGTAATGTGTTGTGCTGGAAAGTGACGCGCCACATCCGGTTTGTAAGGCTCGTGACATATGTGTCGACTCCTAACAAGTTCGAGAGTACAGAATTTCCGAACTTGTTCCGAGTCGTTTAAATTTTGGTTTTCTGGATTTTCTGTAAAAGATGGGTGGGTGTGAGCCATATGAAGAGGTGGTAGGCTCTGCGGCAGCGCAAGGTGCGCCGCTGCCAGACCTCCGCAGAGACGAATCGGAGTCGGACACTCAGGATCACGACTCTGACTGGTATCTCCCGGTGCACGATATCGCAGGGGAGGCTTTCGATGTGTGGCTCGGGCGCTTCGCCGATTCGGAGCTGCGCACATGGACCTTTGGCGATAAACGGCTGCGCAAGCGAGTTCAACTGCACCTCGGATGCGTAGTGCGGCGCGACCGCGTGATGCCACCCCAGCGCCACATACACTTCCTCATCTCAGACAACGAGACTGGTGAAGAAGAGCGGACGAGCGACACTGCGCCGATCGCGGCGTTTGCGGTGCGACGAAACAGCAGACAGCGTGACACTGTCGGCACGAGCTGCGTTAGTACTCGGTGTTCCTCAAACGCTTCCAATACTTCGCTCGATCGGGACCGAATAACGGAAAATTGGAAGGTCTACCCGGACGCTGACGCCGAAGGAGGCGCGGAGTCAGATGGGGCACCGCTGGTCCGCGTGGTGCTTGGCTGGAGGCAGTGGATGGGGAGCCGCGGCGAAGAGGAGCTGTGGAACGCGTTCTACAGTCATCGGGCGCTGGCATCGAATTTCGCTGGTTGGTTGCACCTGTTTCGCAACGGCGAACCCGTGCCTGAAATCTGGAGTTCGTGCCTGGATGTTCCTCTAGAAGTGCTACACCACATGCGGGAGCCCGTCTCGTTCCTGCGAAACCCCAGGGACTGCCTTGCAAGGTCAGAGCGGCACAGCCGCCGTGGGGGGAGGGACCTAGTTTGCGACACTAATTTTCGCATGATGTGCTACGCCCTTCTCCCCGCGTCCGCCCGCGGTGACGCGTCTATAATGTTGGACATCCTTCGGCGAGAGGAGTCACTGCTCCTAGGCAGTCTTGCGCCGGCACTTCTCGACGATGCCGAATTCGTCTTGGCCGCGGCCAACACGGCAGGATGCATCATGGACGCTGAACCGGCAGGTGCGGCCTCGTCTGGAAAGATGCGTGCATACATGGGACGGTGCATCTTCCACGTGGCCAGCAAACGCTTACGCCAGGACGAGGACTTTGTCCGGAAGATCACCGCGACTCGTGCAGAGGGCGACGAGTTCGTCTTAGAAGAGGTAGGTCATTAACTAACGCCGAAACACATTCTCACGAGACGCGGTCGTTAACTAACGCTCACACGGGTAGTCCTGTACAAACTCGGAAGAATGGAAGATCAAGTCGGTTTTGGTGTTCGTCGCACGAATCGTGCGTGCTTGTACCCTGTCGAGAGAGAGGACCCTGTCGTGCCGAGAGAGAAATTGTTCGAGGGGACGCTAGTATGCAGTCAAATTTTGAGGTAACTGCGAGCACTGGAGAAACGAGTTGGGTGCAAGAACGGTGCGCCGCGCGCCAACGCGTGTAATTTGCAGTTTCCCGGGTTGCGCGCCATTGATAGTGCCGCAGGCGATTGGTTGTTTGTCGAGGGGGAGAAGTCAAGGCTGAATGGAGGTGCTGCGCTGCCTCTGTAGGCACAATCGCAGTGATATTAGTCTCGATTGCAGTGTAGTAGGGTCGCGATCCCGTGGGGCGTCGTGCTCTGCTACACATACTCATAGGGCAGAGTGAGCGCGAGGAACCACTTTAGATGCAATTGTATTCTCTGTGTGGATACTCGGCGTTGTACAGCGAAAGTTCTTTTGTTGGAGACGCGCTGCCGCGCTGGCTGCACGTCCGGTGCCAGGTCTCGGGCGAACTGCTGGCCCTTTTTGAGGAAGACCACTGGGACTCGGTGTGGGGTTCGGCCTTTCCGACTCGCGTCAGTCTTTTCTACCGGTGGCGGGAGACGCTCATATTCGGTGTGTTCCTGTTTTGCCTGCTCTTCCTACCCCTCCTCGTGTTTGTCGAAGGGCGGTACGGCGACCATTTCGGCTTTAGCGGGCAGGCTTTCCTCGCGGCCGCTCTCAGCCACTACGCGGCGAAGAGCCTCTGCCTGGTGCTCGTGCGCGCGATGGTGGTTGCCCAGGCATACCAAATTAGCCAATCAGACGTTCTCGTAGATCCCCCGCGCAGCGCGCTCACAAACCCGCTTTCCTGGTGGCGGTAATAGTAGCGGAATTGGCATTGCTACGTGATTCTCCAGGAGAGGAATTAAATTCGTGGACCCAGAGATCACGATAGTGTGGCGGGAACTTCTCTCATCGAAAATCGGTTGCACGTGCTGCGTAGAGCGCACACACCGGCCGCGCTTCTTCGAACATCGCGACGCAAGTTTTCATCAGCCATCGCTTTTGGTACAGCGCTTGTGGAGTGTCGCTGCCGGCCATCGAAATTTCGTCGAAACGTGGCATCTCAAATTCCACACCGGAGTCCCGTCCAGAGTGTCGCCGAGTCGACAAATTGATAGTCTAGAGAGTCGCAGGGCCACCTCGCGGCCCCGATCACGGCCTGACGATGGAAAAGCGCGGATACCTTCTGAACGACCAGACGGGTCGCAAGGAATACTTCGTTCTTCGCGGCGGGATTTTGAGATCGTACAAAAACGACCGTGGCGAGCTGGTGAACCAGATCCACCTCGCACACTCCGGGGAAGTGAATCTGCTGCACGATGGCGTCCTCGAGATCAAGGCGCATGCCCCCTACACATGGGAGTACGTGCTCGTGGCAAACAGCGAGGAGGATGCAGAGGCCTGGTACGACATGTTCCAGCAGTGCATCATCGAAGCCCAGAAAAAAGTGCAGAATATGATCGAGCTCCTGAAAGGCGGCGCGCAGCTTGTTAAGTACAACTATAGCAACTACAAACGGACGCGGCGACTTTTCTGGATCAACGACACAGGCGAGGAACTCCGCTGGGGGAAGCAGAAAAGCGTAAGCGATTTCTCCAAAGTGGAGCTCAAAGACTGCATCGGCATCATATACGGGCCGGTCACCACCACCTTTCAAAGGTGCCTCGAGAAGCAAGACAGCGCGGACTGCTGCTTCTCGCTGCTCTTTATGGGGAGAACGTTGGATCTGGCGACGTACTTAGTTCTTTGCTTCACGACGTGCTTTCTTCTTTTATCGAGCGGAGGACATTGTGAATGGAGTTGTGGTGGGGTCTCGTGACGAGAAGATAGCAGTGATCTTCGCTCTGTCCGAACGAAATCATGGCACACGCACGACTTCGGAGAGACCGCCTGTGGTTTCAACATCGTGGTTTCTGCAGGCTGGGCGCGGTTCTGCGTATGACGCCTTTGAGCTAGACAGTACAACTAGACTTCGACATCTCTCGACCCATGCCATCGCCCCCCCAGCTACGGCGACATGATTTCCGTTTGGTTCCTCGGCCTGCAGTACCTCATTTCGCGGTATGGTTCGGGCGGTGCGTCCATGCCAACTCTTTCGGGAAGCCAGTTCATGGTGAAAAAGGTGCAGTACAAAGTGCTGCAGCGCGCGCACGCGGAAAATCTGATTTTCAACCGCTATTGTATCCAGAAAATCAAGGAAATGGGTGCGATTTATAAGCGCGATCCGCAGGAGTTTTTTCGGTGGCGTGCCTCCGGCCACGCGTTCAAGCCGGTGGGCCGCGGGGCGAGCCCGGGCGCCAAGTCCCCCAGTGCACGTCCGAGCGCGATTCCCAAGGGTTTGCCCGCCGCGCGGCCCAGCGGCGTGCCGGCCGCCGCGACAAACGGCCCGGCATCGCTGCCGGGCGCGCCTGGCGCTGGCGGCGACGCGGCGGGCGGCGGGCCCGGCCTGCTCGACGAAGGCACAAAGCAGCAGATTCTGGATCTCGAGGGCCGGCTGCGCAAGGTGGAGATGGAGAATCAGATGTTGAAACAAGCTGGCGGAGGAAGCGGTAGCACGGGCGCCGGCGGTGGCGCGGGCGGTGCGCAAGAGTCGGCTGCGGTCAAGTACATGCAGGAGCGCTGCAAGGACCTGGAATCCCAGATTATGAGCATGCAGGAGCGAATCAAGATGCAGGACTACGGCACCACCCAGGATGTTGCGACCCTGCAGCAGGCCCACAAGAACCTGACCAAGGCGGAGTCCGAGAACACTGAGCTTACCGTGAAGGTGACCCGCCTCACCAAGCAGCTGGCCGCCGCGGAGGAGCAACAGGCGGAAGCCACCACCGCGAAGGCGGCCGCCGAGGCGCAGGCCGCGAGTTTGCGCAAGGAGCTGGACAATGAGCGCAAGGCAGCGAACGACGGGAAGGCGGCGGTGCTGGAGAAAGCGAACAAGGACCAAGCCGAGGAAATCAAGCAGCTCAAGGCCCAAGTCCAAACGGAGAAGAACGCGGTCGAGAGGGCGAGCAAAAAGGTAAATGAGCTGCAGGAGCTCTCGAAGACGGAGGCGCAGCGTGCTACGCGGCTAAAGAACCACTTCCTGAAGCTTTCCAGCAAGCTGAAGGATTTGCAGATCTTCCAAGCGGAGCTGAAATCGGGCGTGAGTGTGGAGCTGCGGCAGTTCTTGGACACCTACATGGGCCCGATGGCGCGCGGCGTGAAGCAGATGGGCATGAACATCGCGAGCATGCAGGACGGGTTCAAGTCCATTCAGGCGGAGCGTCGGCGGCTGCACAACATGGTCCTCGAGCTGAAGGGCAACATCCGCGTGTTCGCGCGTGTGCGGCCCATGTCGGACAACGAGCACTTGGACGAGCCCTCCGATGGAACCAAAACGGTGCAGTTTGCGGAGGAGACGAAAGTCTCGGTGTACAACGACTACGACGCTCGCAAGAAGTGGTTCGAGTTCGACAAAGTGTTTTGGCCCAACAGCAGGCAGGAGGACGTCTTCGAGGAGGCAAAGGCGCTCGCCACCTCGGTCCTCGACGGGTACAACGTCTGCATATTCGCGTACGGGCAGACCGGCTCCGGCAAGACCTTCACCATGCGGGGGCCGAAGGAAAATCCGGGGCTCTACGTGCGCGTGCTCACGGAGCTTTTCAGCCTGCGCGACGAGCGGCGGCAGAGCAACCGGATCGGGCTGTCCATGATGATCACCGAGATCTACAACGAGTCGCTGCGGGACCTGCTCTCGGACAAGAGCCAGACGAAGAAGGTCGACGTGAAGCTGCAGAGCGACGGGAGCATAAGCCTCACGAACGTGGACGAGCAGGCCGTGAAGTCCATAGGCGACGTGATGACAGCGATGGCGGCCGCCGATAAGAACCGGGCGGTGGCCACCACGGATATGAACGAGTACTCCAGCCGCTCACACCAGATCGTCACCATAAAGACCGACAACGAAAGCCTCGAGACCGGGACGCAGTACTTCGGTACGGAAAACGATGGTTCGGGCTTCACTTTCGTAATATTTGTGATAGATTTATTTTTTTCTTCGCGAGGTTCGCGTTGCATATGTCGTGTGCATCTGTGACGATGTACAAGGGAAGTAGCGCAGGTCGAGGATTCGAGTTTGAGCGGTCCCGAGACGGCCTGCGGGCCGGGAGCCGGTGCTTTTGTCAGGGCGTCGAGCCATGAGAATCATGATATTCTAATAGTTGCTCGTGGGTGGTATCCCGTGAGGCTTTACTATGCACCATTTTTCCCTAGGTAAAATCCATCTCATCGATTTGGCGGGGTCTGAGAACGTGGGCAAATCAGGAGCATCTGGTCAAACGCTGAAGGAGGCGCAGAACATCAACAAGTCATTATCTGCGCTCGGTGACGTCATTCAGAGCTTGCAGAGCAAGTCTGCGCATGTAAGAAATAGATTCGGAAGCTCAGTGGGATTCGGCCTGCCTGGGAGAGACAGGCTCCGCCGCTAGCTTGCTGTGGCCCTGATGGTAAAGGGAGCCGCACTACCCTGACCATGCAGTGTCGCCACATAGAGGTCGAACCATGTGTACGCTGTGGGAGCCGGTCTAGTCGGTCCTTAAATACCCAGCTATAAAATGTCCGACTAACGGCCTTCCTTACCTCCAGGTCCCCTACCGCAACTCCAAACTGACAATGATGCTGAAGGACAGCCTCGGGGGAGACGCCAAGATGCTGATGATCGTGCAATGTTCACCGGCGCAATCCAACGTGACCGAGACGCTGTCGACTCTAACGTTTGCCTCCCGTGCGAGAACCGTGGAACTGGGGAAAGCGAAAAAAAATGTCAAACAGAACGACTAGCGAGTGCATCCTGCGGGAGGTATCCTTCGAGAGGACGAGAAGTTCACTCCTTGCCTCCTCCTACATTTCCCGCGAAACGACTCGTTCATCGACCCGCTACATGGGTCGGCCCTGCATGTTTTATTATTGATCACTGCCAGAGCGCCCCTCGTCTCGGATCCGTGATGTCGCCGTGCATGCTCCATAGACACAGTATCGGTCGCCTCAACGACGCGTTTTCGCGTTGCACGATCGGCCTGTCTGCGTACTAACCCTACGTAGCAGATCGCACGCGCAATTAGAGATATTGGCATGTCATCGTAATTGTCAACG